>Ga0255353_1001969_pt1 | contig 10747 bp, 9 predicted proteins | sample HBST25metaG_FD_189941 | JGI IMG/M metagenome (GOLD analysis project Ga0255353, IMG submission 189941) | Peat soil microbial communities from Stordalen Mire, Sweden - H.B.S.T25 | ecosystem: Environmental > Terrestrial > Soil > Wetlands > Peat | place: Sweden: Norrbotten County, Stordalen Mire...
TCTGCTCCAAGCACGCTGATCATCCATCTTCAGCTTGCCCGCCCTGACTCCTTCAGGCTCATCTTGCGTTGGAATCAACTCCACCGCTCAGGCTCATCTTGTGTTGGACAAGAGTCAGTATGGACGAAACAGTCTTTTCGAGATATACTCTCCCCGAGAAAGCAAAGTGAAAATTCCATTTAGGGTGCCCTCACTAAACAACTCGCTGTCGGCCTCCCGACCTATTTCTGCAGCTATTTTTTCAGACAAATCCTGCCGTTATGGAAAAATAGACTCGTCAATTTTCAAAAGACTTTCTATCTGGATTGCAATTGTGATCCCGCCATTCTCGTTCTATCTTCTCTTGGCAAGAGCGCTTAACCGTCTTCCGATGGATGATGATTATCACGCACAGTTGGCATTTCTGTTGCAATGGAAGAAGGAGAGCGGGATCCAGCACATCGTCGAGATTCTGACCTACCAGCACAACGATTACCGGTTAATGTTTCAGAACGCCATCTTCGGCGTCCAGTACGCAATTCTCGGCCACACTGACGTTCTGACATTAAAGGTTTTGGGCGACCTGTTTGTCATTCCGCTTTTTGGCGTACTGTATCTGATATGGCGCACTTGCGGCAGGCCTCGTGATTACACATTGCTTGCGTTCGTCCCCGCCTCGTGGACCTTGTTTCAACTCCAATATGAAGGTACGCTGAATTTCACAATGGGCGGGCTCCAAAATATCCCTGTACTTTTGTTCGCGGTTCTGACGTGTTACTTGGCAGCGCAGTCGGGGACTGGCGCCTTTTGGGGCGCGTTTCTAAGTCTGCTGCTCTGCATCGGCTCGAGTGGGAACGGGTTATTCATGATCCCGATTGGGGCCATCCTCTATCTTCAGCGTAGAGAATTCAGGATGCTGGCGGGGTGGTGCGGCTTAAGCGCGATTGCATCCCTGGTTTATTTCCATGGGTACAACTTCGCGACCGAGTCGGCTAGTCACATGAACAACATTGTGGGCATCCTGAAGCATTTCTCCCCGCTTTTTTTCCTTGCATTTCTGGGAAACATTGCCACGATACGGAACCCATGGCCCGCCGTGTTATTTGGCGCAATTCTGACCGGCGTATTTATCATGGCCACCCGCGACCGCCTTTTCGCGCGGTGCCCGGGGTTGTACTATTCCGCTCTGTTCTTTTTCGTCACCGCCGCAGCGGTTTCGGGACTTCGTTCGACTTCAGGGCTGGAGTTGTCTTTGGAGTCCCGTTATCGAATCAATTCCACCGTACTCGTGATTCTGCTTTATTTCTATCTTGCGGACAAGGCATATGGCATGCGTGTCCGGCCGCTCATTCTGCGGGCCGGCGCGTGCATTTTCGGAGTGCTGCTGGTGGGTTTCAACCTTGCCTCGGATCGAGGAGGCGAGAAGGTGCTTATGCTGAAGCAGCACAGGTTGGAAGCGGCGATGTCGCTATGGGAGCAGCATAAACCACGCCCGTCAATGAGCGCTCTCTCGCCTGGCAATCCCACGGCCGACCCTCAAGCCAGCGCATTCTACTGGCCGGATACATACGGGACAGTTCTGGAGGACGCGATTCGTGAGGGCATTTACAAATTGCCTGAACTCCCCAAGGGAAACTGATGGTGACCTGACCTTGCAGGGATTCATTGAATCTCGCATAATGTCGAGCCATTCAGACCACAAAGGAGTTTGCTTCCAGAGGGCTGGGTGTTCTTTGTGCGGCTTTTCGAGGAAAAGATGCACAGAGAATGGAAGAGCACGGATACCAATCTCGACCGTAAACAGCCGAACCGAAAACACTCTTGGCACCCGAGGGAATGCTGGCTTTACAAAAAGGACTTGTTCAGGGATTTTCTGAGTCTATATCACGGCGGCAGCAGCATCACGCTGGCAACAGCGGCGCCAGCGGCAGCGTGAAATGAAACGCCGCGCCATGACCGATTTCGCTTTCCGCCCAGACGCGGCCGCCGTGAACCTGCACAATATGCTTCACAATGGCCAGTCCCAGCCCCGTGCCGCCGGACTCGCGCGAACGCGCCTTGTCCACGCGGTAGAAGCGCTCGAAGATGCGCTCCAGATACTTGGTTGCGATACCGGGGCCAAAGTCCTGCACAGTGAATTGGATCTCGGAAGCCAGCAAACACGCGCCCACGCGGATGCGCCGGCCGCTGCTGGCATATTTCAGCGAGTTTTCAATGAGATTACCAAAGACCTGGCTCATTCTATCGGGGTCGGCCATCACCGGAACGTCCGGCGCTCCCGCAAATTCAAGCTCAACCTCCGATTCCGCCACCATTCCCCGCAGAGAATCAATCGCATCCTTCACCAGTGTGCTGGCCGGTATCGCTTTCAGCACAGGCTGGTAATCGGGGCTCTCGATACTGGCCAGGACTAGCAGATCCTCCGTAAGGCGGCTCATGCGCTTGGCATTTTTCAGAATCACACCAAGAAATTCGCGGGTTGTGTCGGGATTGGTATCGGGCTCCTCGATCAGGGTCTCCACGTAGCCCTGAATGGAGGTGAGCGGCGTGCGCAGTTCGTGGCTCACGTTGGCGACAAATTCGCGCCGCGCCTTCTCCGCACTCTCGATGCGGGTTACGTCGTGCAGCACGGCCAGCGCGCCGCCGCTCGGCAGAGGAGCGGCGCTGATCTCAAAAACGCGGCCCACGACAAGCGATTTGGACCGGCCAAAGCCCACCTCGCCGCGTTCCAACGCGCCGTGTACAAATTCCAGCAATTCAGGTGCGTGCACAAATTGCTCCAGCGGTTGGCCATTCTGAATCTGCGCGCCGGCAATGCGCTGCATCACGGCGTTCGACCAGCGCACCAGACCCTCGGGCGTAATGGCAATCACCGCCTCCTGCATAGCGTCCAGCATGGCGGCCAGTTCCTGGCGGCTGCTTTCAAGTTCGGCAAACTCATCGTTCAGCCGCTCGGCGGCCTGGCTCAGGGCTGTCTCCACCGCGGAGAGTTCCCCTTCGCCCTCGTGCTCCAGGCGCGCGCTCAAATCGCCATCCGCAATCCGCAGCGCAAACGCTGCCACGCGCCCCATGCACCGGGCCGCCCAGGCGGCCACAGGAACGACAAGGGCCAGCGCGATCAAAGCGGCCCACAACACCGCGCGGTCCGTCGCCCCCACCGTCTGCACCGCCATGTGGTGAAAAACAAATTCCATCACCACGGCTTCAACAGCCAGCAACAGGACAAAAACGCCGAGCAGTCTGATGAAAATTTTTCGGGTCAATGCGTTGGCTCGCCTTTGGGAAGCTCGAAGCGATAGCCTGCGCCTCGCACCGTTATCAGATAACGCGGATCCTCCGCATCGACTTCCACTTTCTCGCGGATGCGCCGCACATAAACGTCCACCGACCGCGGAGTGACAAAGCGCGCATCGCCCCACACAGCATCCAGCAATTGGTCGCGGCTGAAGACCCGCCCCGGATGCCGCGCCAGATAATCCAGCAGGCGGAACTCGGTGGCTGTCGTTGTGGTCTGTGCGCCGCGCACCTTCAATTGCATGGCGCTGGCGTCGATCTCCACCTCTTCAAAGCGAATCACCGAGGGCGCTTCCGGCCGCTCGAAGCGCCGCAAGACAGCATTGACCCTCGCCACCAGTTCGCGTGTGGAAAATGGCTTGGTGATGTAGTCGTCTGCGCCCAGTTCCAAGCCCCGTACGCGGTCGTTTTCGCCCGCGCGCGCTGTCATGAAGATGATGGGAATAGAGGAAAGCCCCAGATGTTCTCGCAGTTGACGGCAAACATCGCGTCCGTCTCCTCCGGGAACCATGATGTCCAGCAGAAACAACGCGGGTGGCTTCTGCTCGGCATCCGGAATCAAATTGGCGGGAGTGTAATACAGGCGCGCTTCAAAACCTGCCGCTTCCAGGTGATGCTGCACCAGACGCGCAATATCGTCATCGTCTTCCAGCACAAACACGGTTTGATTCAAACAGTCAGCCCTCGTCCGGTGGCCGCTATACCTTCCGATGCTTCAGACCGCACGGATTCATTTACAGACTAATGCAGCCATGCAAATGAATTGCTAACGTTTGATGAATTTACTCCGGAACGGCGCAAGGCCGGACCTCCGCACTGCGCACGGCGTCAGGCGCATGTTATTGAAATGCCAGCACATTTTCTCATTTTTCAATCGGTCGGCCCGCCTTATCTCCCCCCGGAGGGACGGAACGAGCCACGGTCAACCCATAGAGCATTTTTGCTTTTGCTGTAGACTTCCGTGCCCCATCCCTTCCGCTTTTTTCTGCGGAAAGGGTGGGATACCAATGAATTTTGGGTCTACACCATTTCCGAAAATGCTCTAATCGCCCCCGCATTCCACATCGCGCAGAAAAGCTATACGCTGGAAAAGCGGGCATAGCTTCGGATACTTGCCGCGCCCCGGAGAAAATGCATGACTTGGTTGATTCTGCTGGTCGGTCTGGTGGTCGGAGTCGTTTCCGGCGTGGTGGGCATTGGCGGTGGCATTCTGTTCGTCCCGGCGCTCGTATACCTGTTTGGAATGAGTCAGCACAAGGCGCAGGGCACGTCGCTTGGCGCGCTGCTTCTGCCCGTGGGCATTCTCGCCTTCATTGAGTATTACCGCAGTGGCAACGCCGACATCCGCGTTGCCGCTCTGTTGGCCGTGGGCTTTTTTGTGGGCGGATACTTCGGCGCGGCAGGTGCGCAGATGGTTTCAGACACATCCCTGCGCCGTGTCTTTGCGGCAGTGCTGATGGTCGTAGGCGGCTGGATGTTCTTCCGCCACTAGAGCGGAATCAACCAGCGGCGAATAACTGTATTGATCCGGTCAAAGAGAATTGATCCACCCAGAAGTTGTCATTCTGAGCAGCATGACTCGCGGTGCGAGTTACGGCGAGAAGATGACACCAGAATTCCCACTGATTCTATTTGGTTTAAGTTTTGTGTCATCAGGAGAAGATGACACCAGAATTCCCACTGATTCTATTTGGTTTAAGTTTTGTGTCATCAGGAGAAGATGACACCAGAATTCCCACTGATTCTATTTGGTTTAAGTTTTGTGTCATCAGGAGCGAAGCCTCTCGCAGCCTTATCGCGAGAGGCGCAGTCGAAGAACCTGCATTTGCTTTTGTGAATTTTCAAGGCCGGGGCAAAACCTGTTTTTCAGCAGCCGCACTCAGATCGATTGCACCGGCACCAGCGTCAGATCGTCCACCAACCCCACTTCCTTCTGCACAAACGGCTCGCCATACCGCACCCCGGCCAGCAGGCCGTAATGTCTCGCCTCGGCATAGGTGCGCTCGCGAATCTCCTCTTCCGGAACAAAGAGCCCACTGCCCGCCGCCTGGTTGGCGTACTGCGAACGGTAAGCCATCAGCGCGGCATGACGCTGTTCAATGAACGGCGTGATGTCCACGATGAAGCTGGGGCGCACATCTGCATAAAGGCTGGCATAAACGATCTTGAAGGGCCGATGCGGTGGCCCCAAGTCCGCAAACTCTTCCGCAGCCCGCACCGCAGGTGCCTTGGTCAGGCCGGAAAGGAAGCATGCGTCATAGCCAAGAGTGGCCGTAGCGGCGTGATCCGGATGCCGCGCCTGCCAGTACGGCAGAATCACAACGCGGGGGCGCAGTTGGCGCAGTACGCGAACAATTTCTATGCGGTTTGCAAAGGTGTTTTCAACCGCCCCGTCAGGCAGGTTCAACGCCTGCCTCGAACCCACTCCCAGCAGCCGCGCGGCTTCCCTTGCCTCCTGCGCTCGTTCGCAGGCGCTGCCGCGGGTTCCCGCCTCGCCCTGGGTCAGATCCAGAATGGCCGTGCGCAGGCCGCGCGCCGCCATGCGCAGCAGCGTCCCCCCACACGTCTGTTCCACATCGTCCCTGTGGGCGGCAATAGCCAGAACGTCTGCGCGAAAGTCGGCTGCCACGTCGGTCATGGCGCTAATAAACGGTGTTGTTGGTGTCGGTGACGGCATCCATATAGGCCACATCGTAAGCCGTGCCGGTCACCGTCACGTACTCGTTATTGATCGACACGCCGTCCGTGGTCGAGTAGATATAAACCTGCCCGCCCTGCGCCACGTAGATTTTGTGCAACCCCGTCACCCCGGCAATGCCCGTCAGGTCGCCGATGTACGGCTCCAGCAGGGTCACCTGCTTGGTGGAAGTGTTGTACATCGTCAGGCAGCCATAAGACAGGTTGTTGTAGTAGCGCTCGCCCTGGTTGCACTTGGTCATGCCGATCCACAGCGTATTGTCGTCTGCTTCCAGCATGTGGCTTGCACCGCCCGCAACCCCATCGCTGATCGAGACAGGGTTCGGAGAGGAAGAGGTCGAAGTCGCCAGCGCGTTGATCGTCAAATCCACCAACGTCAGATAACCGCCCCAGTAGCCGTCAGACATCTTACTCTGACCCACCACGTACATGGTCGAGCCATCCACCAACGCATTGCTGGCGCCTCCAGCAATGTCTATCGTGGTCATGTTCGTAGAATTTGCGCAGGACGTGGCCGCCGTGTTGCAAGGAAGCAATCCCGACTGCTTGCCGAGGGTAAAGATAAGCGGCGCCACCGGCAGTACCGAAACAGAAGCCTTGGTACCGCCGCACTCGGGACCGCAGTTGACGACATACGCCGTGCTGCCGTCGGATGAGAAAACAGCCTTCACCGGCCGATCGAAGACCAGCGGCGTTCCATAGTAGTTCCCTGTCGAGTCCACATTATCCGGGCTCTGCGCCTGGAACAGGCACCATCCGGGTGCATTCTGTGGCTCGCAGTCCATCGCCGCCTTGGGCCAGGTCGCCGACCCGCCAGAATAAGCAGTGGTCTGCGCAGCCGTCAGTTGGCGTGTGTAGTAGGCGTAATTCGTGTCCTTCACAAAAGCCAGCGCTGCTGAACCGCCTGGGTTTACGCTCACGCGGTATACACCAGGAAGACTCAGCGAGTAAGACGTTGAGGTCGTCTCGTTTATCACAGTCAAAGCCTGGGACTGCTGGCTGGCCGAGAAAACGAATGATCCGCTGCGCGTTATGAAGAGACTGTCGGAAACAATACTGCTCAGTCCGCTGACCGTGCTAGTGACCTTTTCCTGGCTATAGCTGACCAGGCTCACTGAACCGCCGTTGGCGGAGTTGATCACCGCAAACTGCTCCTCGGGCATGCTCTGAATGCTGAGCGGCAACGCGCCGCCATATCCAGAAATGGAGTAAGAGGAGGGCGTGCTGTTATAGCCGCTGCGCCTGTCGTAGTAGGCATCCATGATCTCCAGCGCGCCCTTGCTCAGTGAGCTCGGGTTCTGGATCGCAACCATGACGCGGTTGGTCAACCCGCTAGGCGGGAGTGTGCGGCCGGCAAAATAGGTCGTGCTGCCACAGCCTGCCAGCGCGGTTGCAACCACGAGGGCAGCGGCGGCGCTCATCCAAAGACTTCTCTTCTTCAAAATCCCTTACCTCAATCGAATGCGCGGAGCACACCGCGGATAATGGCATCTCCAGGGAAACTATGCCCTGTATTGTTTTGAGCAGTGTGGCAAAGTTCCGAAAAACCGCAAAATCCAGCGTTTCGCTCGCCTGTTGCCGCCCAGCTTATGACTCCCGAAGTATAACAAAGCGACCCGCTCTTTATGGCATTTTCACTTCCCGTGCCACCCTTGCCGCAAGCTGCAAGGTGGAGGCTCCCCCGGCGGCAGAAGTGGAAAAGCTTTGTCGCAATGGGCTCAACTGGCTTAGCATGGCAAAAGAATGACACAGTTTGCCGATATCTTCGCCAACCGCCCCGTGCTCGCTGACGGCGCCATGGGCACCGTGCTCTATTCCCGTGGCATCTTCATCAACCGCTGCTACGACGAGTTGAACCTTTCGGACCCCGGCCTGATCATGTCTGTTCATGAGGAATACCTGCAAGCCGGAGCGGAAATCCTTGAGACCAACACCTTTGGCGCCAATCGCATCCGCCTCACGCGGCACGGCCTGGCCGGCAAAGTTGCTGAAATCAACGCCGCCGGCGTGCGCATTGCCCGTGAGGCCGTCGAGCACCTGAAGGACAAGCAGGCCGGCGAGGCCTGGGTCGCCGGTTCGATTGGCCCCCTTGGCGTGCGCCTTGAGCCCCTGGGTAAAACCGGCCTCGATGAAGCCCGCGCCGCTTTTGCCGAGCAGATTAAGGTCCTCGCCGACGGCGGCGTTGACATGCTGATTATTGAAACCATGCCCGCGCTCAACGAGGCCCATGAGGCGCTGGAAGCAGCTCACGCCGTCGCCCCCCAGTTGCCCGTGCTGGTCATGGTCACCGTCGACGACGAGGGCAACTGCCTCGACGGCGCTTCGTCTCAGCAAGCCGCGGCTCTTCTCACCGAGTGGGGCGCAGGAGCCATCGGCGTCAACTGCTCCACCGGACCCACCTCTGTGCTCACCGCCGTTGAAGCCATGCGTCCGGCCACCGCGCTGCCTCTGGCCGCCATGCCCAATGCTGGCATGCCTCGCGCCGTCGAGGGCCGCAACATCTACCTCTGCTCGCCGGAATACATGGCCAGCTTCGCTCGCAAGGCCATCGCCGCGGGTGTGCAGATTGTCGGCGGCTGCTGCGGCACCACCCCCAACCACATCCGCGCCATGCACTCCGCCATGCGCGCCATCGATGCGCAGACGCGCGTCCAGATCTCGGGCGCAGTCCCCGAACTCAGCGCTGAAACGCCGCCCGCGCCTCTGGCCCAGCGCTCCCGCCTTGGCTCGCTCATCGCCAAAGGAAAATTCGTCACCCTGGTTGAAATCGTTCCACCCAAGGGCATCGACTGCTCGAAGGAAATTGAGGGCGCGGGCCTGCTGGCGCAACTCGGCGTCCACGCCATCAACGTGCCTGACTCGCCGCGCGCCTCGGCCCGCATGAGCCCGCAGAGCCTCTGCCTCCAGATTCAGCAGCACACCGGAATTGAAACGGTTCTCCATTACACTTGCCGCGACCGCAATCTCCTTTCCATCCAATCGGATTTACTGGGAGCCTCGTCGCTCGGCCTGCACAATCTCCTCTGCGTCACCGGCGACCCGCCCAAGCTGGGCAACTACCCGGACGCCACTGCAGTGTTTGACGTGGATGCCATCGGTCTGGTCAACATCGTCCAGCGACTCAACCACGGCCTCGACATCGGCGCCAACGCCATCGGCGCCAGCACCAACTTCACCATCGGCGTCGCCGCCAACCCCGGCGTCCCCGACATCGAAAACGAACTCCGCCGCTTCGCCTACAAGGTCGAGGCCGGCGCCGAGTACGCCATCACCCAGCCGGTCTTCGATCTGCGCTTGCTGGAAATCTTCCTCGATCGCATCAAGGACCATCGCATCCCGATCATCGCCGGCATCTGGCCCCTCACCAGCCTGCGCAACGCCGAGTTCATGAAAAACGATCTGCGCGTCTCCATGCCCGAGGAAATCATGCTCCGCATGGCCCAGGCCGATACGCCCGACGCTGCCCGCAAGGAGGGCATCAAAATCGCCCAGGAGATGCTTGAAGCCGTGCGCCCCTATGTCCAGGGCGTCCAGGTCAGCGCCCCCTTCGGCCGTTACACCGCCGCCGCCCAGGTCATCGCCAACGTGCTGCCCCAAGGCACCATCACGGAGTAAATGCCATGCCGTCGTTTGAAGAATCGCTGAAGAATCTGGAAACCATCGTCGATCAACTGGAAAAGGGCGACCTGGCTCTCGAAGAGTCGCTCAAGCTCTTCGAGCAGGGCGTCGGTCTCTCCGCCGCCTGCAAGCAGGAGTTGGACGCCGCCGAAGGCAAGGTCCAGATGCTGGTCAAGCAGCGCGACGGCTCTCTCAAGCCCGAGCCCTTCCTCACAGAGAAGCCGCTCTAAGACGAGAGATCAGGGCTCAGAGATCAGAAGAAGCAGCATCAGCTATCAATTCAACCCGTGTGCCGGATGCGGGTTCCCCACAAATATCCCACAAATATCCCGTGCCCCATCCTTTCGCCTTTTTCCTGGCGAAAGGGTGGGAAACCTCAACCCTCAATATCCCACATGCAAACTCACCACGATCATGGGTGCTTGGATAGCACGCCCCTTACCCCACAGGCTTTTACTGACGACTGATCACTGACTGCTGACAACTGTTTTGCAGATAATTCAGCAATTCTAAGTGGGGGAATAACGAAGCATTCAGCGCAGTTCTTCCCGGAGGGAAGAGACGAAAATAGCCCAGGGTGAAACCCTGGGAAAACGTGCGACCGAGGATTTCCGCCCCGGAGGGGCGGTGTGAAAGCCTCCTGTCGTCACTGGATTCCGCAACCCGCGCGAGAGCGTTCGATCCGCCCCTCCGGGGCGGATGATCCTTTCTTTGCCTCTTACCCAGGGCTGCGCTGTGCTTGCCCTGGGTTATTTTCGATGGCTCCCTACGAGTTTGTGAATTTTTTGTTTTCTTGCAAAATCTGCTTCAGAAAACAAATGACTTACGCGCCAAATAAACGCGATAATTCAAAAAATTCACAAACTCTACGGGAGCGAACCGATGGGCTGCTCATGGAATGGCCGATATGAAAGTCCATTTAGAATTGCTGCAGATAATTACCCACAGTTGGCGCAGACTTGAAATGTAGAGGACGAGCGGCGGGAAACAGTCATCCGCCGTCTCAGCCATGCGAAACGACACAGCAGTCATCTCCGACGATTCTCCCCGCCGTACGCGGGTTTGGGCAGCAGAACGCGTTGGATTTACATCCGAAACTGCGCGGTATTTTTTGCAGTACGGCCCGAAAGCCCGCGTCCTGCACGGGGATTTCTCATTC
>Ga0255353_1001971_pt1 | contig 10737 bp, 12 predicted proteins | sample HBST25metaG_FD_189941 | JGI IMG/M metagenome (GOLD analysis project Ga0255353, IMG submission 189941) | Peat soil microbial communities from Stordalen Mire, Sweden - H.B.S.T25 | ecosystem: Environmental > Terrestrial > Soil > Wetlands > Peat | place: Sweden: Norrbotten County, Stordalen Mire...
CGGCCTCATTCGGAGCGCGCCCAAGGCGCGCGGTCGAAACCCGGATAGCCTCCTCGACCGCCCGGCCCTTGCGACGCAGTTCGCGCGGACTCCAGTCCAGAGTCCGCAAACTGTCCAGAATCGCTCCCCGTATGCGGAACTGCGCATAGCTGCGGAACTGCACCTTCTTGGTCGGATCGAACTTGGCAAAGGCATCCATCAGCCCCACAACCCCGGCCGAAACCAAGTCCTCGATGTCCACATGCTGGGGCAACCGCTCGTGGATGCGGCGAGCCAGAAAGCGCACGATCGGCAGGTGCTCGAGCAGAATCCGCTCCTGCTCGCTGCTGAGCACCGGAGCCGCCGCCACGGGAGGCGGATATCCACCCCTTTGCCCGCCTTTGCGCAATTCCTTTTGATTCCCCGCCATGCCCGCTGCTTTAGTTCCCATTTTTGCCCTCTTTGCCAAAGTTCACACCTGGTCTGTCTCTGCGCCTTCAGACCTGTCCTGCAATTTCCACCCTGCCCGCGATCAACGCACCGTTCCTACCGGACGCAATCGAATCTCGGGAGGAATCTCCCCGGCGGCTACCACCGCCAGACGGGGCAGCACCGGCTCCAGCCAGCGCTTGACGTGATAGCGGGCTGGGCTAGGGACTAGAAGCACGGGCAGGGCCGCGGCAGAGGTAGCACCGATAAGTTGTCTCACAGAATCGGCCAGACGACGCAGTATCGGAGTTCCAGGAGACGCACCGGACGGCAGCAGCCGGTTGACCGTATCCGGCGCCAGGGTGGAAAGGATCTCCTCCTCGATCGCTGCATCAAGCAACAGAACCGGCAACTGGCCGTCGCTGTCGAGCAGAGGGTGAATCAAGCGCCGTCCCAGCGCCTGCCGCGCAGCCTCAACCAAGGCAACCAAGCTCTTGTTGACCGGCGCTGTTTCCAGCAGCGCCTCAAGAACCGAGCCCAGGTCGCGAATGGATACCCGTTCGCGCAGCAGTTGTTCGAGAACCTTTTCCACCTCGCCCAGCGTGAGCAGTTTCGGCACAAGCTCTTCAAGCAGTTTGGGATGGCTCTCGTTCAGCGAATCCATCAACCGCTTGGTCTCGGCCCGGCCCAGCAGTTCCCATGCGTGCTGGCGGATAAGCTCGCCCAGATGCGTGGTGATGACCGTAACGGCGTTGACCACCGAGTAACCTGAGGCGATCGCCTGGTCTTCCAGCGTCGGCGCAATCCAGATGGCAGGAACCCCGAAGGCCGGTTCCCGGGTCTCCTTGCCAACCAAAGGACGGCGGCCCGAATCGCCGGAGACAGCCAGCAGATGAGTCCCCTCGGTCTGCCAGCGGCCAATCTCGATTCCCCGAAGCGAGAACAGGTACTCGCGCGGCTTCAGACGCAGATTGTCCGAGATATGCACGGGCGGCACCAGAAAGCCCATCTCGGCGGAAAGATGGTGGCGCAGCGAGCGGACCCGGCTCAGCAATTGCCCGCCCTGCTTCTCGTCCACCAACGGAATCAACTGAAAGCCAATCTCAAGAGTTAGATCTTCCAGGCGCATGAGGGCCGCCAGATCGGATGCCTGTCCGGTCTCGGCCTTTTTCTTCTCGCCGGGAGCCAGCTCGGGCGGAGCTGCCGTTCGGGCATGAGCGGCGACCATGCGTCCACCCCAGAAAAGCCCTGCGGCCACAATCAGAAAAGACGGTTTGGGCAGCCCTGGAATCAGACACATGGCTCCAGAAACCGTGCTGGCCATGTAGAGCGTGGTCGGCTTGGCCAGCAGTTGCTGATGGATCTCGGTGCCCAGCAGACCCGCCGAGTTGGCCCGGGTCAGGGTAATGCCGCAGGCAATTGAGACCAGCAATGAGGGGATAATGGTGACCAGTCCGTCGCCCACCGTCAGCACTGTATAGGTGCGCGCGGCTTCCGAGAGCGCAACACCCTGCTGCAGGGTGCCGATCAGCAGCCCGGCGACAATGTTGATGGCTGTAATCAGAATCGTGGCCAGCGAATCCCGCTGGTTGAAGCGCGCCGCACCGTCCATGGCCCCGTAGAACTCGGACTCGCGGGCAATCGCTTGGCGGCGACGCCGAGCCTCGATCTCGTCGATCAGCCCTGCGTTCATGTCGGCGTCGATGGCCATCTGCTTGCCCGGTAACGCGTCCAGGGTAAAGCGGGCCGTCACTTCAGCCGTACGTACAGCACCATGCGAAACCACCAGGAACTGAATGGCGATCAGGGCTAGGAAGAGCACGAAACCTACCACGTAGTTGCCGCCCACCACAAACTGTCCGAAGGCCTCGATCACCTTCCCTGCGGCGGCGGTCCCCTCCTGCCCGTGCAGGAGGATGCGGCGGCTGGAGGCGATGTTCAGGGCCAGCCGGAAAAGCGTCATCAAAAGCAGCAGCGTTGGAAAAACCGACAGTTCGACGGCGCGGCGAATCTGCACGGCCGAGAGAAAGACGATGATTGAAGCAGCCATCGACATGGCCAGCATCAGGTCCAGAACAGCGGCCGGCAGTGGCACGATCATCACGAAGATGACACTGATCGAAGCCATCGGCAGCATGTACTCGCGCAGCCGGTGCCAGATCGATATGGTCGGCAAATGGCCGACGGCAAGAGCAGTCGTACTCATTGCGGACCTCCGTCAAAAATCGAGCTGCCTGTGGTGGTGCGCCATGGCGGAGCTGGTGCAGGCGCGCTGGCAGGAGAAGCAGCTTCGCGGGCGCGGCGCTCGCGCAGTTCGGCCTCCACGCGTTGCCGGTAGAGATAGGCCAGGATGGATGCCACCGCCGCATACAGATCGACCGGGATCGTCTGTCCAACTTCAACCGAGCGGTAAAGCGAGCGGGCCAGCGGTGGGTTCTCAACGATTGGCACTCCGGCCCAGCGGGCCTCGGCCTTGATCTCCTCGGCCAGCAGGTTCCTTCCCTTGGCCATCACTTTGGGAGCCTCCATGGTGGTGAAATCGAAGCCCAGGGCCACGGCATAATGGGTTGGATTGACCAGCACCACGGCGGCTTTGGCCACATCCTCCTTCACCCGGCGGCGGCGCATCTGGCGCTGCAGTCCGCGGATGCGGCTGCGGATCTGCGGATTGCCTTCAGTCTCCTTGTACTCGTCGCGCATATCCTGCTTGCTCATCTTCAGCCGCGACTCCCGGCTCTGCCATTCGACCAGGTAGTCAATGGCCGACCAACCAAAGAGCAGCCATGCCGCAGCCACCAGAAGTCCATAGATGTCCGACCCCAGCATCTCCAGCCTCACGGTCGAGAACGGAGGAATGGTCAGTTGTCTGGCAATGCGCTGCACGGCAAAAACGGCCAAGATGCTGGCCGGAAACAACGACTTCCCGAACCGGGCTGCGGAACGCAATGAGAAGAGATTTTTAATGTTCGAGAGCGGATTGATGCGGTCCAGTTTGAATCCAATCGCGCCAGCATAAAAGTTGATGCCACCGGTCTGCAGTATCCCCACCCCGAGCGCGGCAATCGCCACGGCAGCCATCACGATGGCCGGCGGTCCCAGAACAGCCATCGTCAGCCGGCGCATGGCAATCAGTGTGGGTTCAATCTCCGTAGGCTCCCAGCGGGCCGCTGCTCCCAGGTCGAGAAAACCGGCGAAGGTTCCCCGCCATGTCTCCAGAGTTCGGCTGCCCATCGAACCCAGTGCGATCACCCCGGCCAGCGTACCCGCGGCGGCCGTCAGTTCGCGGCTGTGCAGCACGTCGCCTTCGCGGCGAGCCTTGTCCCGACGATGCTGGGTTGCCTGTTCAGTGCGCTCTCCGGCCATCGGCTACCCTCTCACGCCGCTGCCTGGAACCGAGATCAGACGCTCGGCCAAGTCAAGCAGTCCCGCGAAGCGCGCCTCAATGAAACGCGGCCAAAGGGCCAGCGAGCCCATAAGGATGGCAAAACCGGTCATGGTCTTGAGCGGCACGGTCAGGTTCATTACAGGCAATTGCGGACTGAGCTTGCCCAACAGAGCTACAGCGATTTCGACCAGCATGGTGGCAGCCAGCACCGGCGCGGCTAGCTCGACCGCCGCCAAAAAAATGCCTCCGGCGGCGCGCACAATTGACAGAGCGGTCGAGGGCGCCAGCGTGTAAGCGCCCAGAGGCACTACACGAAAGCTGCGCACCATCGAAGCCAGAAGGATGCGATCCAGCCCAGCCCCGAGTATTACCAGCGTCCCCATCAGTTGAAACAGATCACCCAGGAGCGGCGTCTGGATATTGGAGGATGGATCCATGAGGTTAACCAGCGAAAAGCTGAACTGCAGTCCTGCAATCTGACCAGCAAACAACAGCATCTCGCTCAACAACGTGAGCGTAAGGCCATAGACCAGACCAACAGCCAGTTCTCCCAAGAGAGCCGAAAAACCGAGCGACGTCTGCGCGCCGGGCAGCGTAGCCACCAGCGGGGCCAACAGATAAGCCACCGCTCCCACAAAGACGGCCTTAGTGCGCAGTGGCAGCGCGGTCGAGGAGAAGAAGGGAGCAAAAGCCACCATTCCACTCACCCGAACCAGGGCCAGCGTCATTGCGCTCAAAAAGCTTGTCCAATCAGACATTAAAGATCCTTTTCCTAACCCAGATAACGATGCAGGTCGGTCAGTAGCAAACGGGTATAGGCAGCCATCCTGCCCAGGAACCACGGCATTCCGACCAAAATAATCATGGCCACCGCCGCCAGCCGGGGAACGCTGGTCAGCGACTGTTCCTGCAGGCTGGTCAGTGTCTGCACCAGACTCAGTACAAAGCTGAGCAGGGCCGTGGCAATCAGCACGGGAGCGGCCAGAATCATGGCCTCTTTCATCAGTTGGCGCAGCAGCTCTGCAACCATGTCGGGCGTCATTCTTCTCCCCCTCAAAAGCTCTTCAACAGCGAGTTGGCTAACAGGTTCCAGCCATCCACCATCACAAACAGCAGAATTTTCAGCGGCGTTGAAACCACCACAGGCGGCAACTGGAACATGCCAATCGAAGTGGTGATCGAGGCCGTGACCATATCGATCAACAAAAACGGGAGGAACAACACCGCGCCGATCGCGAAGCCAGCCTTCAACTCCGAGAGAATGTACGCTGGAGCCACCACCTGCATCGGCAGGTCGTCCGGCGTATTGGGGCGCGGAATCTGCCCGGCCGCCGTAAACAAGGCCAGATCCTTTTCCCGTGCGTAGCGCAGCAGAAAGTGCTTCACCGGCTGGGTTCCCCGGTCGATGGCATCAAAACCCGTGATCTGGCCGGCTCGGTAGGGCTCTACGGCCTGCTGGTCCACCTGATTAAGTACCGGCGTCATCAAAAACCAAGTCATCATTAGAGCCAGTCCCATCAACGTGGGGTTGGAGGGTGCGGTCTGCGTACCCAACGCCTGGCGCAGAAAATGGAAAACCACCAGCAGCCGCACCATCGGGGTCACGGCCATCAGAATCGCGGGCAACAGGGTAATCAGCGTCAGGACAAAGAGAATGGTCCAGGGCGTGGAATCCGCAGTGTGCAAGTGCGTATTGAGATTGGGCATCAGGGCTGTGGGCACCGCCGTGGCCACACGTGCCACCGCCCACACGGCTACCATGAGACCCTCGATGCCCGCACCGCGGTCTGACGCGATGCGCCGTCAAGAGCATAGAAGGCAGGTCCGCCGTCCGCCGAGGTAGCCACCAGAAACCGCCGCCCCTCAGCTTCGACCAGTGCCAGCGACTGCCGCGGAGCCAGTGTGATGCGTTCCAGAAGCGCCAGCCGCGGCTGTGCGCGACGTGTACTGTGCAGCCGCCCCAGCAGCCATCCGGCCAACCCGCTTCCGGGTCCGGTTTTATACGCTGCTTTTCTGTTCAGCGCCAGTTTCATTCCGCGGCCTTTCCCCTGCATTTGTTCTGCAAAAAGCACCCTGCTCTCCCATGAATGTTTGTTCAGAAAATCACTGCATATCGCTCAAGCTAGCCGGGTCACCCTTACGGCCAATTGCGCTTCGATCACCTCAAATTCGCTCCATGCCAGTTGCACATCGCCGGCGGACAGAGGCACATCTTCACCATTGCCCCACTGCGACTCGATCAACTGACCTTTTGCCAAAGCCAGCAGGTTACGCACCCGAAAATCGCGCACCGGGACCGTAACATCCACCTCAACGGGCAACCGGGATACCGGTCCGCTGAACTCAGTCTGGTTATCCTCCTCTTCCTCCGGCTCGGAAGGTACTGTCACCAGCGCTTGCTCGTTGGCGGCCGCGTCGCCGTCTTTTGCTGTCGCTTCTACGGGCGGCACGGTTGCCGGAGCCGGTAGTGGATGTGCTGTTGTAGCCATACGCTTAGAAGATGTGCATCAACGTAGCCATCCGCAGCTCATCTAAATTAGAAAAAGCCAAGAAAGGCTTCCGAATTTGACCGGCGGCTGCACCCTATGAAACCGGTCAACTGCATCGCTGCTACACTGGAAGTGATCAATACGTGCGGTTTTCCTGCCATGCCGGCCCGAATACCGTTTTTGAAACGAGGTCGAGGACCATGCCAGAACAGAATGGGAATAAGAGTTTTACCGGAACCAGCCTGCGCCTGAAGGTGGGGTTGGCAGAGATGCTCAAGGGCGGCGTCATCATGGACGTGATGAATGTCGAACAAGCCCGCATTGCCGAAGAGGCAGGGGCCACCTCGGTGATGGCACTGGAGCGCGTGCCCGCCATGATCCGCGCCGAGGGCGGCGTAGCCCGCATGGCCAAGCCCAGCCTGATCAAAGAGATCATCAAGGCCGTCTCCATCCCTGTCATGGCCAAGGCCCGCATCGGCCACTTCGCCGAAGCGCAGATTCTTCAGGAGTTGGGCGTTGACTTCATCGACGAAAGCGAGGTTCTTACTCCCGCCGACGAGGCCCATCATATTGATAAGCACGCCTTCAAGACGCCCTTCGTCTGCGGCGCGCGCAACTTGGGCGAGGCCCTGCGGCGCATTGCCGAAGGCGCGGCCATGATTCGCACCAAGGGCGAGGCTGGCACCGGAGACGTGGTTTTCGCCGTCCGGCACATGCGGCAGATTACCCGCGAAATGAAGGCCCTCACCGTGCTCAGCGAGCAGGAACTCTACGCCGCGGCCAAGGACCACCAAGCTCCCTATGAGCTGATTCGGCTGGTCGCACAGACCGGCAAACTTCCAGTGCCCAACTTCTCCGCGGGCGGCATTGCCACCCCGGCCGACGCCGCGTTGATGATGCAACTGGGTGCCGAAGCCATCTTTGTCGGCTCCGGAATTTTCATGAAGGAGCGCGCGACTCCGCTCGATGTGGAGAACGACCCCAAGGAACGCGAAGAGGCAGTTTCCCGCGCCAAGGCCATCGTCATTGCCACCACACATTACGACGACCCGAAGATTCTGGCCGAGGCAAGCGAACAGGTCACCGGCACCATGAAAGGCCTGGCTGCCGCCGGATTGGAAGAATCGCAACTCCTGCAAACACGCGGCTGGTAGCCAGCGAAGGAGAACTATAGTTGACGGAAAGGCTCGCGCTTCCGCGCATTGGTGTACTGGCGATCCAGGGTGACTATGCCGCCCATGCAACGGCTCTAGCAGAGGCTGGAGCCGAGCCGTGCGAGGTGCGCAAGACGGACCAGCTTGCAGACTTGGACGGGCTCGTTCTGCCCGGTGGCGAGTCCACCACAATTCTGAAGTTTCTAGGGAAGCATCACTTTTTAGAAGCATTAAAGGACTTCGGTACCTTTCACCCCGTCTTTGGCACATGTGCCGGAGCCATTCTGCTGGCGCGCGAGGTTCTCAACCCGCCTCAGCGCTCTTTAGGGCTGCTCGACGCAGTCGTGGAACGCAACGCCTACGGCCGCCAGATTGACTCGGCTATTCTGACTGCAGAAACCACGCTTGCCGGCGGTCCGCTGGAGATGGTCTTCATTCGTGCTCCTCGCATCCTCTCAACTGGTGACGACGTTGAGGTTCTGGCACGCCGCGATGGCTTCCCGGTACTGGTACGGCAAGGCACGGTCATGGCCGCCACTTTCCATCCCGAACTTTCAAAGGACCGGCGGGTCCACCAGATGTTTGTCCAGATCGTGAACGCAGCTCGCACAAAATAGCCGGTTGCGCCTTACACAAATTTCCTCTGCCATAAAAAGAAGATGAATATCAATCTTGTTCCGGCATAGGGCACGGCGTAGATATAAAGGCGGTTGTAAAAAGTAAAGATCCCGCAAGGGCTAAACAGGCTGCGGAAAAACTCGATCCGGAGGGAGGCGGGGGTTTCAACCCCCGCATAACGCCAATAAAATCAATGGGCCTTTAGGCCCGGAGGGGCGTTTTCCGCCAATTACACTGAATTTCTGAGTTTTTCCGCAACCTGTAAAGCCAGTCCTTTATTTTTATGCATTTGCGGCACGCGACCCAGAGGGTACCCCGGTCGTGCCTGTTACAAAGCCACATCAGGCAGCATGAAGACGCAGAAGCGAATATAAGCGTTCACCGCATGTAGGCACTTCAGGGCAGTCAAAATAAATCTGTCGATTCAACGCCATCAACAACTGCACCGCCTCAAGTTGCGCGTTGGTCGCACTGAATGACTCGCCCGCATTTACGAACTCGTCTGTCAAATACTCGATGGCATGGCCCAAGATCTCAAGTGCACGGCCTGCCTGCTGGTCAATGCGGCGCCGACGGTGAATTGCTATGTGAGGTTGAAAAGTCGCAGACGAAGTATCCGTGATTGGGAATTCAGTCTTCGTGGTTGTTGCCATGGTGGTTATCCTCACCTAGTTCTTCGGCCAAGCAAATGCATTATTCAGATTACGAACGTACTGATTCCCATATCAGCACGTAACCATTGTGTATCCCCTAACGGGAAATCCTGTGACTGTGTTCACGCCTCCCAGTAATACACACCTCATGTGCGAAAAACATCTACAAATACATGTACTCGTACCTTCGGCTCGGATTGGTAAATATTTCAGGAATTTTGAATAAATTTTTCGGTTCATGGCACCATACACCTGCCACTGAACTGCTTTCCCGGCGCTGCTGGCGCTTCGCTCCGCATTCCTTGCTTCCTGCATTTACTGATTTCCTTGACGGGATGGAGCCAAGACCCTAATCTCAATCTAGTATTCGGTCCTATCTGAGCCGTTTGCAACTCCGGAGAGTCGGGTTCAATTCCATGGACTTTTGCGGACAGGCCTGCGATGATCCCCTACTACTGGCAATATCTTCCGCTGTTGATGCAGATTCTTGCCGCGTTCCTGCTCGGGCTGGGAATGGTCCTAGCCTCGTGGTTCGTCGGTCGCCATTGCAACACAGCGGTCAAACTGGCGGCTTATGAATGTGGCATCCCCGTCGTCGGTGACGCTCGCAGCCGCTTCAGCGTGCGCTTCTATCTGGTAGCCGTTCTTTTCATCCTGTTCGACGTGGAAGCGGTTTTCATGATGCCTTGGGCCGTTATCTACCGCAAACTGCCCCAGATCACCGGCTCCCGACTCTTCGGATTCTGGGAGATGCTGATCTATCTGGGGTTTGTGGCCGTTGGGCTCTACTACATTGTGCGCAAAGAAGTTCTGAACTGGAGTCAGGACAAGGCGGACCTCTAGGATGAGCAAAACCGAGACACTGTCCGGCAGGGCGACCGTCATAGAAGGGCTTCCCGAGCACCCCGCCGTCAAAGCCATCCTGGCTTGGAACCCGCAGGCGCTGGCCGACGCCAAATTCGACCGAGGCGAGCTGACCCTTACCATCGCAGCCGGGCAGATTCGCGCCGCAGCCGCAGCCATGCAAGCCGCCGGGTACAACTTCTTCGAAGACCTGACCGCGGTCGACTGGTTCCCTTCCTCGCCGCGCTTCCAGTTGAGCTACCACCTGCTTTCGCACTCCTATAAGGAGTACATCCGGCTCCGCGTGCTGGTCGGCGAAGCCGATCCATCGGTCGAGTCCATCACTCCGGTCTGGCCCGCTGCCAACTTCTATGAGCGCGAGGTCTTCGATCTGTTCGGCATTCGCTTCGAGGGCCATCCCAACCTGCGCCGCATCCTGATGCCCGACGACTGGGAAGGTCATCCCCTGCGCAAGGACTATCCGGTGGAGGGGTATCGCTGATGACCGAATATGGTATGCCCATCCTTGAAGCGGCTGAAGGCGCCCACGACCAGCACATGGTCATCAACATGGGGCCGCAGCATCCCGCCACGCATGGCGTTCTGCGTCTGGTGCTGGAACTGGACGGCGAAATCGTCATCCGCGTCTACCCGGAGATCGGCTACCTGCACACCGGCATCGAGAAGACCTGCGAGGCCAAGTTCTACCACCAGGTCGTCCCCCTCACCGACCGCGTCAACTACCTTGACCCGCTGTCAAACAACCTGTGCTACTGCCTGGCAGCCGAAAAGCTGCTCGGGCTGGAAATTCCTGAGAAAGCCCGATGGATACGAGTTCTGATGGCTGAGTTGAGCCGCCTCAATTCGCATCTCATCTGGCTCGGCACGCACGCCATGGACATTGGCGCGCTCACCGTTTTTCTCTATACCTTCCGCGAACGTGAGGAAATTTTAAGGTTCTTCGAGGCCGTGGCCGGGCAGCGGATGATGACCAGCTACATCCGCATCGGCGGAGTCGCGATGGAGCCGCCGCTGGACTTTTTTGCCCGTGTGCAGGACTTCATCCGCACCTTGCCGGAAAAAATCGACGAATATTCAAATCTGCTCACGGGCAATCCGATCTTCATCAATCGCTTGAAGGGCGTGGGCTATCTATCTGCTGAAGATGCGGTTGCGCTCGGCGTTAC
>Ga0255353_1001976_pt1 | contig 10715 bp, 4 predicted proteins | sample HBST25metaG_FD_189941 | JGI IMG/M metagenome (GOLD analysis project Ga0255353, IMG submission 189941) | Peat soil microbial communities from Stordalen Mire, Sweden - H.B.S.T25 | ecosystem: Environmental > Terrestrial > Soil > Wetlands > Peat | place: Sweden: Norrbotten County, Stordalen Mire...
GTGTGCCGCTTCAAAACCCTTCGACGAAAATGGAACGCCGCAGCAGTTACCCTCGATGTCTTTCGGCACGTAAAGTTTGACGCCCGCGCGGTCTGCCACGTCGAGCAGCGCCTGCATCACGGTGGTCTCCTCTGACTCGCCGGGAAGCGCGCCCATCATGCGGGAGATGCACGCGGGAAAGTAGACGGCGTCTGCATTTGTGCTGGGTCGCTTGGGCAATGCGCCGCGACGCGGCCTGGGCATTTCTGCGCACCATTGCCAGAAAGCTTCGTCCATCACGCCGCGCGAGGCCTTGTCCAACAAGCGCGTGATGCCCTGCATGAACGCAAGGCCAAACACCTTCTGGGTGGCGTGGCCCGCTCCGAGAGCAAACCGCGCACCGTATTCCGTAAGCTTCATATTCCTGGCGATTAGAACCGCAATGCGATTCGCCACTCCGGAATGACGCAGTTGGCGGAACTTCTTTGTCAGCTTGCCGGTATCGATACTGACCGGACAGGCGGTTGCGCACAGCCCGTCGGCCGCGCAGGTATCCAGGGCCGAGTAAGGGAAGTCGCGGCTCAGGGCGTCATAGGTCGAGTCCTTGGCGCCGTCGTCTTTCAGCCTTTGCATCTCGCGGCGCACTACGATGCGCTGACGAGGAGTGAGCGTCAAATCGCGACTGGGACACTTTGGCTCGCAATAGCCGCACTCAATGCACTTGTCCACTTCCTCTTCTACGATGGGCATCCGCTTCAGGTCAGCCATGTGCGCGGCGGGATCGGGATTGATAATGACCCCGGGATTGAGCAGGTTCTCCGGATCGGCAAGCGACTTGAGTTGTTGCATGATCGCGTAGCCTTCTTTGCCCCACTCCGTTTCAACAAAGGGCGCCATGTTCCGGCCGGTGCCGTGTTCGGCTTTGAGCGCGCCATCGTACTTGTGCACCACCAAAGCAACCACATCGTCGATGAAGTCCCGATATTGCTTGGTTTCCTTCTCCGTGTTGAACCCCTGCGTAATGACAAAGTGAAGATTGCCGTCTTTGGCATGTCCGAAGATGATGGCGTTCGAATAGCCATGCTTATCGAAGAGGCGCGTCAGGTCGACCGCGGCATCGGCAAGATGGTCCAGCGGAAACACGACGTCTTCGATAATGACCGTTGTGCCGCTGGCGCGCACCGCTCCTACGGACGGAAACATGCCCTTACGGATATTCCAAAGGCGTTCCTGCTGCGCTGGATCATCCGTAAACAGAGGCTGGCCGATCAAGTTCAGGTTGGCGACCGCTGCCTGCGCCTTGGCAGCATTCTCCCGGACCGCGCCGCGATCCGCTGTTTGAAATTCGACCAGAAGTGCGGCCGCGCCCGGTGGCAGCAGCTTGATCTCTCCGGGGATTCCGGGTTTGTTCTCCACCGACCGCAGCGACGCACGATCCATCAATTCAAGCGCAGCCGCCCCCGCATCGCGAAGCGGCGAGATGGCGGCACAGGCTGCATGAAGATCGGGGAACAGCAACAGGCCGGTGTACTTGACCGGCAGGTCGGGAACTGTCTCCAGCACGACTTCGGCGATGAACGCCAGCGTTCCCTCGCCTCCAACCAGCAGGTGGCTGAAAATCTCCACCGCGGTCGAGAAGTCGAGGAAGGCATTCAGCGAGTAGCCGGTGGTGTTCTTCATGCGGTACTTGGCGCGAATGCGCGCGGACAGTCCGGCGTTGTCTTCCAGTTGTCGTTTCAGTTTCAGCAGCCCATCCGCCAGGAGCGTCTCGCGCTCCCAAAATGTGGCGTCCGCGTGCGGGTCGGCCGTATCGATGATCGTGCCGGAGGGTAGGATGAAGGTCATCGAGCGCAAGGTGTGATACGCGTTTTGTGTCACGCCGCAGCACATGCCGCTGGCGTTGTTTGAAAGGATTCCTCCTAGTCGCGCCGCGCTAATGGATGCCGGGTCCGGTCCAATCTTCGATGCGTACTCTTTCAGGATATTGTTTGCTTGCTGGCCGATCAGTCCCGGCTGCCCGCGAAACAGATGTCCGTTCTGCTCTGCCTTGCCAGAGCGCCAATATCGCCCGATGTCCACCAGAATGCCGTCGCTGAGAGCCTGTCCGGAGAGGCTGGTGCCGCCCGCTCGAAAGGTGAGAGGGATCTTTTTCACATGGCTGAAGTTGAACAGCTTCACAATTTCATCCGTGCTGACGGGTTGAACCACAGCCTGGGGAATCAATCGATAGAGACTGGCGTCTGAAGCAAACGCAATTCTGTCGATAGGACGCATCAGAATGCGCGACGGATCGATGAATGCGCGCAACTGCTCTTCGAGTTCGTTGATGCTCGGTGTAGTGACGCGAGGCGCCAGTTCTTCAATCCCCACAATGGTCGTTGTCAAAATCTTTTCTCCGCGCGATCAGCGCACACATTCAAAGTTGCTCAAAAAACATTTAATCCTCGCGCCCGGCTACGGCAATGGACGCGCGATCACGTTCTCACCGCACCAAAAGAAGGTTGAACGGGTAGACATAAGCGATCAGGTATACCAGGCCGCCTGCCAGGCACGCCAGCGCTACGCTGTGAAAGAAGACAAACCGCAGAATGCTGCCCTCTTTGCCGTAGTTTTGGGTAGCAGTGCTAGCGACAACAATGCTCTGCGCAGCCATCATTTTGGCCATCACGCCACCAGTGGAGTTGGCCGAGGCCATCAGAATGGGAGACACGCCGATTTGGCGCGCCGTCATCACTTGCAGGCTGCCGAAGAGCACGTTGGACGACGTATCCGATCCGGTGGATGCGGTGCCGAGCCACCCAACCAGGGTGCCGAAGAATGGATAGAGGGCTCCGGTTCGTGCGAATGCCAATCCCAGGGTTGCGTCGAGTCCGCAATAGCGAGTGATGAAGCCCAGTCCGAGCATGGCCGCGATGGTGATCACCGTAAAGCGAATGTCAAAGACGGTCTTGAAGAAGACCTGGGCGATGGATCGCGGTCGCAAGCCCATCATTAGTCCCGCCAGAACGGCCGCCACAAGGATACCCGTTCCGGTCGCGGTAAACCAGTTCAGATTAAAGATCGCAGCTTCGGAGGTGGGCTTGGCCACTACAGGGGGAACACGCTGCACAAAGTTGTGCAGGCCATTCACTGAGAAGTGAATTGAGGTCGCAGGGTCGAACAGGTGTGTAAACTGCGGCGTGCCCCAAACAAACACGAGCACACTCAGAGTGAGCCACGGCAGCCACGCTCTGAAGACCGTCCCGGCGCTGTGCGCATGCCGCTTGCGCGCCTGGGAAGTAATGTCCTCTTTCACCGCATTCAAGATGCGTCTTGGTTTCCAGATCTTCAGAAAGCCAATGAGCACGATAATCGTCAGGACCGAGGCAAAAATATCCACCAGCCACGGTCCATGCACCGTAGCCACCACCCACTGGGTCAACGCGAAGGTGAAGCCCGCGACGAGAATGGCCGGCCATATCTCCAGCATTGCGCGGAATCCGGCGAACGCCCAGATCAGCCAAAACGGCACGATGATGCAGAACGGAACCAGCATGATCGCAATCATCTTTGAGAGCACCAGCATGTCCAAGCCGGTCACTCCGTGCATGGCCACGATTGGAATGCCCAAGCCTCCGAACGCCACCGGCGCGGTATTGGCCAACAGGGCCAGGCCGGCCGCTTGCAGAGGCCGAAATCCAAGGCTGATCAGAATCGCTCCGCACACGGCCACCGGCGTGCCAAACCCGGCCGCGCCTTCAAAAAACGCCCCGAAAGCGAAAGCGATCAGCAGCAGTTGAAGCCGGCTGTCTTCAGTAATGTTGGTGAGACTTTGTTGCAATGCCTCAAACTGCCCGGCCTTGATGGTGAGCTGATATAGAAAGATTACCGGCAGCACGATCCAGCAGATGGGAAACAAGCCGTACCCTGCGCCGTAGACGGCTGCCGTTAGCGCCAGTCGGCCTGGCATGTGGAAGATTGCGATTCCCACCGCGAGCGCTGTAAGCAGACCCAATGACGCGGACAAGTGCGCCTTGAGTCGAAGGATTGCCATCGTGCCCAGCAGCACCGCAACGGGCAGAGCGGCGATGGCGGTGGAAAGCCACCAGTGGCCGGTTGGATCATAACCCTGCATCCAATTGCCGGTAAGCGGATTTGTTTTCAGCAGGTAGATGGCTCCCGCAACGAGGGCAAAGAGTCCCACGATCGCGGCTGCCTGGGGCGCGGCGGAGTTCTTAGGTATTGCGGACGCAGAAGGGTCTTCGGGCGTCGGAGAAGTCGTCGTCATAAGGACCTCGCGGGGAATTTGCTTTAGGCCCGATGGCCAGTGTCATTTTCAGCTCCGCGAAACCGGTTTGCCGAGCATGAGCACAATTCTGGCGATTGGAGCACAGAATGATATGTGATTTAAATCACATATAGCCCTTAAATTGAATCCAAAATACCGTAACGCCTGTATTCTTCGGTTCTTACTCCCGCATATTTATTTATCGAGGTTGGGAGCCTTGACTGTCTGTTCTGTTATCAACAGATCCGAAGATCGGAATGGCCCGCCCGGACTACGCGAAAGCCGGCCAGAAAGCCAGGCTGAAGTGGATCGACTATTCATCGCACCGGTTGGGACTTTTGGCAGGCGCCGCACCGGTCAAAGATGACACGTAACCCCTGAGGCGCGGCATCCAGGGATACTCACGCGCCTCTCAAGACTTAATTTATGGAACTAGTTACCGCTCTTGCCCACCCCGAAGATCTTTTGCAGAATGTTGCGATGATCGGGCGGGTGGTCGCAGGTGTCCATGGGCGCGGTGCCGTCCAAAAACGCCGCGTTGTAGGCGTCCGGGCAGGAGTCATCGCTCAGCAGGTTGCTCACCTTGTCGATCTTGACCACTTCAACGCCTTCCGGCGGCGAAAAGCTGTGGGTGTCGGAGTACTGCGGCAGTTGCACGGCGCGCTTCATAAACTCCGCCCAGATGGGCGCGGCGGCCACGGCTCCAGCCAGTTTCACGTCGGTGTAGTCGTCGTTGCCCACCCACACAATGCAGATCAGGTTGCTGGTGAAGCCGGCAAACCACGCATCGTGGCTAGTTCCCGTTTTGCCTGCAGCAGGGTCCATGAATCCCCGGCGGCGCGCTTCATAGCCGTAGCCGAAGTTCATCACGCCTTCCATCAGGTTCGTCGTCAGGTAGGCAACGCGCGGGTCCAGTACCTGCTTTGAAGTCGGTGTGTAGTCGGTGATCATGTCGCCCGAGGAGGTGCGTACGCTGGCCAGCATCCAGGGGTCCAGGTGCACGCCGTTATTGGCGAAGACGGTGTAGGCGCCAGCCATGTCCAGCGGGGTCGCGTCATAGGAGCCGATGGCCACTGAAGGTGTGCCGCGTGCATTCTTGATGCCCGATTCGCGGCCCAGCGCGGCCACGGTGTCGAATCCCACCTCGGAAGCCAGCCCGATGGTCGCGTTGTTCAGCGAATGCGCCAGCGCGTACATGGCCGTCACCTGGCCGTGGTACTCATCCTTGTAGTTGCGCGGGTTATACTCCTGCCCGCCCACGTCGTAGCTGGTCTGCTCGTCGTTGAGCATGGAGATGGACGAGAAGGGCTTGTCCTGCCCGGGCAGGATGGATCCCGCCACCGCCGTGTTGAACGCTGCCGCATAGACAAATGGCTTGAAGATGGAGCCGGTGGGCCGCTTGGCCACGGCGTGATTCACCTGGCTGTTGCCGTAGTTGCGTCCGCCAATCAGCGCCAGCACCTGGCCAGTGTGTGGATTGAGCGCCACCAGCGTCACTTGCGGGTATTGAACGATTTCCCCCGGTTTGCGATGCGCGTGCGCCTTGTTGACCAGATCGTCCACGTTCTTCATGCCGACTTCCACGGCATCGGCGGCAGCCCGTTGCAGATCGGGGTCCAGCGACGTGTAAATGCGTAAACCCTCGCGGTTGAAGTCGCGTTCCCCCAGTTTTTGCTGCAGTTGTTCATGCACCAGGTCGACAAAATACGGCGCCTCGCTGGCGTCCACGCTCTGTGCAGACAAGTGCAGCGGCTCGGCCTTGGCACGTTCCGCCTCGTCCTTGGTAATCGCGCCTGTTTCCACCATCGAATCCAGCACCAGGTTGCGCCGGTCAATGGCACGGTCAGCGTGGCGGAAGGGCGAAAAGTAGTTGGGCCGCTGAATCATGCCGGCGAGCAGGGCGGACTCGGCCAGATCCAACTGGCGCATATCCTTGCCGAAATAGGACTGCGAGGCCTCGCCGAATCCGTCGATTGAGAAGCTGCCGCGCTGGCCGAGGTTGATCTCGTTGGCGTACATTTCGAAGATTTGTTTTTTTGTGAAGCGGTGTTCCAGTTGAAAGGTGATGACGATCTCGATCAGTTTGCGCTTCAGCCGCTTCTCCGGCGAAAGGAAAAAGCCGCGCGCCAGTTGCATGGTCAGCGTCGAGCCGCCCTGCTGCTTCTGGCCCGTGGTCACGTCGCGAACGCCCGCTCCCAAGAGCCGCCAATAGTTCACGCCGCCGTGCTCAAAGAAGCGCCGGTCCTCGATGGCCAGTACGGCCTGCACCAGGTTCGACGGAATCTCATCGTAGGTGATCAGCCGGCGCTTGGTGCGGTTGGCGTCCTCGCTCAGGCCGGTAATCAGTTGGGGCTCCAGTTCATAGCTGGTCAGCGCCTGACCGCGTTCGTCTGCGATGGATTGCACCACTCCCGACCCGATACGGATGGTCGCGCTGTCCTGTGCGTGATACGACTGCGGACCGGGCCGCACGGTGATCGATTGCACGCCCTCGGAATAGGTTCCCAGCGGCGAGGTCTGCGAAGCGCCATCCGGTGTATAGCCGGCCTCGCGCAGTTCGTTGGCGATCAGATGCACGGTCAGTTTTTGGCCTGGGCGCACCTCGCGCGGCGCGGCAAAAATCTTGGCCGTGTTGGCAAAGATCGGTCCGTTCATCCGCTCGTCCACCACGTGTCCGTACTTGACGTAATAAAAGCCGAAGACGGCCAGAAACACCAGCCCCAGCGCCGCAAACGTCGCCAGCCCCGCGCGCAACAGCAGCGACGCCAAGGGGCGCTGTCCCCCCAGCCTTGGAATCCTGACCTTCAACGCCATCGTCGCTCCTTGTAATGCAGCTTCCAGCTTCTAGCCACTAGCTTCTAGCCGATTGCCCACTGTCAACTTTGCGGGCACCCAGACAGGGTGCCCCAGGTCTTGGTTGTGAGACCTGGGGAATTGGCCCATTGAAACAAAGCCCGTTTCCGACCCATGCGTTGATTCTTCTGTCGCAAGAAGGAAAGCAGAAATCTATGCCCCAACCGCCGTCAGCAGCGCGTCTTCTTCGACGCGTTCCTTCACCAGCGCTACGACTCCATTCAACGCCACATCCACGCTGGTTGCCGTGGCCCGCGTCACCAGTTCCACCTGGCCCTCGGCGGCCTTCTTGCCCACGTTGATGCGATAGGGGATCCCGACCAAATCCGCGTCTTTGAATTTGACGCCGGCCCGCTCCTTGCGGTCATCAAGAAGCACGTCCAGCCCCGCAGATGCGAGCTCGGCCGCCAGCTTCTCGCCCGTTCCGACCAGCAACTCGTCCCGCATGTCGGTTATTGCCACCACCACTGTGAACGGAGCGATCGACGCCGGGAGCCAGAAGCCGTTCGCGTCGTTCGACTGCTCAATGGCAGCGGTGAGAATGCGTTCGATGCCGATGCCGTAGCAGCCCATGATGGGCATCACTTCCTTGCCGTTCGGGTCAAGCACCCGCGCGCCCATGCTCTCGGTGTACTTGTAGCCCAGCTTGAAGATGTGCCCGATCTCGACCGCCTTGCCCACCACCAGCTTGCCATTGCAGCCGTCCTTCGGGCAGTTCTCGCCCTCATTCACGGTGCGAATGTCGGCCGCCAGGGTCCACGTGAAATCCCGGCCCGGCGTCACGTTGCGGTAGTGAAAGTCCAGCTTGTTGGCGCCTGCCACCAGGTTCTTGCGGCCTTCGAGAGCACTGTCGACAACGACTACCGGATGTCCCCAGTAGGCTCGGACTTTCAGCTTTGTACCGTCAATCCGGTCCTCTTCGATCTCAAAGTCAAAATCGAACTCGGTAACTTCCTTGGGAAGAATCCCGAATTTCTTGATGAATTCAAGATTTCCCACCTCAAGCGGGGTTAACCCGACTGGCCCAAGGAATCCAGGTGGTGCCCCAAAGACCTTTGGAATCCATTCGGGAGGGAGGAAACTCAAACCATCATCTGACCCAATAAGCGAGCTGAGCTTTGCCTCATTTACTTCATGATCTCCGCGCAAGAACGCAATTACAGGAATAATGCATGATCCGTTCTGCCGCCTAAAGATTCCCCAATACGCCACGCACTTGATGTCCGACGACGGCTCCATCTTGAGGAAGGCCGAAATGTCGGCAATCGCGCCCATGCCCGGCGTCGAAATCAACTCCGGCGTGCCGTCGCCGGTCGGCTCCAACTCGACCAAGGGCTCCAGCCGCGAAGTCGCCTTCTCCGTATTGGCCGCGTAGCCGCAGACCGGGCAACTGGCGATCAGGTCCTCGCCGGCGTCGGTATAGACCATGAACTCCTGCGACTGCGAGCCGCCCATTGCGCCGGAATCCGCCTCGACGGCCACAAACTTCAGCCCGCAGCGCGAAAAGATTCTCCGGTAGGTCGCATCGTGCAGGTCGAAGCTCTTGTCGAGCCCCGCCTGATCAATGTCAAAGGAGTAGCTGTCCTTCATCGTGAACTGGCGCACGCGCAGCAGGCCCGACTTCGGCCGCGCCTCGTCGCGAAACTTGGTCTGAATCTGGTACCAGATCTGCGGCAACTGCTTGTAGCTGCGCAGTTCGCCGCGCGCGATCGAGGTCATGATCTCTTCGTGCGTCATGCCGAGGCACAGCTCCGCGCCCTTGCGGTCCTTGAGCCGGAACATGGTGTCGCCCATGCCCGCCCAGCGCCCGCTCTCTTCCCACGGCTCCTTGGGCAGGATGGCGGGCAGGAAGAACTCCTGGCCGATCTGGTCCATCTCCTCGCGCACGATGCCGATGATTTTGTTGAGCGCCCGCTGCCCGAGGGGCAAGTAGTTGTAGATGCCCGCCCCGAGCTGGCGAATGTAGCCGGCGCGGATCAGAAACTTGTGGCTGGCCACTTCGGCGTCCGCCGGGGCCTCGCGAAGAGTGGGAATAAAGAGCTTGGACCAGCGATGCATACGGATGGGTGCGTTCTTTCCCGCCGATCCAACACATCCATCGGCGCAAGACAATTTTTCAATCGTACCTATTCTAAATGTTCGGGCGCTGAGACGATGTTGTGCTGATGCGTTTCCGGCCAGGTAACCTCGCGGCGCTGAAGGCAAGAAATGAAAGCCCTTGTGTGGTTGATAGAAGTAAAAAGATCACTAGATCTGATCGCCAAGTGAGCAGGAACGTGCCGTCGCTGTTCCGAGCTTCCCAGCAAAACGAATAACTTGAGCAGAGCAGCCATGTTTCGATGGCGACGCCAATTGCTAGCCCAAGCAAAACCCGCAATGCGATTCGATGTCGGAATATCCAACGCGAAATCCACTGCGTAGTCGCAACCAACAGGAGAAGCACGATTCCTGACCGCCAAGTGATTGAACTTGACCCGTCGAGATTGTCCGCCTCCCAAACAAAACACAGGCTGGAGTAAATCAAACATTCTGCAAAGACGGTGCATAAGACCAGGCCAAAAAGAACCGGCAACGCGGATTTCTGCATTCTGCACTCCTGGCTGGCGGCCGTGCTTAGTCCCGATTTTGAGAAATGAGACGTTAGAAACCCAACCAGCGGGCTTTTCTGACCCCTGACCCCTGACCCCTGCCTTTAAATCAATTCCACGCCCCACAGATCATGCAAATGCAGCACACCCTGGACCTTGCTTTCAGCGTCCACCACCACCAGCGATGTGATCTTCCGCTCTTCCAGGATGGCCAGGGCCGTGGCGGCGAGTTCGTTCGCGGCAATTGTGCGCGGATGGGCGTTCATGGCCTCGCCCGCATGACGGCTGAGGGCCGCGCCGCCCTCGCGCTCCAGCAATCGCCGCAAATCGCCGTCGCTGATCACCCCGCAGAGCCGCCCGTTGTCCTGAACCGTAGTCACGCCCAGCTTCTTCGACGACATTTCATAGATCACGTCGGTCATGGGCGTCGAAGGAGATACTACCGGCACGTCGTCGCCCTTGTGCATCAGGTCGCGGACCTTGGCCAGTTGCTTGCCCAGTTTGCCGCCGGGGTGCAGTTCGGCAAAATCCTCGGCCCGGAAGCCCTTGCGCAGACTCACCGCAATGGCCAGCGCGTCGCCCAGGGCCAGCATCGTGGTGGTCGAGGCCGTGGGCGCCAGGTTCAACCCGCATGCCTCGCGCTGCACGCAGCAGTCGAGAGCCACATCGCTAGCCTGCGCCAAGGTTGAGTTCACGTTGCAGCACAAGCTCACCAGCGCGTCACCTTTGCGCTTCAACGTGGCCAGCAGGCGCAGAATCTCTTCGGTCTCGCCCGAGGCCGACAGCGCCACGACCACGTCTCCCGGCATCAGCACGCCCAGGTCGCCGTGCACCGCTTCGGCCGGATGCAGAAACAGCGCGGGCGAGCCGGTGGAACTGAGCGTGGCGGCGATCTTCTGCGCAATAATTCCGCTCTTGCCCATGCCGGTGACCACCACGCGTCCGCGGCCTTCGCCGCAGCGCAGAATCAGCTCCACGGCCCGCTCGAACTCCGCGGCCATGGGCCCTTCCAGGCGCGTCGCCAGTGC
>Ga0255353_1001983_pt1 | contig 10692 bp, 10 predicted proteins | sample HBST25metaG_FD_189941 | JGI IMG/M metagenome (GOLD analysis project Ga0255353, IMG submission 189941) | Peat soil microbial communities from Stordalen Mire, Sweden - H.B.S.T25 | ecosystem: Environmental > Terrestrial > Soil > Wetlands > Peat | place: Sweden: Norrbotten County, Stordalen Mire...
TGCCTATCACCAAGCGCCCCAATACCTATTTTTAGGAGTGGCCTGGTCCAATACCTAGCTGCTCGGCGGCTTGCTCACCGCATCGTATTTCGGCGTTGCCCATGTTCAGAAGTGGGCTGCGATTCCCGATCACGCCGGCTTTGCGCTAACCAGTGAAGCAACCTGGAAGACCTGTTGATGGCTGCTGGGGCGATTCTGACCTCCGCTTTCCTGCTCGGCGTCCTGCAACTCTTTTGGTGGTCGGCGGCACATCCATGGGTCGAATCTGGCCGCCAATTCTAGCCCCAACATCGCGAGAACGAGTCCGATTGGTTCTGGTGTTCGCGCTGGTTTCTGGAAGGCGATAGCATGAGCAAGTTCATTCGGCTGACCTATAATGTATCTGTGCAATCATCGGATACAATAACCGAGAAAATGCCATCCCGCCACGCCCTTCGCAGCAGTGAGACCCGATCAAGGATGATCGACACGGCGATCGAGGTCTTTGGGACGCTTGGATATGAGGGTGCGAGCACCCGCATTCTCACCGATCGTGCCGGAGTCAATTTATCGGCGATTCCTTATCACTTCGGCGGCAAACGGGAACTCTATATGGCTGCTGCGCAGTCGATCGCCGATTACGCCCGAAAACAGATTGATCCGGTCGTTGCCGATCTCGAGGTCGTCGACGGGGTCGATCCCGCGGCACGGATCGACGAGGCGCTCAGCCGCTTCTTCCACTTCATGGTGGGAGGTCCGGAACCCGAAGCATGGGCTTCTTTTTTCGTGCGCTGCGAATACGATGCCGACGACGCCTTTCGCATGATCCACGAGGAAACTCGTTGCCCGCTTCGAACGAGCGCTGACCAAGACCGTCGCAGAAGCTATGGGCTGCAACAGGAACGACAAGGGCTTGCAAATGCGGGTTGCCGTGGTGCTGGCTACGATCGTGAACCTCCGCGCACTTCGCAATATGACGCTAAGCAGTCTCGGTTGGGACAGGTTCACTCCAGGCCGCCTCGCGCAACTGAACCGGACCATCCGGCAGTTCGCGATGAGCCAATTGTTCTCCGAATCGTCCAGGAACAGCGAATGCGCTGCCGATGCGCGACAGAACTCTCGGAGTCATAGCTCGAATCGCTGAAACTGCTCGTATGGGCTAGTTTCGCTCCTTCGAATCGGCTGTAAATATGATGGCAATAGCGGTCTTGATAATGTCGAAGCCGTTTTCTACATCCTTATTCTTTGGCGCCAGTAGGTGCTGGAGGGAAATGCCAAAAGACGCAGACAGAATAAAGTGCGTGATCGCCGCTGAAGAAAAGGAAGCCAGCTTCTGGCCGGATTTCTGATGTTGAGTGATCTGCGTCTCGATTGTTCTGGAGATCCCTGCCAGGAACGTCGTTACCTGCTTTTTGAACTTGGGCGAGGCCATAGCAAAATTGAAAAACTCCAGGAAGTTCCGATAAAGGTCGGTGTTTTCCTTCAGAAGCATCCGGTTGTAGTCAACGAGCTTTTCCAGTCGCCCCTGAAAACTCGTCAAGTTCCGCAGCTTTGCCTCAAGGCCCTGTGCATATTCTTGCTGCATCCGCTCGAGCACTGCCGCAAATAGACCATCCTTATTTCCGAAGTAGTAGCTGAGCTGACTGAGGGCTACTCCAGACTCTTCAGCAATCTCCCGCAGCGTTACAGCACTGCATCCCCGAACGGCGATTGCCTGGTACGTTGCATCAAGAATTCGGCCTGACGTAAGCTCTCGTTTTGAAGCGGTTTTCATTTATTCTCCCGATGTCTTCGGCTCGGTGATACCAGTATTCATAAGACAGGATACCCCTTGCCGACTGAGCGCCCGCTTGCGCGAAGCGTTTTGGGTACCCCACCGGTAGCAGTGCCAGCGAGGTACCCAAAACGTAGGACCGGATAGCTGTTTGTCGCAGCCGCCATTGCGCTCCTCTACGCTGCCTAACCAATGGACTGGTTGCGGTTGAGGGTTTGCGTGAGAACTGGAGCAGCCGGAATTTTCACACGCTTGATGTCTTTCGCCATGTAGTAGCCGAGAATCGCAGTGAACAGGGCATAGCTGATGAAGGCCGTATGGAAGGACCAATAGCCGTTCAGGGCAAAGATGCCGGTTTTGACGTAGGGAAGAAACGTCAGCGGAAGGAACGACAGGCCCGAGAAGAGCGCAAGTGAAGCCGCCCATTTTGGCATGAGCGCCGGCTTTTCCTTGTCGGTCATCACCAAGCAGAAGATAGCAATGACTTCAACCGTTGTGATCATGTAGGTCATGTCGAATGTGTACCAAGCTAGGAAGTGAACGGCTTTGATCATTTGCGGATCGACAGAGCCCGCCATCTCTGCGCACCACACCCAAAGAGCCGGGCAGAAGATCAGCACCCAAGAGGTCAGCAGTCCGCCGCAGAGTTGAAGGATGGAAAGAATTGGAGTTTTTTCGCGCCGCCACATCTGAATGGTCAGTTGGCACGCCCAGACCATATACAGAATGCCAAATGCCGTCGACAGCGATTGCCCCAACATGATTCCGTCGTGGTACTTCAGATAAAAGTTGTCGACAAGTTGTTGCGCGGTAAAGGTGGGGTCAGGCGGGGGGCAGTTGTGGCCGAGTACGGCCCAGCTAAGGCCATATAAAACAACAAAGGCCGGCCCACACCAAGCGCAGATGAGCTGAATACGTTTCGAGAGATTGTCTTCCATAAATCCTCCTCAGGACGGCGAAGCGTTGGTGGTTCTTGACGTTATAAATAGAACGAACGTCCGATTTATTTGTACGCCTCAAAGAATGTTTCGTCAAGAGATCTTTTCCGAATAATCTCGGCATTCAGATGCGCCAATCGCCCTCACGTAGCCGTGTACTCGGGACACAACCAGATCGAATCAGACAGCAAGGCTTCTTTTTGCCACCATCTGTATAGGGTGGCCGCGCTTACCAGGGGTCATCTAGTCGGGGTTCAAGGCACGCTCATTCGAAAATCGAGTTGCAAAGTATTAATCGATATGATTTAATGAACGTTCGTTAGAATTATTCGCAGAGGTCGCATGCCGAAGAGCGTTTCAAAGAGAAAAATCCGCGAACAGATACTTGAGCGGTCGATCCGCCTGTTCGCAAAGGCCGGTTATGACGGAGTCTCGATGCGTGACGTCGCAGTCGCAGTAGGACTCACGCCCGCCGCGCTCTACTACCACTTTGCAGACAAAGAGCAACTTTACGTGGATGCCGTGGCCTATGCATTCCGGGAAGTAACGGGTGTCCTGAAATCAGCTATCGAGACTGCAGCAACTCCCTTAGCGCAGCTTGAATCGGTTGTCGGTGTGGCCACCAAGATGCTCGCCAAGAACAAATCCTTAGTGCGCCTGATGCAGTGGGTGATGCTGGACAGCGACAGACAACGCCTGCAAAAACTCGGGACCACCGCGTTTGAAGAGTTGTTTCTTACCATCCACAAGTTGGTTGGCAAGCTGGGGTCTGGGTATAACGCCAGTCTGCTTACGGTCTCGATCACGAGCATGGTCGTATTTCCATTTGAAGTCATGGATACTTGCCGGTTTTTACCAGGGTATGAGTCAAAGAATGATGACCCAGCGGTTCTGACGCAGCACGTGATTCGGCTATTGCACCAAGGTTTATCAGGCGCTGACGGTGGCCACCGATGATCCTGCGAAGTGCAATGACCAGCACCCAGCGATAGGACACCTCAATTGTTGGAGATCAATATCTTGAAACGAACGAAGCAAATCGCACTATTGGCACCATTGATGCTTGCTGTATGCCTAATTGCCTGCCACCGCAATCACGGCGTTGAGCCACAGCCTGTTCCGCAGGCCAGGAATCTCCCCGTCATAACGGTGTCTGTTGGCGCTCCAGTCGAATACACCACCGTTGGTTCTGTCGTATCCGATCAGCGTGTCGATGTCACATCGAGGCTCAGTGGCTATATTCGCGCCGTTCTGGTTCATGAAGGTGATCGAGTGCGGCGTGGGCAGGTGCTTGTGCGGCTCGATGCGTCGGATGTGGAAGGCGGCATCCGTCAGGCCCAGGCGGGAGTGAGCGCGGCGCAAGCGGCGTTCCGCGATGCGGAGGCCGACCGGGAGCATTTTCAGCGGCTGTTCGAGCATGAAACCGTCTCGGACAACGAATTGCGCAAGGTCGTTCTCAAGGATGAAGCAGCCCGCGAAACTCTGAATCAGGCGCGGGCCGTTTACGACACAGCTTGCGCTCAGCGTGAGTATGCCGTAATCAAGAGTCCCGTGGACGGCACGGTGGTGGCGCGCGTCAAGCTGGCCGGCGATCTGGCCGTACCCGGCGCACCGATATTGACGTTGGAGTCGGAGCACGGGTTGTTGTTTGAAGCTTTCGTGGATGTGGATAGAGAATCGATGTCCACCATTGCCGTGGGCAAACCGGTCGAGGTCAGAATCGACGGACTGAGCGCTCCGCTGAAAGGCACTGTAAGCCGGCTGGTGTCTTCCGCCGATCCCGCCACCCGCAGTTACCAGATGAAAATTGCTTTGCCAGAGACAGCGGGACTGACGCCAGGCATGTTCGGACGCGCTGTCTTTCAGATAGGGGAGAACAAGTCGCTTGTGGTGCCCCGACAGGCATTGGTCGAGCGCGGCGGTTTATCCGGCGTGTTCGTTGTGGATGAGGATGGCAAGGCCCATTTCCGTTGGCTGCATATCGGGCGTGAGTGGCCTGACCGGGTTGAAGTGACCGCTGGCCTTAAAACCGGCGAGCGTTTGGTTGCGGCTCCCGATTCAGCGCTGCGCGATGGTGATCGGATTGCCGGCATTGAGGCCCACAATGACTGATCGCAAACTCAATATTGCCGGCAAACTCGCGGAGTTCTTCATTACCTCGAAGCTGACCGTGCTCTTCGTACTGGCCTGCATTCTGATTGGTGTGCTCGCAATCACATTGACGCCGCGCGAGGAGAATCCGCAAATTATTGTGCCCGCCGCTGAAGTGCGAGTGCTACTGCCTGGAGCATCTGCCGCGGAAGTGGAAGAGCTGATCATCCGTCCCATCGAGGGAGAGATCAAGGAGATTCCGGGCATCGATCATGTCTATGCCACGGCCATGAACTCGATGGGTGGTGTGATGGTGCAGTTCAAGGTGGGCGAAAACAAGGAACAGTCTCTGGTCAGGCTCTACGACTGCATACTGGGCCACCGCGATCTCCTTCCGGCTGAGGCAGGGACTCCGTTGATCCGCAGCGTGGACGTAGACGATGTGCCGGTTGTTACCGTCACTTTAGCCTCGGAAAAATACGATGACTACGCGCTTAAGCGGCTGGCAGACCGTATGGTTGATGGACTCAGGAGCCAGGACTCGGTGTCAGTCGCCTACGTCAAGGGCGGCCGCGACCGGGAAATACGCATCGAGTTGGACCCTGAGCGGATGCAAGCTTTCGGCGTAACTCTGGATCAGGTGCGCACGCTCATCACAGCGGGAAATGTTTCGGCCCCTCTTGGCACGCAGGTGCAAGAAGGCCAGAATCACAAAGTAGTACTGGATGGGTTTTTGACATCTGAAGATGATCTGAAACATTTGATCGTCAGCGCCAATGCCGGCAGGCCCATCTATCTTGGCGATGTGGCCCATATCGTCGATGCTCCGCCTGAAGAGAGGGACACGCTTACCCGCTTGGCTTACGGCCCTGCGGATGCGCATTTTGGAAAAACGCAGCAGCCTGAAATACCTGCGGTGACCATTGCGGTCGCCAAAAAGCGCGGCACCAATGCGGTGTTTTTCGCCAACGATCTTCTCAAACGCATCGACAGGATGAAAGCGCAGTTTGTGCCTCCCGGAGTCGATGTCGTTGTGACCCGTAACGACGGCCAGAAGGCTAACGATGCAGTCAATCGCCTCATTGGGCACCTGGGAATTGCAACACTTACCGTTTTTGTCGTCACCGTTCTGTTTCTAGGCTTCAGAGAAGCGGTGATTGTCGGAGCAACGATACCGTTGATCCTTGCGCTCACTCTGGGCGGCGTTCATCTCTTCGGCATCACCATCAATCGCATCACTCTGTACGCCTTCATCATGTTGATGGGGCTGGTGGTGGATGCTGCCATCGTCGTAATTGAGAACATTCATCGCAACTACGGTCAGCATGGCCAGAACGATAAGCGCCAGGTAACCGTGCAATCCACGAATGAAGTCGGTAATCCCACCAATCTGGCGACCCTCGCGGTGATGATCGTGGCTCTCTCGCTGTTACCGATCTTGACTGGTATGCCAGGCCAATACTTCCATCCCGTTGGCATTACAGGGCCGCTCGCAATGGCTTTCTCGCTGTTGGTGGCATATTGCGTAGTTCCCTGGGCGGCGAACCGCTGGTTGAAGCCAGCGGAAGCGCACGACCCGAAAAAACGCGGGGGCTGGAATCGACTGTCCCGCTACTACCGTGCAGCTGTGGCGCCTTTTTTGAGCAACGCCAAGTGGCGCCGGAATCTCTTCCTGCTCGTACTGACGATGATGGCTTTGTCACTTCTGCAACCGCTTTGGCAATTCATACGGCCCGGCGGTATGAGTGGTCCCCAATCTTTCTTCGGCACCGAAATGTCCTTTCTGCCCAAGGACAATACGAACACGCTCAACATTACTATCGACATGCCGGAAACCGCCCCGTTGGAGACAACGGACCAGATTGCCCGCGAAATTGGTGCGCTGCTGCGTCAGACTCCCGAGGTTCGGAATTACCAGATATCGCTTGGCGAGGCTGGCGTGATCGACTTCAATGGCTTGTTGCGTGGTTCGGGAAGCAAGATGGGGTCTTACGTAGCAGAGATCCGCGTGAACCTTTCCGACAAAAAGACGCGGAGCAGGACTTCGATCGACATTGCGCGTGAGATGCGCCTCCGCATTGTTCCCATTGCCGCTCGTTATCCCGGCAGCACTGTGCAAGTGGTCGAGGACCCGCCGGGACCGCCGGTGCGCGCTACCGTGCTGGCGGAAATCTACGGTCGAGACCCACAGCAACTACGCATCCTTTCTCAACGTGTCAAGAGCGCCTTTCAGCAAACATATGACATGGCGGAAGTGAAATCCAGCGAGGTGGAAGACGTTTCTGAATACCACCTTGTCGTCGACAGAGAAAAGGCGGCGATGTCTGGAATCACCAATGGCGAAGTAGCTATCGCACTGCGCCGCCTGATCGACGGCGAAGTGATGGGGGATGCTCATATCCCGGGGGAAAAGAACCCAGTACCCATCCGGCTTCAGATTCCTCGCCGCTATCAGATTGACCCAACGCTGCTCTCACGAATCACGGTAACGAATCGGCAAGGGCAGCAGGTGGCGTTGTCCGAACTGGTCCAGGTTATACCAGCCTGGGCCGACCGTCCCATTCAACACCAGGACGATGAGCGGGTTACCTACGTGGGTGGAGAACTTGCCAGCACCGCGTCTGTCTATGCGGTGCTGGACCTCGACCGGCGTCTGGATGGCATGGCGTTGCCCGACGGCAGCCGGCTTGTCACCGGCAACTTGCGCCCCTACAAGGCCGATCCGGACACCATCAACGGATATAGACTCCATTGGGGCGGTGAGATGCGCTTGATGCTGGACTCCTATCGTGACCTGGTGTTCGCTCTAGCGCTGTCGATCGTCAGCATTTTTCTGATCCTGGTCGCCTATTACCAATCCTTCACTTTGCCCATCATTGCGATGTCCGCAATTCCTCTTGGACTGGTTGGCATCTTTCCCGGGCACTGGCTTCTCGGCAAGCCGTTCACGGTCACCTCCCTGGTCGGTATCCTCACCTTGACCGGAATTCTGGTGCGCAATTCGCTGCTCATTATCGATTTTGCGCTGGACTATCGGCGGCAAGGTATGGATTTCAGAGAAGCCATTCTCGAAGCCGGCGCGGTGCGTCTGCGTCCCATCCTGCTGACCACCCTGGCCATCGTTTTTGGAAGCATGGTCATGCTTATCGACCCAGTGTTCTGCGGTTTGGGCATTTCACTGATCTTCGGTACGTTGGCGGCCACAGTACTGACCCTGGTCGTTATTCCCTGTCTCCTTTTCTTGCACTTCAAGAGAGAGCAGGAAGGATCAGTGGAACAGGCAACGACGGTAAAGGATGAAACACGATGATGCATAACTATCGTTTGCGGAAGTCTTCATGTGTATTATCTATGGCTGGCCTGCTGGCGGCGTTGATGGCAAGCAACGCCGCCGCGGAGACTCTGGAACAGGCGTGGGCCGCCGCTCTGGCCGCGGATCACGGCCTCAGGGCCTCGCGGGACAACTCCACCGCCGCTGCCAGCCAGTTAGCAGCGGCAAAATCCGCTCGTTTGCCCGTTCTGGCGACGGGGGCGGACTACATTGCGCTTACCAACCTGCCTGAACTCAAGGCAGACCTGTTGAACCAATCGTTTCAGATCCCCCTGGCGCAACGTAATAGCATCCTCTATGACGCGACGGCAACCCTGCCGCTCTACACGGGAGGCCGTATCGAGCATGGCATCGCCGCAGCCTCCTCTTCACTTCAGGCAGCCAAGTTGAATGAGACCGCCGACGAACAGAATCTCAGGCTACGTGTTGCCGAAGCCTATGTGAACGTGTTGCGTGCATCCAGCGGGCTTAAGGTGGCTGAAAGTCATGTGACCAGCCTCGAAGCACACGCTCACGATGTGGACAACCTGTTTCAACAGGGCATGGCTACCAAAAACGCCCAACTGTCCGCACAGGTGGCGTTGCTCGACGCGCGGCAACAGGTTTTGCAAGCCGGCAACAGCTTAGACCTGGCGAGCGCTGCCTATAACCACCTCTTGGGGAGGGCGTTGGATCAGCCCGTCATGCTGGATGAGCTTTCGTTCGAATCGGCAGACGAGGCACTGCCTGTCCTGACTAGGCGGGCGCTGGATCGGCGTAGTGAGTTAAAGGCTATGGACCGTCAAGCCGCCGCCCTGCGCGATCAAGCCGTCGCCGTGCGAAGAGAAACCGCGCCCCAAGTAGGTCTTTCCGGCAGCTACAACTACCTGCAGGATCGCTACCTGGTGCATGAGGATCAATGGTCCGTCGCTGTCGGAATTAAGTGGAATGTCTTTGATGGCGGTGCGGCCCGTCATCGCGGGAGCGCTATCGAATCCCAGGCTGCGGCGTTGTCCGAGCAGAGGGACGGACTGGCCTTGGCCATCGGATTACAGGTACGTCAAGCCTGGCTGGATGTTCAGGAAACGCGAAAGCGAATCAGTGTCACACAATCCGCCATCACCCAGGCTGAGGAAAATTTACGCGTGGTGCGAGACCGTTATGTGAACGGTCTTACTCCCCACACGGAGGTGTTGGAAGCTGAAACGCTGCGCGTCAACAGTGCGACCAGCCACACGAATGCAGTCTACGACGTGGTAATAGCTGGCCTTCGACTCAAATATGCCATTGGCGAACTGTAGTTGCACTCGGATGTGCGCATCTCGTTCAGTGTGATCACCGCGAGGTTTCGTCGAGGTCGACAATGTTCGGATCACCTGGGTTCATCGGAGCCGTCATCGGCGGCATACGGATGTTGTCTCTAGCCGCGAGAGCGGGAGCTACTCACATCGTGCAGAAGAATTCCAAAAAGATCGTCATTTTCTATTCTTCGATTGGCAACGGGCACATTGCCGCAGCGCAGGCGACTCGAGGCGAAGAATGAGCAGGTTCGGTATTCATAACCTGATTTTCTCGTTCCCGTTCTTCTCCATTCTTGGATGGACACTGGAAGTTGCCTATCGTTCGCTACGTGCCAAACGGTTTGTCAATCCTGGTCTCTTGAAGGGACCTTATCTCATTCTTTACGGCACGGCCTCCCTGATACTCATTGGATCTGTTTCCCTGTTACAGGCATCAGCATCCAATTTGATCATTAAAGCCCTTGTCTATTTTGTGGCCACAACCGGACTCGAATTGATCTCGGGATTCATTGCCCAATACTATTTTCATGCCAATCTGTGGGACTATTCGGATCAGCGGTTTAACTACAAAGGTCATGTCTGTCTTACATTTTCAATAACTGGGTATCCATTTGACTCAGGTGGCTACAAGCTGTAGTACAAGACCAATGATGGTGACGATCAACTGTGTGCCTCTCCTCCGAACCCCTGACTATTTGCATACCGATGAGCTGCAAGTATATGCAGAGAGAAAAATGCGTACGGCTTCTTTTACATTAAAGCGTATGATCTTTCCGGACATCTGGTCCTCGATCTGAAGTTGTGTGCTCAGGAGCGATAGTCCGGAGCAGAGAGAACAGAACATCTCTGCGGCGTGTTCCGGGTATTTCCCTTTGAATTCGGGATGTTTGACAAGACAATCCCGCAGCATGGTTATCGACCGCTTCGGACCGACTTCCCAGAACTGGCTGGCGAGCTTCGGAAACTTAGGCGACTCCGCAACGAAAACTTTATACAGTGCGAGCAATTCCGGTTGCGACATAGCCCGTAGTAGATGAATTCCAAAATCCTCAAGCACCTTTCCCAAAGATTCCTGCGAGACCAAAGTCTCTGCAAAAGACTCTTGTAGTTCGAGCGTCTTGCGAGTCACCACGGTGACGAAGAGTTCAGCCTTGGTTGGATAGCGGGAGTAGATCGTCCTTTTCGACGCGCCAGCGCGAGTCGTAATCTCGGAGACATTCGCATTTTCGTAGCCGTGTTCCAGAAATACTTCAGTCGCGATATCGAGTAAACGCTCCATGCGACCGGCAACCTCACATG
>Ga0255353_1001986_pt1 | contig 10686 bp, 12 predicted proteins | sample HBST25metaG_FD_189941 | JGI IMG/M metagenome (GOLD analysis project Ga0255353, IMG submission 189941) | Peat soil microbial communities from Stordalen Mire, Sweden - H.B.S.T25 | ecosystem: Environmental > Terrestrial > Soil > Wetlands > Peat | place: Sweden: Norrbotten County, Stordalen Mire...
CCCCACGTCCGATCTTCATGCTGCCTCCCGGGCAAAGAAGGCGCGAACGACCGGATTGCGCTCTTCGTCGCGCAGCCGGCGTGGATCGCCTTCGGCGATGATGCCCCGCCCCGCGCCATCCAGCATCACGCAACGATTCGCAATGGCGAAGATCGACGCCAGTTCGTGCGTCACGACGACGAATGTCGTGCCAAGATCTCCGCGCAGCTCGAGAATGAGTTTGTCCAGCCCGGCGGAGTTGACCGGGTCGAGCCCGGCCGAGGGCTCGTCGAGAAACAGCAGCGGCGGATCGAGCGCAAGGGCACGCGCGATCGCGGCACGCTTGGCCATGCCACCGGAAATCTCGGCGGGCATCAACATCTCGGAGCCAAGCAGTCCGACCAGGCCCAGCTTCATGCGCGCCACCTCCGCCCGCGCACCTTTCGGCAGAGAGGTATACATCTCGAGCGGCAGCATCACGTTCTCAAGCAGGCTCATGGAGCCGAACAGGGCGCCGGACTGAAACGTGACCCCGATGTGGCGCAGCACGTCACCAGGGGCGGCGTACATGTCGTGCCCCAGCACTTCCACGTTTCCGCTCGCCGGCGGGAGCAAGCCAACGATCTGACGCATCAGCGTCGACTTGCCGCATCCGGAGCCGCCAAGAATGACGAATATCTCGCCGGCATTGACCGACAATGAAACATTCTCATAGATCACATGCGAACCGAACCGCTGGGTGACGCCACGCACCCGAACCGGCGGGGCGCTCACAGGCCGATCCGATAGAACAGGATGGCGAAGGTCCCATCCAACAAGATCGTGGCAACGATGCCGCCGACCACTGCCGCCGTGGCGGCAAGCCCCACGGCGCGTGGGCCGTTGCCCGTCTGCATCCCGGAATGGCAACCGATCGCCGCGACGGCCGCGCCGAACACCATCGCCTTGAACAGCCCGCCGTATAAATCCGCCGGACTCACCGCACTGATCACCTGGTCTGCGACGGCAACCAGCGGATAGCCAAACAGCGCCATGACCAGGAGCATGCCAACCAGGCCCGCCAGGTTCAGCGTCATGGTCAGGGCGGGCATGACCAGCATGACCCCGACCAGACGTGGCAGCACCAGCATGGTCATCGGATCGAGGCCCATCGTGGTCAGCGCATCGAGCTCCTGATTCACCTTCATCGTGCCGATTTCGGCAGCAAAGGCCGATCCGGTGCGGCCAGCCAGGATGACCGCGGAAAGCAGCGGTCCCAGTTCCCGCAGCAGACTGACCGAGACGAGGTTGGCAACATAAAGGTCGGCCCCGAAGCGCCGCATGGGGACGGCGGACTGGAAGGCCAGGATCAGGCCGATGAGAACGCCCAGCAGCAGCGTCAGCGGCAGCGCCCGCACCCCCGCCTCGTCGGCGACATGCAGCACCTCCCGACCACGGAACATGCGCCGGAGCGCCGCCAGCCGGAAGACTGCCAACACCGTTTCGCCGAGGAAGGCGACGCCATCCGCCGCGGCCAAGGCAGCCCGACGCTCGAATGCGGCCCAGTCCGCCACGGCCGGCGCCCCTGGAGCGGCCGGCGACGCGACGGCGAGGCGCGTGCGGGCGAGGACCGCCGCCACCCGCTCGGAGGCGCCGTCGATCCGGGTCTCGCCGCGATGGGCTCGCTGGGCAGCCAGCAGCAAGGCCGCGCCGGCGGTGTCGCAGGCGTCCACGGCGCTCAGATCCAGCACCAGGGTTTGGCCGTCTGCCGCACGGGCAGCCTGAACGGTGGCCGCCCAGCGCGCTCCGGCGATGGCGATGTCGAGTCGTCCAGAGAACGACATCACCCGCTCCGGCGCCGCGCCGACGTTCTCCGCTGTGGCGGCCGGTTTGTCAGACATCACGGCATGGGGGGCTATGCTGGCACGTATCCGGATCGGCTCATGGCTGCCCCACAATGATCTCGACCCGGCGGCTTTCAAGGGAGTCCGACGTGTAGCTCACGGAACCGACACCGCGCAGCTGTATACGACCGGGTGCGACCCCATCCTTGACCAGCGCATCCGTGACGACCTGCGCGCGCGCGCGGGAAAGATCCTTGTTTGCCGATTGGCTGCCTGCAGGGTCGGCATAGCCGACGACCAAGACCGTCGCGAAGGGAAACTGATTGGCCTTGGTCGCCGCCGCCGCTATGGCGCCTTCCGCGTCCTGTCCCAACTGAGCCGACCATACCTCAAAGAATACGACCGACCGCACATTGGGATGCGTGGGAGACGCACAGGCACCCAACAGGAGCAGCAAAGCAACAACGGATAGGCGGAACATCCGAACCCTCCAAACCGAGCGGCTTCTAATCTTCCGGCGCTCTATTCAAATAGCGCAAATTGGTCAGATCTGGAACGACGATGTTCTCGTCACGGACAGGAAACAGGCACAACATCCGCGATGATCCGCGGCGAGCGACGCCGTGACACAGCATCGTGATCAGCATGCCGGATCTGGCGTCTGTCGCGTCAGGATTTCCCGCCCAGGTGGCGCGCCCGGTGGGCACCTATCGCCGATTGCAGATCCGCGCAAGGTTCACGCGCCCGCGGTCGAATCGGACGATCGAATATCGTCCTGGCGGTTCATTTGGCGGCCGATCGGGCCACCGAGCGGATATCCGGCCGCGGCCGGCCGGATGCCTGAGCGATTTGCCGGTCCTGTGTCTCGATGATGCTCTTGGCGGGAGCATCGCCGTCCAGCCCGCCGAGTGCGTCGTTCGGCACCTTGCGGTTCGACGTGCGCGTGCCGTCAACATACAGGACATCGAACAGCACAAAGCTGCTTTCTGATCGCCGCTTGAGTCCCATGGTCTACGTCGCCCTTCGAATTGCCGGCACCGCTATTCGGCCGACGGTTCGGTATCGGTCACCTGCGGCGGCGCACTGTCGGTTACCTGCGGCGGCGCACTGGCGGCTTCCTGCTCTGCCTTGCGCCGGGCACGTGTCTCCTCCTGCTCGCGCTGCTTCGCCTCGGCCTTTGCCTGCTTGGCACGATTGCGCTCCGCGCGTTGCTGATTGTAGTTCGGCTTGAATGGCATAGTGGCTCCTTCTCAGCTAGCGACCGGAGGACATCTTCGCCTTGGCCGGCCGGCAATCCCAGAGCGAAACGGAGGCGACGGCGAATCGAGGCGACGCGCAGGTGCGCCCGTACCGACCCCGATCGCTCCTGGCACGGCGTTGCTGCACACGCACAACACCGGGCGGAAGGTGAACTCCCGCCCGGCATCGACTCAGTGCAGCAACATCAGCCCTGAGAGCCTCGACCTCGCCACGCGGCTGGGTCGAGGCTGGATCACTCAGGCGGCCTGGAGATTGACCGCCGAAGTCTTGCCTTGCTGGCCCCGCTCCAGGTCAAAAGAAACCTTCTGCCCTTCGTTGAGATGCCCCAGGCCGGACCGCTCGACGGCGGAGACATGCACGAACACGTCCTTCGAGCCGTCGTCCGGCTGGATGAACCCGAAGCCCTTTTGCGTATTGAACCACTTAACAGTGCCGATAGTCATTCGCTTTGGTTTCCCAAAATCTACGGCGGACCACGATATGTGAACCGAATTGCTCTTCTATATTTGGGAGAACCGAACGGGCACGTTTATGCGTGACAGGAGGCGGTAACCCAACACGAAAAGTGCCGCTAAGCCCATATATGGCAGGGTCGGCCAAAAAGCAAGAGACGGTCGATTCGAAAATTGTCGCCCCTCCCCCCGGCACGGACAGAGCAGTGACGGCCGGTAATTCGGAACGATTGAGATATAACCTATTGAAATTTCCGCCACCAGAGGCCATTTTAACGTATTGGCTCCTGATCGAGTGGATATGGCATGCACGCGTGCCGACCACGCCGAGGCACTGACAGGCCGACCCGGAACACATAATTTCGCGGCGCAGGCGGGTCGGTTGGGCTGGCGTTTGCACCACTGATGCACCGCGCAGGAAAATTACATGAGAATTGCAGGCTCGCCTATTCGTTTTTCCTCGGCAACTTCTAACCTCCTTCCTGTCCCTCCGCGCGGGCCGGCTGCCCAGCCCTCCTGGGACAGCTCGGGGCGGGTTCTGTTCACCATCGACGTTCTCGGAGAGAGCGTTGGATGCACGATCTCCCACGCCGCCCTGGAAGACCTCAGCGGCGGTCGCTGCTATGGAAGCACGGCATCGCTGGCACGTTTTACCAGCGTCCGCTCCGCGATCGAGCTGCTGGCCAAGCAGAAGTACCAGTCGCGGGGCGTGGGGATCTATGGCCGGGTGAATCTCTGGGACACGGATATCGACGAGCCGCCTGCCCGCAATTGCCCTGCTACGGCAGCCGGCTTGCCACACGACCATCTGGCCTGATCGACGGTCCGACCGGGACAGGGAGGGGTGGCCCCAAGGGGGGCAACGCCGCCTTGGGCCCGGCCCCGTTCGTGCTGCCCGCGATGTTCACAAGAACGGTGCCGGCAGTATGATTCGCGTGTACAATCTCTATCGCTTACCGGGACCGTCGCAATCAACGGGACCGCCCGGACAGATCCAATGGAAGAGGGAACGATGGCACAGACGAACACACGCATGACGGCGATAGTCTGTTACGCGCCGAAGGACTATCGGGTCGAACAGGTCGAGCGGCCGACAGCCGGTCCGCGAGAGCTGGTGATCCGCATCGGCGCCTGCGGTATCTGCGCGAGCGACTGCAAATGCTGGTCCGGCGCCAAGATGTTCTGGGGCGGGAAGACTCCTTACGTGAAGCCGCCGGTGATCCCAGGCCACGAGTTCTTCGGCTATGTGGACGAGATCGGCGAGGGCGCGGCGGAGCATTTCGGCGTGAAAGTGGGCGATCGTGTCATCGCCGAGCAGATCGTGCCGTGCGACCAATGCCGCTACTGCCGCTCCGGCAAATACTGGATGTGCGAGGTGCATAACATCTTCGGCTTCCAGCGGCAGGTGGCCGACGGCGGCATGTCCGAGTTCATGCGCATCCCCTCCACGGCGCGGCTGCACAAGATTCCGGAGTCGCTTTCGCTTGAGGAAGCCGCGATCATCGAGCCGCTGTCCTGCGCCATCCATGCCGTGAACCGCGGCGACATCCAGCTCGACGACGTGGTGGTGATCGCCGGCGCCGGGCCGATCGGGCTGATGATGGTGCAGGTGGCGCACCTGAAGACGCCGAAGAAGCTCATCGTCATCGACATGGTCCCGGAACGGCGCGCCCTCGCCCTGAAGTACGGCGCCGACGTGGTGATCGACCCAAAGGCGGAGGACGCCGCGGCCATCGTCCGCTCGCTCACCGACGGCTACGGCTGCGACGTCTACATCGAGGCCACGGGCTCGCCGGCCGGCGCCACCCAGGGCCTCGATCTGATCCGCAAGCTCGGCCGTTTCGTCGAGTTCTCGGTGTTCGGCGCCGACACCACGGCGGACTGGTCGGTCATTGGCGATCGCAAGGAGCTTGATCTGCGCGGCTCGCACCTTGGCCCGTACTGCTATCCGATCGCGATCGACCTGCTGGCACGAAAGCTCGTGACGTCGAAGGGCATCGTCACCCACGACTACACGTTCGACCAATGGGACGAAGCCATCCACGTCGCCTACGGCCTCGATTCCATCAAGGTGCTGATGAAACCAGCCCGCTGAACGCCGGCGGTCCGCCGCAACGCGCAAGGCGCGCGGGAAGTTGCCCGCGCGCCTTGCGGTTCTTCAGTTGGCCGACAGCGACCAGAGGTTCTCCAGCGTGCCGATATTGGCCTCGGTCGCCAGCTGCCCCTTGGCGAGGCAGCCGCCCGCCGCACCGCGGCAGCGCATGCGAGACATCATCATTTCCTCCGTGACACCGGGCGTGCGTCGTTTGGGACGGGCGTGCCGGCGCGCTTTTTTGTAGTTTAACTACGTTCTCAGTACAAAGCAGCACTCCTGCCAAGGCCCGTCAACAGCGATTCACACCATTACGTTGCTTTATCGTCACGGAATCGGTAGTCGTGCTATATCCCTTTCAGCCCTTCCCGGGCCATCCAGCAGGCCGCGGTGCGCCTCCCGCCGGCGCTGCCCGCCGTCCGGACGTGTGTAATCCTGCTACCCCTTTTGCCTCGTTCCACGACCGGAAGCCGCCTTGACTCGCGAATTTGGCGGTAGTGAAGTAGCAAAATTACACGACGGTAGCCTGGCCGTTCTCCTCCGCTGTCTGCGGGCGCCGCCGCCGTTGCGGAAAGGAAGCGTCGGATGAATCCACCCGTCTTCGTCACCGCCGCCGAGCTGGCGCGGATGATCGATGTCAGCGCGGTTCAGGCTTTCAACACCGAAGACGACGTGCGCGCGCTCGCCGCGACCGCACGCCGCCACGGCTTCATCGCCGCGCATGCGCTGCCCTCGCTGGTGCCGGTGCTGCGCGCCGCCCTGCCGCGTGGCGGCGGCACCCTGGTGGGCGCCCCGATCGGCTTCCCCTCCGGCGGCCACGCCACCACCACCAAGCTGGCCGAGGCCCGCCAGCTCGTCGCCGACGGCGGCGAGGAGCTGGACATGGTGCTGAACGTCGGCCGTCTGCGCTCGGGCCACGACGCCTATGTCGGCGACGAGATCCGCGCCGTCGCCGAAGCGATCGCGCCGGTGCGGCTCAAGGTGATCCTTGAAGTGTACCATCTTAACGACGACGAGTTGCGCCGCGCCTGCGCGCTGGCGATCCGCGGCGGTGCCGCCTTCGTCAAGACCGGCACCGGCTGGACCCCGCCCGGCACCACCCCGGCGCGCATCCGCCTGATCACCGACTTCGTCGGCGACGCCATCGGTGTGAAGGCGTCCGGTGGCGTGCGCAGCCTGCAGGCGGTCGCCGACATGATCGGCCTCGGCGTGACCCGCTTCGGTATCAACACCGAGGTGGCGGTCCGGCTGGTGGAGGCCTGCGCCGCGCTGCCGCAGGGCCGGCTGGCGGTGCCGCCGCGCGCCGCGATCTGCGCCCGGCTCGACGCCGCGCCGCCGCGGGAGGACTGAGCCGTGGCAAGCGTCATTGCCTGCGATCTCGGCACCGGCAGCACGAAGGCCGCCTTGTTCAATCCCGACGGACGTTGCGTCGCCCAGCGGGTCGTGCCGTGCCGGACCGAGCACCCCATGGTGGGCTATCACGAGCAGCGGCCCGAGGCGTGGTGGAACTCGGTCCTGACGTCGATCGCCGCCCTGCTCGCCGAGGCGAAAGGCGCGGCGTCGGATGTCGGTGCCATCGCAGTGTCGGGCCATAGCCTCGGCTGCGTACCGCTGGGACCGAGCGGAGAATTGCTGCAGGATACCGTGCCGATCTGGTCGGACAGCCGCGCCGTCGATGAGGCGGAATGGTTTTTCCAGCACGTCGATCCGGACCATTGGTATCGAACCACCGGCAACGGATTCCCCGCGCCGCTCTACACGCTGTTCAAGATGATGTGGCTGCGGCGGCACCACCCGGACATCTTCGAGCGTGCAAGCGTGATTATCGGGACCAAGGACTTCATCAACTACCGCCTGAGCGGCGTTATCGCCACCGATCCTTCGTACGCATCCGGCCTTGGTGCCTACGATCTTCTGGCCGGCGACTATCACGACGGCTTCCTGGCGGCGGCTGGCTTTGACCGGGCCTTGCTGCCCCCGGTGCAACCGTCCGCGTCCGTGCTGGGAGCAATCCGGCCCGATGTGGCCGCGCAACTGGGCCTGCCAGGCACGGTGCAGATCGTGGCCGGCGGCGTCGACAACAGCTGCATGGCGCTCGGGGCGAAAACCTACGAAGAAGGCAACGTCTACAGCGCGATGGGGTCGTCGAGCTGGCTGACGGTCGCCTCCGCGCGCCCGTTGCTCGACCTGCGTGCGCGTCCGTACGCGTTCGCGCACGTCGTGCCCGGGATGTTCGTCTCTGCCACGTCCACGTTCTCCTCGGGAACCAGTCTGGACTGGGTGTGCAGGACCCTCATGCCCGTTGGCAATTCGGGCGAGGGGACCTCGTATGACGCCACCATGGCGATGGCCGCGCTGTCGCCCGCAGGAGCGAACGGGCTGCTGTTCGTCCCGACCCTGGGCGGCGGCACGTCCCTGGAGGGTGGCCCGCTCGTGCGCGGCGGCTTCATCGGCCTGGATCTGAAGCACGATCGCCCCGACATTCTGCGCGCGACGCTGGAAGGCATCGCGCTGGCGCTGCGCGTTGCTCTGGACGAGTTGCGTGCGATGACCGCCGTGAAGCAGGAAATGGTGATGGTTGGCGGCGGCGCCCGCAGTCTCGTCTGGCGGCAGATTTTCGCCAACATCTTCGATTGTACCATCCTCAAGACGGCGGTCGACCGACATGCCGCCGCCCTCGGGGCCGCGGCCCTCGGTTTCGTCGGGATCGGCGCGTGGAACGACTTCGCGCGCATCGATGCCCAGCACGTCGTGGAAGATCGCGTCGAGCCTGACGGGTCGTATGCCGCGCTGCTGGAGCTTGCTCTCAAGGCCTACCGGACAGCGGCCGAACAGCAGGCCGCGATCGCGCCGCAGATGGCCGCCCTGCGCAGCGCCATCGGGTGATACCGACGGCGGGTTCTGTTGCGCCAGCAGCGTGTCGGGCGGAAGCTCCCGTAGCTCTGCTACCCGTCAGGCCTCGAAATGTGGCTGGATTCCATTGACAGGCAATATCCGCAGTGCTTTCATCCTCAAAAATAGTAGTGTGGTTACCAAAAAATGATCCGTCGGCCCTGAGCGGCTGTACGAGCAGGAGGTCCGGCGGCATCGAGGAAGTGCTGTGTCTCTCAGACCATTCTATGGCGTCGATGGGCAAAGTGACGTCGTCGTCGGCATATTCGCCAGAAGGCCGCCAACGCCCCAGCACGGTCGGCGTTGCGTTCGCGGCACCGGTCGATGCTGCGCGCCAGCAACGAGCTTGAGAGGCAGGCAGGAGAGCAGCGACCCGGAGGGCGGTCGCGCCATTTTCGTCAACCTCACGGAAGGAGACTCCAATGAAAAATCTAATGGCCGACTACACGGTCACGCGTCGTACCGCCGGTGTAATGCTGGCGTCGGTGCTGACGCTGGCCGCGAGTGGCTTCGCGCTTGCGGAAGGCACGCAGCCAATCGTCGGCCGTCCGCAGCCCGTGGCGAACGCCAGTGGCCAGAAGATCAAGATTGCCATGCTCGGCTTCGCCAACAACCCGTACTGGGTGTCCGTCAAGAGCGGCGTCGACACCGCCAACAAGGTACTGGCCTCACGCGGAGCCCAGGTCAGGTGGATCGTCGCCGGCGCGAACATCGACGTGCCGACGGTGAACCAGGCGCTCACTGCCTCGGCAACGCAGGGATATAACGGCATCGGGTTTTTCATCGCCGGCGAAGGCAACTGCCCGACGGTGAAGGCGCTGGCCGCCAAGAAAGTCTCGGTCGGTGCGTACAATACGCTGTTCCCGTGCGTAGAGAGCATGGGCGGCGTTATCAACTACGCTCAGGAGCAAACCGAGGCCGGGCGGAACGCCGCGAAGGAGCTTATCAAGGTGGTTGGCGACAAGGTCGGCAAGGTCGGGATCATCGTCAGCCAGTTCACCGCGCCGGGCTCCGAGCAGCGCCGCAAGGGCTTCATCGAGGGCCTGCAGGGCAGCAAGATCACGCCGGTCAACCAGGGCATCGAAGCGAAGGACTCCGCGGGGGCCACGTTCAATGCCGCGAAGGACTACTTGACGTCCACGCCCGATCTGGTCGGGGTCTACTGCACGGCGGGCGGCCCGTTCGGCGCCGCCCAGGCGGTCAAGGCGGTCGGCAAGCAGGACACGGTGAAGGTCATCGGCTACGACTTCACGCCCGAGAATATCGCGGCGATCCGCGACGGCAGCATGTACGGCGTGACTGGCCAGGACGAGTTCGGCCAGGGCTACAACGTCGCGATCACGCTGTACAATCACATCGTTGCCAAGCAGATGCCCGAGAAGGTCCTGCAACCGGCGATCAGCCTGTTCATGACCAAGCAGAACGTCGACCAGCTCGATCCTTCCAAGCTGCCCCTCGGCGCGGTGCCGCAACTGTAGGGCTGTTTGGACTTCTGTCGAAGGCTAAGCACGTGAGACCGACAAGGCGCAACGATGATGCCGCAGATGCAAGCTGCTGATTCCGATGCGGCGCTTCGTGTTGAAGCAGTAAGCAAACGATTCGCCGGGATGCAGGCGCTCACCGACGTGAGCGCCGCTTTCGAGGCCGGCCGGGTCACGGCTGTTCTTGGGGAGAACGGCGCCGGCAAATCGACGCTGATTCGCGTATGCTCAGGCGAGTACCTGCCCACCGTCGGGCGGGTACTCGCCTTCGGGCAACCCGTGCTGATGCGCAGCCCGATCGAGGCGACACGTCTCGGCATCGCGGTGGTGCATCAGGAGCCGCAACTGGTGGCGGAAAGAACGATCGCCGAAAATATTTTCCTTGCGCGCCTCGGCGATCGCCCCGCGATGTCGCTGCACCGGCGCAAATCGCTCATTATAGAGGCCCGCGCGCTGCTTCAGCGGGTCGGGCTTGAGGACGAACTGCCCCGGCCAGAGCGGCCCTGCAAATCCCTGTCGGCGGCGGAGCGTCAGATGGTCGAGTTCGCCCGCGCCCTCGCCGGCGATCCGCGCGTGCTGTTTCTTGACGAGCCGAACTCCAGCCTCACGCGGCGCGAGACCGATCGACTGTTCGCCATCGTGCGGCGGTTGCGCGACCAGGGAGTCGCGCTGGTCCTGGTGAGCCACCGGCTGGGCGAGGTCTACGA
>Ga0255353_1001989_pt1 | contig 10682 bp, 9 predicted proteins | sample HBST25metaG_FD_189941 | JGI IMG/M metagenome (GOLD analysis project Ga0255353, IMG submission 189941) | Peat soil microbial communities from Stordalen Mire, Sweden - H.B.S.T25 | ecosystem: Environmental > Terrestrial > Soil > Wetlands > Peat | place: Sweden: Norrbotten County, Stordalen Mire...
GATGAGGATTACAGCGGCGCGCGCGGCCGTGCAGCAGCGGCAGGCGGCTCAGGAGCGGGAGCAGCAGGCGCGGCAGGAGAAAGAAGACTTGCTGACGAAAGACGATTTGCTGGCCAAGGTGGACAAAGATGTGTCGCGCGAGGTTCCGGCCGCCATGGAGCCGCTGGGTCAACTGATGGCCGAGGACGAGGCCCAGTAAGAGCGAAATCATGAGACAAGAAACCCTCGCGAGAGAAAGGCACGAGAGCGGGGCGCAGCAGCGGGCCAAAGGAGAAGCAATGATGGGATCAGGAACAGTACGGTTGGGATTTTCGATGGCAGGAATACTGCTGGCGGGAACAATGGCTCTGGGGCAGGGGCCGGGCGGCATGGGCGCTGGGCCGGGCTTTGGAGATCGTCAGCCACCGATGGAGAGGGCATTTGGACCACAGGATGGCCGTGGCCGCTGGTGGAACAATCCCAAGGCGATCGAGCGGTTGAAGCTGACAGATGAGCAGCGCAAGACATTTGACAATATTCTGCTGGAGCACCGCGAGAAGCTGATCGATCTGCGAGCGAGTCTACAGAAAGCCGAACTGGCGCTGGAGCCGCTGATGAGCGACGATCAGCCCAATGAAGCCAAAATCCTGGCGCAGATTGACAAGGTGGCGCAAGCGCGGGCCGAGCTGGAAAAAGCGAATGCCGGTTTCCTGCTGGCCATTCGCGCCAAGCTGACGCCCGAGCAATGGAAGTTGATACAGACCTTCCGCGCCAATCATCCGGATGGACCAGGCTGGGGTCCGCATGGCCCGGGCGGCTGGAGGCAGGGCGATACCGATCACCGCCTGCCTCCTCCTCCTCCATTCGGCGCGGAACCAGTAGCGCCACCAGAGCCGCCTGCAGTTGAGGAGCCACCGGCGCCTCCGGCAACAGCTCCTGCGCCTCAGCCGGGAGCTGAACAGTAGAACGCGCGTTTTGCAGCGCGTGTCAGACAGAGAGCAGATGCGATTGTGGTAGACGCAGATGGCGGCGGGAGGCGAATCCTCTTGCCGCCATTGCTTTGCGCGGCCGCGATCTTGTCGCGAATCGCGATAGCATTTGAATCGCTTTGGGACAGGCCTTGAATGAAAGCGGGACAGTGTGATTCGATCCGTAACAAATGTGGCGGAAAGAGGCGTTGAATTTTGCGACTAAAGTTATTTTCAGCCGGACCGATGAGGGGTGCGGATGCAAGAACGCCCCTCCGGAAAGAGCGGAGGGTCAGGCAGACGGAAAGATGTTTTGGCGAACCTGCGATTGAAGGCATCCCAGAGGAGTGATCTTCCATGGTCTTCGGTGTTTTGAACAATCTTTCAGTAATCTATGCAGAGAACAAGCTGAACAGCACCAATAACAGCCTGCAAACGGCGCCGGAGTAGTTGTCGCCCGGTTCGGAGATCAACTCCGGCGCCGACGATGCGGCGGGACTTTCGCGGGTAAACGGTCTGGCGGCCAACTCCGCGGCATTGACGCAGTCGACGACCAACGCCACGGAGGGCGTGGGGCTGCTGCAGGTGGCCGACGGCGCTCTCTCACAGATAACAAGCCTGCTCGACCGCGCTGTAACGCTGGCGACCGAAGCGTCGAATGGCACCCTCAACTCGACCCAGGAGGCGGCGGCCAACCAGGAATACCAGTCGATTCTGCCGGAAATAAACAACATCGGATCGACGACGACGTATAACCAGAATCAGGTCTTCACCTGTTCAACGCCGGGCGTGTCCATCTATACGGGCGATTCGTCTTCGACGGGGGCATCGATCGACGTTCTCTATTTTGCCAAGTTGACTTCGGCAGCGAGTCCGTTCCTTACGCGTTCTTCCAAGAACTCGCATTCGGAGCCGGCGAAGAGGGCCAGACATTGCACGACCTGTCGGTGTGGTCAGGCCCAGAGCTTCGGCCTCCAGCACGAAGCCGATGCCCAGCTTCTTCAATTCCTGCAGAGTAACCCTCAAATCGGTCAGCGATCTTTCCCAGCGATCCAGCAGCCGTACCAGCACGACACCAATTTCCCGGCGCCACGCAGCTTCTAGCTGTTTCTTCCACAGCTTACTCTGGGGCACGCTCAGGCACGCCATAACGTCTCTGCGCTCCAGCCGGTCACGCTGCAAAACAGCAGATGACGTCCTGCGCTCAATTTCATCCAATTGTGCCGCTCGCCGTGTTTGCTTCAGTACAGATGAGCAAATTCTCGCGTGCCGGTTGCGCCTGTGATGCGAATGTTCCGCGCCTGATACCGTGACTGCCAACTGCCGATAGTAGGCCTGGAGAACCAAACGCATCGTTGATTTTCTGACATCCGGAGACCCCAGGTGCTAAGCGGTCTCAACAGAAGAGACCGGGTCCGGCAGCCAGGTGAAGCCCGGAATCAGGTCTAGGGCGCAGATTGGAACCTTGGAGCCGCGATCACCAATATCCAAACTGCCAATCCCGATGGATTCATCAGTTTCGCAGAAGTTGTCAGTTGCCTTCGGTCTGAATCCAGGTTATCGAAGGGCGACTGGGCCGCCGACAGAGGAGCAAAAATGTTCAATAGATACGCGACCGCGGGAGTCCTGGCAGCTTTTGCCTTCTCGACGGTTCTGCACGCGCAGAAGATAACAATTGCACGCCGTGATGTGCAGATCCATGGCTTCGGCACACAGGGCTTTGTTTACACCAACGACAACAACTGGCTAACCATGAACACAAGTGGTGCTGGCAGCGGCGCCTTTACCGACGCGGGCTTGAGCCTAGGATCGCAAATCACGCACAATCTGCGTGTCGGCGGGCAGATTTACGACCGGAAGTTAGGCAAGTTGGGAAACTGGCATCCGCAATTGGACTGGGCCATCGCGGACCTCCGCATCAAGCCCTGGCTGGGATTCCGCGGGGGGAAGGTGAAAACCGTATTGGGGCTCTTTACCGACACTCAAGATCTGGACTTTGCTAACACATTCGCCCTGTTGCCGCAGAGCGTCTACCCGATTGATCTGCGCGACTCCACGATTGCGCACGAGGGCGGCGATATTTATGGAAAAGCGAAGCTGGGACACAATCTTGGCTCGGTTGCATATACCGCCTATGGCGGACGACGCTCCGACATCATGAGTAGTGGTTATCCCTATTTGCTGAGCGGCTACGGCATCTTTCTGAAGAGCTATGGCGGACCCGTTTATGGTGGCGATTTGCGCTGGAATGCTCCAGTGCGCGGGCTGACTGTGGGCGTATCGCGCCTGAACGAGCAAATCACAGGCAAAGGAACCTACCAGGGCTCGGCCTACGAAGAGCACTCGAAACATGACTGGACCAACCAGTACTACGGCCAGTACGTCAAGGACAAGTTCCACGTCGAGTCCGAGTACCGGCGCTATCTACGCGACCAGATCATCCTCAGCGGTACCAACGAGGTTGAAACTGACGTTCGCGGCTGGTATGTGGGCGGAGGTTACACGGTCGACAAGTGGCTTGAACTCGGTTCGTACTACTCGCACTATCGCATCTTCCCGTTTGGCGGGCCTGGGGTTGCCGGTACTAATCCAGATGCGCAGTTGCACGACTTTGACAAAGTTGTAACCGCAAAGCTTACTCTCAACCAATACACCACGGTGAAGGTCGAGGGGCACTTTATGGATGGCAACGGGGCGGCACTTTATCCCGCGGGCTTCTACAGCAATGTGAATCGAAACGGCTTCGCAACCAACACCAACGCGCTTGTGATCCGGACAGGGTTCAGTTTCTAGAAAGGGGGCTCATCGTGACAAAGTTCATACTTGCATTCTGCTTGATTTTTGGGTCTCTTGTGCTAGTGGCCGGGGCTCACGCGCAAGCAGCCGTAATCGCGAACCTAAGTGTGAAATCCGCCGACATATCAAAGAACGATCTGCGCGATGTCTTCTCCGGCGAACTCTCCAGCCTGAAGGACGGCTCTCGCGTTACCCCTATCCTGCTCAACGCAGGGCCGACAACCAACGAATTTCTGGCCGCATACATCGGCAAGTCCGATGCCGCGTTCCGCGCCAGTTGGCGCAGTCTGGTCTTCTCCGGACAGGCCTCCATGCCCAAGTCGCTCGACTCCGAAGCTGCCGTCGTCGAGTTCGTTGCCCATAACCCCGGTGCAATCGGCTATATCAGCAAGACCGCGCCGCACGAGGGCGTGAAAGTGCTGACCGTCAAGTGATGGCGCGCGAAAAACGGAAAGCCTCCGCGGCCGCCGGGGAACGGACTCGAGCCGGTTAAGGGAGGAAGAGAACCAATGAATCGATTGACAATCGGTATCTTTGCAGTGGCCTTGTGAACGCTGCCGTGGCGGCACAGAGTCTGGACGACCTGAACATCCAGCTCCGGGACTATGCGCGTGACAAGAAGCGGGATCGGCGCCGCTTACCCGAGATCCCGCACGTACATCTGCACCATGGTCTGATTAAGCAGCAGATGAGCGATCTCGCCGAAGGTGATGGGACCGGTGATGCGCCCGGTTGTTTTCCCTTCCAGCTTGCCGTACAAGTAGTTGAGAATGCAGTTGCATGCAAAGGCCGGCTCGTCCTCTTCCGCCGTAATCGCTTTGCCAAAGGCGCCAGCGTAATCCTCGACCGGCTTGGCCAAGTGATAGTCCACGCCGGGAAAGACAGGCCCGTATAGATCGACAGTTCCCGCGTCTGCGTCGACTGACTGAAACGAAACGTTGATGGCGCTGCCGTTATAGTCTCCGACCAGCGGAAACTCCAGGGGAATTCCCTTGCTGGTGATGTACTCAGCGAGATTTTCCGGTTTCCCGTCAACAAAGCACTTGCTCACACGGAAACCAGCTTCTTCGAAGCGAATCACACTCCCGCCACCGCTTTCGAAGATATTCACAATCTCCAGATCAACGACTCTGTTGGCGGGCAGTGTGACATGGAGCGCGACGCCCCGGGCGTCGAAGGACTTCCCTGTTCTTCCGTTGAAGACTGCGGGCGCCTCTTTGCCGATGCGATCAACACGCACACCTGTGACCCAGCCAACGACCGGCCGCAGAAGAAAACCGTCGTAGGATGGCGCCTGTTCGGCAAACGTCCTATGTACTTCAGTGGAGGCTGGTAATACCAAAAATGTGAAGCCGTTGGCGGGCGCTTCGCGGTAGAGATCGGCCAGATTCCCGGGGCCGTAGTCAGCTGCCGTCACTTGGAGCGCAAAGTCTGGTACTTTTGTCACGAAGATGCGGTCTTCCGAAACGAGGCCGCCCTCGTCTGCCATGAAATAGGGAATGGTTCCGCCCACCCAACTGCCATGCGGGAGCTGGCACAGTGCCTCGCGGCTGCCTGCCAGAAACAAAGACTCTCCAGCAACGATTGCCGATTGTACTTCCGGGATAGATTGCAGTTTGGAATTGACGGTTGTATGCATGATGCTTCCCACTCCTTTTCTTGGCGTTGGCTACGCGAGGATCTTTTCAAATTCGGCGGCAAATATCTTCTCGTACTGAATGAAGAATGCGTGCGTTTTTGCAGCCAGTTGCTGTACGTTGGCTGGCGATGGATCTCTTTCGAAGCTCATTTTGTTGTTCTTGACGAAGAGATTGAGCGCCAGTTTTTCTGATTGAACGGGTCTTTTCCCGGTAGCGATCTGAGCCCAAACTGAGTGATTGACAGCAGGAAGCATGGATCATTCCCCCCTTTTTGCACAAGGACGCTTTCGCCCTATCGGCATTTTCAAGAAAATGTTCAGGACAACGCGAAAGCGTGGTGATGCGTATGGGGAACCACCGAGCCCCGCGCTGCGAAATGGGTGGATGAACTTCTATCAAGATGGCAAGATGGCATACGAAACCTACCGGCCGCAAGTTCGTTGTTGTTACAGAAGACTCCGAGCGCTTTGACAACCGTCGCAAGTTATATATTCAAATCCAGCTATCTACCGTAAACCATTGGTCGCAATCTCATGGGTAGCAGAATTCGCGTCTTCATTGACAGTTTCAAGCGCACGCTCACGGAATGTTGGAAACTGTTGGAATACCCCCAGCGTCTCAAGGCAAGCCCGGTCAGACTCGCTGAGTTCCGTTCCTTGTAGATCGTTCGGGTGAGCATCAAGTTCGTGCGCCAACAGGTTCGCAACATATAGAGCTGCGGAGATGTCGAAGCCCGAGTGGGGAATGCGAGTGGGATGGTGATGGTGGGCAATGGCCTCGACCGCCAGACTGTTTATACCCCACAATCCGAGTAGATATGCTCCTATCTCGGCGTGCGAGATTCCAAATAGTTGCTCTTCGGCTTCAACTTGCCCGCAGCCGCGCTCCAGCATAAGCGACAGTGCAGCACAAAACTCATCAGGCATTTTGCTTGCCAGTACAAGCTTTCCGACATCATGGAGCAGTGCGGCCATGACGGTAACGTCGCGAACTGTTTTGTCCAGCGGAAGCGTGCGGGCGATAAGGGCTACGCGCCGGCCGCTCTGCTGCATGGTCTCGCAAAATGTTTTTGGAATGCGAGGATCCGGTACGAAAACCCTGAACGTATCGGAAGCCAGAGCCAGATTTTGTATCGTATCCATCCCCAAAAAGGAGACAGCGCTCTGAAGGCTAGTGACTCTCTGTGCCAACCCGAAGAAGCCGCTGTTGACGATCTGCAAGACTTTCGCCGACATCGCGACGTCTTGTTCAATGATGTCTGCCACATTCTCCATGGAGGCAGCCGGGTCATGCACTGCTCGGGTCAAGGCCTCATATGTCTTTGAAAGGGAGGGCAATTGACCGATCGTTTCAATGATGCGCCGGATCTCCGGTGTACAGAATATATCTTGTAAGGTGCAGACACGCTCAATCGTCGCCTGTAGTTCGGGTCCGCTGCATGGTTTACTGAGAACGCGGTAGGCCACGCCAACGGCTCGAGTCGCGAGCTTCTCCTCGGCATATCCAGAGAGGATAAGTCGCGCGGTGGACGGGTACCGGTCCCGAATGAGACCCAGTAGTGTAGCTCCATCCATGCCTGGCATTCGCATGTCGGAGATGACAACATCAAACTTTCCTGCCTCACAGGCTTGCAGAGCTGCTTCGCCGCCGATTGCAAATTGCATGTCCCAACGTTTTCGATCGGCGTGGAGCAACCGCCGAATGCCGTCGAGAATATTGCTATCATCATCCACAAACAGAATCCGTTTCACGCTGCGGCCGCCTTGGTGGCAAGAGACTTACCATCGTGAGGAAGACGAATCACGAAGGTCGTGCCTTTACCCGTCTCAGTTTCAAAGTGAATGGTTCCACCGTGTTTATCGACCACCACCGAGCGTGCAATTGCCAACCCCTGCCCGGTTCCCTTGCCAATTTCCTTGGTAGTGAAGAATGGGTCGAAGATCCGGGTTCGTACTCCTTCCGGGATACCTGAGCCCGTATCCTGGACTCGAATTTCAGCCCATTCCAGGCAGTTCCTGGTTTGTATCTTAATCAATCCCTTTTCCGGACCTCTCTCTCGCACAACGTCGGCAATCGCATGCGCCGCATTGACGATCAGATTCAGAATCACCTGGTTGAATTCGCCAGCCTGGCAAGGGATCAAAGGTAATGACGGGTCAAAATCGGTTTCCATGTCGGCCACATATTTCCACTCATTCCGCGCCACGGTAATCGTTCCATCGATCGCGCGGTTCAAATCCACCGGAACCTTTTCTTTTGTGCCTGGATGAGAGAACTCTTTCATCGCACTCACCAGGGTTGACACGCGCGTGACGCCTTCCAGGGTCTGGTCGATAGCCTTGGGGATTTCATCAAGCAGATAGCCCGCGTCGGCGTGTTCCACTGCAGCAGCGACTTCCTGGATTGTATCGCCAGACAAGGTGCTGTCCTGGGCCGCCAGCAACAATCGCTCATAGTTGGCCAAGAGATTTTTGAGGTCCACGAAAGCGTCCTTCAAGAATCGCACGTTGTCCCCGATGTATTGAGTTGGCGTATTGATCTCATGTGCTATTCCGGCGGCAAGCTGTCCTACTGATTCCAGCTTCTGTGCCTGAAGAAGCTGCTCGCGCATCAGGTTACGCTCCGTGATGTCTTCGCTCATTCCTTCATAGCGGATTACAACGCCGTTCTGCCGAATGGCTCGAACGCTCATGTTGCTCCATATCTTGCTCCCATCTTTGCGAAAGGCCTCGCACTCAAAGTTCAGCACTCCACCAAGTTTTCCTACTGAATCCATAAACTCTGTGCGGCGTTCCCGGGTGACGTAGAACTGCCGGGAAATGTCGGTGACAGTAGCGATCATCTCTTCCGGGGAATCGTAGCCGTATGTGGAGGCCATAGAATTGTTCACGCTCAGGAAGCGGCCTTCAGGAGAGCTCTGAAAGATACCAACGATGGCATTATCAAAGATTCCGCGATACTTCAGCTCTGCATCGCGAAGCGCGTTCTCTGCTCTTTTACGCGCGCTTATTTCCCGGCCTACGCCCGCAATACCGATTACCTGGCCATTGCTATCGCGCAGCGGTACCTTTGTCGTAAGGACATAGCTCTCGTTTCCTGTGCCATCGAATCCCTTTTCCTCGCGATCGTATAGAGGTTGCCCCGAACGCATCACCTCTTGCTCGTCCTCATAGTAGCCGCTGGCCAGTTCCCGCGGGAACAAATCGAAGTCGGTGCAACCCATTAACTGTTCCGGCGTCTCCACTCCGACCACGCGCGCCAAATGAGAATTGGCCACCACGATCCTGCTCTCGGTGTCTTTCACATACATAAAGTCGGGAATGTTGTCGATAAGGGCGCGCAGCATCTTCCGCTCACCGTCCTGGGCCAAATGGGCCTCGCGGAGTATCTCGCCTTCCCGTTCTCGAACCGTGGCGCCAATCAACGAACGGATACTAAAAAACAGAGCGACGATCACACCAACAAGTACAACAACCTCAAGCATTCCCTGAATCATCAGCAGCCTGTCGATCAAGGCAAGTTCGGACCTGAAGTCGCCCGCCAAGTCGCTCCGCAGCGCTTCCAATGCGGTCTCAATTGTTTTATTTTCACGCGACAAATACGCCAGTTCTTCTTGTTTCGGCGGAATACCGTTGGCCTCAATAACCGCCGTGTAACCAATCTCGGACCGCCTCTGCAACTGGGTAACCTGGCGAATCAGAGAGACAATCTGCTGATGCCGCTCGGGGTTGAACGCCATGGACGCGCCGGCGTCGTCGAGGGACGACACTACGGTAGAAGCCTCCCGGCTGGCAGCCGAGAGTCCTGCTCTGTCCTCCATGACAACGGCGTTGCTATAGTCGCGGTTCATTCTCTCGAACGCTGTGCCTGCCCGCTGACTTTTGAGCGCCGCTGGGAAGATCGACAGGGATGAGATCCGGACGTGTTTTCGCACTGTATACGCAGTCCACTGCATGATTGCCAGCAGTCCGATCACACCAAGCACGGTGACAATGATGCTGTTCTTCATCGACCCGGACAATGAAATCCGAGGCGTAGAGGCGCTGCGTCGCATAGCTTGTTTTCCTTTCAGCCCAGCCTGAGATGCCAAATGAATTCCCAGATTCAGGACCGTGCGGATGGTTGCACCGACTATGCAACTGTGGAGAACCAAGCGCCGCGCTGGTTCGATTGCCAATCGGGCCTTCTGCTCCAGACCACGAGGCCTATCGGCATAAGCCTCGGTTCAATTCACCGCCTTTGCGAAGGCAACCGCCGCACCGCATGCAGGGAGATGTTGTAAGTACTTGATTCGTTGAGCACGCTTGTGTCAGGAAGATTTGCATGTCCGCTACCTGTTTGCACGATCGCGGTAGTGCATGACCAGACTGTGTGAAGGCGCCGAAGAGATGGATTCGCTGGCTGAGCCGAATTCGGAGCTAGCTTGCGCGTCGACAACTGCGCTACGCAAAACTAAGTAGGACCACCACAATTCATGGCCCCGGCCTGGTTTGGAAGGAATTCGCTCGCAACGCCGTTCGCTCAGAGAGTGCTAACAGGCTCCGGAAGCATGTAACTCGTGGGCCTTATCTCCTGAGTTCAATCTGCCGATAGGGACATGTGAGTTTTCTGGCTCCTGGAGCATCATGATGGACAAGATCCTTTTCGTAGACGACGAGATTGCGGCGCTGAGCGGCTACCAGCGACTGCTGCACCGGGAGTTTGAGGTGAGCATAGCTTTGGGTGGAGAACAGGGATTGGCTTCGATCCGGGCAAGTGGCCCATACGCCGTCGTTGTATCCGATATGCGAATGCCAGGCATGAACGGCGCACAATTTCTCTCGCAGGTCAGGCAGACGGCGCCCGATACTGTGCGGATGTTGCTCACCGGCTACACGGACCTGGATGCCGCGATGGACGCGGTCAACGAAGGCAACATATTCCGCTTTCTCACAAAGCCATGCGAGAAGGACCTTCTGGTCAAGGCCATCACCAGCGGAGTGGAGCAGTACCGGTTGGTCAGGATTGAAAAGGAACTTCTCGAAAAGACCGTGATGGGCAGCATCAAGGTCTTAACGGATGTGTTGAGTGCTGCAAGCCCCGAAACTTTCGGAAGATCCAGGCGCATCGCGCACTACGTCCACCATCTCGTTGTCAAGTTCGGCTTGCATTCGACCTGGCGCTTCGAAGCTGCGGCTACGCTGTCTCAGCTTGGCTGCATCACTCTTGATTCCGACCTCATACAGCAGGCCTATACCGACACCGAGATGTCGCCGGAGAACGAGGCGCGGTTCAATGCTCATCCTCAAGCCGGGATGGA
>Ga0255353_1001990_pt1 | contig 10676 bp, 9 predicted proteins | sample HBST25metaG_FD_189941 | JGI IMG/M metagenome (GOLD analysis project Ga0255353, IMG submission 189941) | Peat soil microbial communities from Stordalen Mire, Sweden - H.B.S.T25 | ecosystem: Environmental > Terrestrial > Soil > Wetlands > Peat | place: Sweden: Norrbotten County, Stordalen Mire...
GAGACTGTGAACGAGGCGGTAACAGTTGCGGCAAGGCCGGGTCTCAAGGCTAGGCCTGATGCCAGGAAGCCAAGAGCGAATACCGACAATGTGGGGTTCATGCGCATCGCGATTCCCCCTGCGCGGAGTAGTTGGTTAAAGTCCTCTTATCGGCATTTCTTGGAATCCCTTCATACTTGGAGCGAATTAGTACTGGCTGCCGGCTTCTGGTGTCGCGTAAATCTCGAAAGTATTGAAAAATAAGCGGGTTCGACACTCCGACAAAAAGAAAAACTCAGAAAGCGTGGTTAACCCATCTTTCAATGGATGCAATTAGAACAACTTCGTTCTGTAATTCATAAAATCTTTTCATCAGGATCACTTTCCAGCGTTTTCCCGGTCAGTCCTCTCCTTAGTAAAGCCAGGCAGATCCGGAGCCCTCAGATGCTTTTCCGGGTATGCTTTCCTGTCAGCGCGACTGAGGCTGAGCACGAAAGGCAAGGGGGTAAATTTCTTGAAACTATTTGGCACTAAAGTCACAATATTCACGATTTAATCGGCACAGAAGTACCCCATTTCGACCGCACCAAGGAGTCGTTACCCGCTGATTACAGTACCGTTGCGGAAGCCACACGATGCCGATATACTTTGTCCACTTTAAGAATTTCAGTTTCCAGGAGTCTTTTCTATGAAGCATTCGTGTGTTATTAAGTCTGCCATGTCCGCCGCCTTGCTTGGAATCCTGGCGTTGGGCTTGGCGCCCGTGGCCTCGGCTGCAAATACCGCAACCACCACTTTCACTGTAAACGCAACGGTTGTGTCCGCCTGTACAGTGAACACCACCAATATGGCATTCGGCACTGTCGTGCCGAATGCGACTAATGCAACATATACCTCCACTCAATCAAGCATCACCGTCACCTGCTCAACCGGCGATGCATACACTGTTGCTCTTACCGCTGGTCTCGGCACCGGAGCCACTGAGACTTCCCGCTACATGATGAGTGGCACCAACAAACTGGCTTACGCTCTGTTTAACGATGCCCCCGGAGGCACTAACTGGGGAACGCTCAGTGGCACGGTGGCCAAAACAGGCACCGGGACAGCTCAAGTCTTGAACGTCTACGGCCAGATTTCAGCTCAGACGGCTCCGGCGAATGGCAGCTACACCGATACGATCACCGTCAACGTCACTTATTAACTGAGAGAAGAATTTCTCAATCTGGGCCCTCATGATCGCATGGAACTCATCTCGACAAGTGGCGGCGGCCAATGCGTTTGCCGCCATTTTCTTTATCTTGCTGACCGGAGCGATTGCCGGTGCGCAGGCTTTGTCGGTAGTTCCCGTTACGATTCCTCTTTCACCCGGTCAGAAAGCAACAAGTTTGACCATCACCAATAAAGGAACCAATGAAACTGCTGTTCAGATACGCCCCTACGCCTGGAGTCAGAAGAGTGACAAGGGCGATATCCAACTGAGCACCACGGACATGGTGGTGCTTAGCCCGCCGATTGCCAGGATCGCCCCCGGAGCCAGCCAGGTGGTACGCATCATCCTGCGCATGACGCCGGAGACGCAAGAAGCAACCTATCGCATTCTCATTGATCAAGTTCCGCCTCCGGCCGAGGCAGGTGTTGTGCACCTTGTATTGCGCCTTAACATCCCCATCTTTGCGCCGCCTCCCATCCGCTCTTTTTCTGATGTTCAGTTTCACATCGAGCGCGACGCCGACCGTGTCGATCTTGTGGCGATCAATCCCGGCAACCTCCATGATGTGGTCCGCGATATCGCTCTGACGACCGGCGATGGGCGGAAGCTGGAAGTGGAGTCCGGCGCCACACCATATATACTTTCTGGCGCCACCCGGCGTTGGCGCATTGTTCTGAAGGAGCCCCTGCCTCTGCAAGCAGATACGTTGCGGTTGACAGCCAAGACGGACGCCGGCGTCATCGATGAGCAGGTCCGCTTTGCTGCTGCGCGATGATTTTGGCGGTGCGGTGGCTCGGTGGCTTCTCTTCGCAGGAGTCCTCTTCCTCGTGCCTGCCCTGGCGCCGCGACCGGCTTCAGCAGCGGTAGCAATATCAGGCGCATCTACGGAATCCGCTCCCGCGGAGTCAGCCGCGAATTCAGCCGCTACAAACTCTGCTGCGAATGCCGCTGCTGCAAGCGCAAACGAGGATCCCACCACCGAAAATCCCGCCGCAGAGTCCACCGCCGCGTTAGCAGGCTATGACGAAAACAACATCGATAAGCTGCTGCTGGAAGTTCAGATCAACGGATATCCGACAGGCAAAATCGGCGAGTTTATCCTGCGGAATGGAAAGTTGCTGTCGCGGGCACAGGAACTGCACGATCTCGGCCTCCGCCTTCCTGCCGCGCTTCTATCGACACCGGATCTTCTGGTCGCATTGTCGGATTTGCCCGGAGTGACCTATAGCATCGATCAGAAAAAGCAGATGTTGGTCATCACGGCTCGCGACAGCGCGTTGGTGCCGAATCTGCTGCTGCCCGAAGGACTTGGCGAGGCAAAGGGCGAGCGGGTGATCGAGAGCGGGACCGGCTTGACGCTCAACTACGACATCGACGGAACATACGCCAGCGGCAAGGCCAGCGCCACCGGTTCCCTTGATATGCGCGCATTCACTCCCAAAGGGATCCTGAGTTCGGATTGGCTCGCTTATGGCGGCGCGGTAACGAGCTCTTCAGGCACAAACACGGCGATACGCCTCGATTCAGCCTACACGTACGCCGATATCAATTCGATGCGCCGCTACAGCCTTGGCGACTACATCACGAGCGGCCTCGCGTGGACCCGTCCGGTTCACATGGAGGGCGCACAGATCCGCAGGGATTTCAGCACGCGCCCTGATCTCATCACCTTTCCGCTCCCCTCTGTTTCCGGCTCGGCCGCGGTCCCCTCGACAGTTTCCATATTGACCAACGGCAATCAGACGGTCTCCAGCGAGGTCGATGCCGGCCCCTTCGAGATTCCCGAGCTTCCCGTGATATCCGGGGGAGGCACGATCACCGTGTCAGTGACCAATGCACTCGGCCAGCAGGTCTCCGTTAGCAAACCCTTTTACGCCAGCTCCACGCTTCTGAAGCCGGGTTTTGAGATCTATTCCGCGCAAGGTGGCCTGGTGCGGCGCAACTGGGGCGAATTCAGCAACGATTACGGAAAAATGGCGGGCGCAGCCATCTATCGCCGCGGACTGACTCGACTCTTCACGGTCGAGGGAAGCGTTGAGGGCACCTCAGGCGCGACAGCAGGCGGCGCGGGCGGCGTATTGCAGGTCGCCAATCTTGGCGTGATCAATTTCGCCGCGGCAGCCAGCCATGGTTCCGCGGGGGGCACGGGCGCGCAGTATTCCCTGGGAGTACAGCGTATTGGCCCGATCTTCAACCTTGGGGCCTCGGCAATCTTCGCCAACCGTTACTACCAGGATGTTGCGGCGATAAATGGAGCCGGACTTCCACGCAAGCAGATCAGCTTCTTCACCGGCGTCAATCTCAAGCGGTTTGGCTCCGTGAGCGCCGCCTACTCGGGGTTTGATCAGGATGCCAGCACCGTAGCGATTCCGCCTGCCCTTTCGCCTGCGCCGGCCATGCAGTCCCATATAGTCTCCGCCAACTATTCACGCCAGATACATCGGATGTCATTCTACGCCAATTACTTCAAGGACTACCTGAACCCCGGAAGCAGCAGCGGGTTGCAGGCCGGCGTGAGCATCCCGCTCGGCAGGCGCACCACGGTCAGCGCGAGTGGGTCCTCGAGCTATTCGAGCGGGTCGTCGCAATACGTTGGACAGGCACAGGTGCAGAAGTCGGCGTCGCAGCCCGGCGATTGGGGCTATCTGGCCAATGTCTCTGAGGGGAGTGGCAACCACGAATTCGCAGAGGGACAATACAAGTCGCAAGTGGGCCTTTTTACCGCAGGAGTTGACCTAGACGCCGGAGCAACAACCTTGCGAGTAGAATCCACGGCCGCAATCTCCTTCGTCGATAAGCACCTCTTCCCGTCCAACTGGGTCTACGACAGCTTCGCCATCGTGGACACCGGCGCTGTGCCGCATGTGCACGTTCTTCAGGAGAACCGCCCTGTGGGCCGCACCAACTCTTCCGGGCTCCTGCTGGTGGCCGATATGCGCTCCTTCGAGCAAAACCATATCCGGGTTGATCCAAACGATATTCCGCCGGACGCTACGCTAGTCACGGATGAGCGCGTGATGCGCCCCCAGGATCGCTCCGGCGTAGTGGTCAAATACCCCATCAAGTTCAACCGTGCCGCATTGCTGAAATTGGTTGACGCGGCCGGCGCGGCAATTCCTCTGGGCAGCACCGCTACACTGAATGCTACGGGTGTCGTCTTCCCCATCGGCTACGACGGCGACGTCTACATCGAAGGCCTCGATTCTTACAACGAACTGACCGTCGAGAAAACGGATGGCAGGCATTGCACGCTCGCCTTCAAGTACACGCCATTGCCCGGAGATATTCCGTCCATAGGGCCGTTGCTCTGTCAGGAGAAAAAGCCATGATGCGAAGGCTCACACGGGCATTGCTGCTCATTTTGCTGCTCAGTTGCGCGCGTCTTGCAGCGGCGCAAGGAACCTGCACGTTTCATGTTACGAGCATGAGCTTCGGGAGTTACACAGGCGGGACAGCAGCGCTGGCCGGCACGGCTACCGGGACGTGGACAGGAAATTGTAGCGGTAGCTGGCAAATTCCTCTCAATGCCGGCGCGAGTGGAAAAGGCACCGAGACCACACGGTACATGACGGGCACTGGCGGACAAACGCTGGGTTACGGGGTCTTCCAGGATGCTGCACACCAAACCTACTGGGGCAATACCGACGGAACCGAGAAGACGGGAAACAGCTACGGGGCCGTCACTTTCTATGGCCTGATCACGGCGCAACAGTATCCCACGCCGGGCGCTTACACCGATACGCTCTCCACTGCCACTCAAAGTTTCGCCGTAAGTGTAACAGTGGCGAGCGGCTGCACGATTACCGCAACGAATCTGGCCTTCGGAAACTACGCCGCCACCGCTGCATCAACCTCCACATCGACCATCTCTGTCACCTGCACCAATACCACTCCATACAATGTCGGCCTCAATGCCGGGAATGCGACTAACGCGACCGTAACCACTCGCAAGATGCAGAATGGTGCGAGCTTACTGAGCTATTCGCTCTCTCAGAACTCGGCCCACACTACCAATTGGGGCAACACAATCGGCACTGATACGGAGTCCGGAACTGGCAATGGAGCTGTTCAGTCTCTGACCGTTTACGGCCAGGTCCCCGCGGGGCAGTTTGTAAAGGCGGGCGCTTACACCGACACGATCACCGCTACCATCACTTATTAATTAGTCGATCCTGAAAAAGTCTTTTTCAGGATCGACTAGCAATAGAAAACTGTCTCAACGAAGGGGTTCACCCCATTCCAGTCCGGCAGATCCACGCACAGTGGAGCGATATTGACGGACAGGTCATGTTGGACCAGGAAGAGGTCGATCATTTTTGGATTTTGAACGAGGCAAAGAGGCGATATGCGGAGCGCCGGCTCGCTCTGGGTGAAAAAGGGTTCATTTACTCGGGCATGGACTCGTAAGTGCTGGAACCGCTCTGAATCTCCGGGTCACAGATAGCAGATCAATGATTGCCCTGATAACGTCCCTGGACTGCTGCGCAAATCAGGTCGAACCTGCTACGTGGTCAACTCAAGAAAGATGCTACTCGATCTACATAATTTAGTTGAATGACCTATACCTACACAACTTTCAGACGTAATTGTGCCTGATTTTATGCCGAAAATGGCGGAATCTGCACGATGACTTCCTCAAGGTATGAAATTCCCCACGCCAACAGCGATGCCGTCACCCGGCATCGCTGCCGGGTGATCGGAAAATGGAAACGTTAGTGCTAAATCAATTGTGGGTTTCAATCCGCACCCGGCATCGCTGCCGGGTGATGCCAGCTCGCCACCGGCAAGATTCATCACAACGGAAGTTTCAATCCGCGCCCGGCATCCCAGCCGGGTGATGCCTAATCTCCTCAACTCAAATTTCAGTGCATCGAAGGTTTCAATCCGCACCCAGCATCGCTGCCGGGTGATGTGGATTATCAAAGTTTTGCTGTGAGCAAGTCTAGCGTTTCAATCCGCACCCGGCATCCCTGCCGGGTGATGCTCCGCGCGCGCAACTCCTTTAAGATCCCGGCCTTTCCACGAGGTAAGCGCGAACCTGCGCCGCGGGTGGCATCGCTGGGAAATTCCACAGGATAAAGCCGAGGTTATCTCATTGAGAGTCATCAGGATATGCATTGTGCGAAGCGCGTCGGTTTTCGCGGGGGCTAGAAATTCGCTCTGGCGCCTTAAACCACTAGCGCCCCGCCAAAGTCGACTGCCTTGAATTTACCATATTCCTTCACGAATTGACCGGACGGCTCGATGACCGGGCTTGTATTCGATGGGATACGGCGTGCTGTCAGGCAGGAATTGGACGATCTCGGCCTTGCCGATCAGGCCCAGCCGTTCACAGACAAGACGGAGTGCACGCTCGATGCGCACGCCGGAACGAAGTTCGTAGCCAGCGAAATCGACGAGAGTGCGCACAGCGTTGCCGCGCGCCGTGTGCTAGGTTGCCGACGAAGCTCTGCTCTTCGTAAATCAAAGCACACTGGCGCGGACAAGATAACGAAAACATCCTGCTCCATGCTGTCTCCAAAGATTCGCGGGCCTGGCAAGCAGGCCCATGACGGTATTACACGCCCAGGATTTGCATTTCGACACCCTGGGGAAGTTTTTCGCGGTTCACGGCTACGCCGTAGTCTTCCCAGTCGCGCGGCGCTAGCACGCCGTCGTTGAGCTTTGGCTGAATTAGCTTGAGCAGCGAGTGCGCCGGAGCGTTGCCGAGTTCACCGGCGTGCTTGAAGATGTAGAGGCCGCGTGTGGACATCTCGCCGCGCGTCGCTGAGCGGTCATGATCGAACATATTGACCAGAGCCTCCCAGAAGAGTTGAAGGTCTTCGTCGGAGAACCCGGTCTGCGCGGCCAAATGCGCTGAAACGAAACCGTGTGCCACATAGAGGCCATAGGGGACAGTATACTTTCGGCCCATAGTGCGATTGTCGCCGCCCTGCTTTTCCGCCTCCGCCTCAGTAGTCACGGCCATGCGCGTGATGGAATGCTCGAGCGAGACGATGGGGTCAACAGATCGCCCGAAGGTCAATTGCACGGGGCCACGTACCTGACCGCAATTGATCCCCGTGGACATCACTGCGCCAAAGGTCCGAACGTCGAAGAAGTTGCGGCACATCCAGGCTCGCGCCTCATTCACTCTGTCGCCGCCTTTGCGCTTCTTGTCATCGCCGCTCAGCAACTCCGCGGCACCAATGCCGATGTATGCACGTTCATTCTGCTTGTTGAGAATTGCTTTTTCCTTGACATAAATTTCATAGGGAGGGGTCTCGCCTTTTGCAACGCCCACATAATTTCGCACCTTGCGCTTGAGGCAAACATCGGTGACCAGACCGCGCCCGCTCTCAGCATCCACACGCGGCAGGTTGCCCGCGTCTGGATCGCCATTGGGGTTGCCATCCTTCACGTCAAACAGAAGCACAAAATCGTAGCGGTTTTTCAGTGCGGTCACGCTTGTTCTCCTTCAGTAGCTTTCTTGGCGTAGAACGCCTGTTTCTGGTGGTAGTAGCCAATGGCAAAGCGGCCCTGATCGGCGATGGATAGATGTGCAGTAAAACCCTCGTCACCGCTAATCGTGTCGAAAATCTCCTGAATCAACTTGTCAAGGTTCACAGCCCTCCCACGATTTTCGATCTTGGAGAGATGGTGATTGCTGAGCTTAAGAAGATTGGAAAAAACGGTGATGGGCGTTGAAGAAGCCGCGCCATAGAAGCGATCGCGAATGGTGGCGTTGAGTCCGGGACTGGCTTCTCCTTGCACCTTTTCAAGCGCAGCGAAAAGCCTTCCCAGGCGATAGCCGACGTTGCTGTTGGAAAGATCGAGAGACACGTGCAGTTCCTCCTTCAGCGCCGGATTGTCTCGGCGGGTCTTGCGGTTGATGCAGGCCTTGATGAGCGCTGCGCGCGGATAATTCACCTCGCGCTCAGCGCGGATACGGCGGATGGCGTTCATGAGCAGCGTCTCCGGGTAGGGCAGGCCGGAGAGAATCGCGCGCATGGTTGCGCCACCAAGGTTGGGTGGGATGTTTTCGGCCTTGTCTTGAAGTGCAGTACTGGCCAGCAAGCGGAAGAGCGAAAGATACGGCTGCTCATAGGGAGCGTGATCGATGGCGATGTCGCCGAAGTGCTCGACGATAGGCTGCGAGAACTCCCGGACGGTTCCAGTCTGCCAGAATCGGATGGAGATGCGCGCCGCGTTCGGAGCCAAGCCAAGAACAAAAAACTGCGTTGTACTGTCGCTCGTGTTCAAACTGCCCTGCTTGACGGACTCATACAACTCCTTGACCGCACGGATGGCTCGATCAGGATCGTCCTTTGGTGGTTCGCCGAACAGACTCGCGAAAGAGTCTTCCAGAAAGCTACTTTCGCTCGCCCAGAACACGGTGGACGCATCGCCTACCTGAATGCGCTGCGTCGAGTCCTTGCCAAGGAGATGATTCAGGGCGGTAGTATAAGCAAAGGCCGCGTGTTTGCTGACGGGAGCATTTTCCCCTTGCTTTTGCTCCTTGCCATAAGACTCGAAGGCTCGCAGGTTGAAGGAGACGATATTCGCGCCTGAACTCTGCGCTCCCCAGACGCCTTTAATGGCGGGATGCAAGCGTTGAATCTCGGCGTTTTGTCCGCTGATGAGGCAGACGCCACGAGTGGCGCCCGGCGCTTCCTCGGCCTCATTTGCGGCGTTGGTCCTCAGCTCTGTCACAATCGCGTCGCGCTCACAAACCAGTTCAGTATCGCCGGCAAGCTGAAAGGAGAGATTGGGGTTCATGGTACAAATCTCTTCCCAAGACGGAGATTGGTCAAGTTGCGCCAGAGGTACGCTGGCAAGAAATGCCCGAACGGCGCACGCGCCGGCATCGTCTAACGGCAACTCCGCAAGCCGCGCCATAAAGGCAGCGTGCTGAAGGGCGACCCGGTCCGGTTTGCCCTTGGTGTCAATGCCAAGCACATATTCCGCCGTATCCCACAGCAGATTTGCCGCAACGCCTGAGGTTTTTTTCACACCCTGAGGAACGCGAAAGGACCGCGCGCGCTTCTTCTTGCCCTCTACACTGCGTGTGTCCTCAATTTGCACCAACCTTCCGTCCTTCTTGATAACAAGGACGAAGGGAATCTCTTTCTCCTCGAAGCCTTCAGGAGCCAGCGCCGTTTCCGGGTCGCTGGCCTTGCGCTCGTAGTAGCGTGCCAATTCCTGAAGAATCATCCCCGCACCTCCTCGCTATCCCATGACGGAATGTTTATAACTCCATCTTTCATGTGCGCCTGAAAGAATCGAGGCTGAGGCGAAGCCACATCGCGGAAGTCGAGATCGTAGAGCATCCAGCCTAGATCCTTTTCTCGGCGCAGCTCCGTCGGGATCGTCGCCGGTTCAGTTGCAGGGTCAACCAAGCGGAAGTCGCAGGCAAACTCGCGGCAGCCGAGATAAGGCTGGTTGATGCACTGGCCCCTCTCAGCGCGGCGCACAAACATCTCCGCAAATTTTTGTGGATTGTCACCCACGCCCGCTCTTTCTGTCATGACCAAGCTGGCGGTGATACGGTAGCGCACATCTCGCAGGAGAAGGCTGGCGCGCTGCTGCCGCTCCTCTTCAACGTAGAGCGCAACGGTGCCGGAGTCGCGCAGCATGGCGCTCTTCACGTTGGCAGCGGAGAGCTTGCTGCCCACTTCATTGCGTCGGATGGTGGTCCAGCGAATGGGTGCGAGCACCTCAATCTTCTCCGGCTGCCAACGAATCGCGGGTTTCCACAGAATGGATTCAAAGACGGCTCGCACCGAGGAGGGTGTGATGATGTCGTAACTCACCCGCTCGACCTTCATCTCCGGACGGGTAAAACAAGCGAAATCTCCGCTGATTTCCAAACAAAAGCGGGCAGGCATTGCGCCTCCTGACGGTTTCTAAAGAAAAACTTGAGAAGGATCATTTTCTCACGATTGAGCTTTGTTTTTTTGTTATCTCTTTCAGCCGGTTTCGAGCGAACGCAACCGACTGATAATAATGAAATTGATCGTGCCGATATGGAGGCCCCGACGTGCGGTATCCGGAGAAGTCATCGAAATCACTCGACTTCGTCAGGAGCTGGTTTGCGTGCAAATTTGCACTCGCTGGAATGGAAGCCGCTTGTGGGCTGAGAGCCCTTGGACGAGTTTCTGCACGCAGCGGGTAAGACTCCATCAAGTCACCCATGTCAAGGGCGGAGTAAAAGTGGTTCTTCCTCACTTTTGGTGAAGCGGCAGCGGGGATCTTGCGTCATCGCGGATGTTTGGGTTTTATGCGGCATTAACAACGCGGAGGCGGAGAAGGTCGAAGTTTGCGCGGCCGTACATAGAGCGCTTGATCAGCTTCAAACGATGAACATGCCCTTCGACTGGGCCGTTGCTCCAGGGCTGTTGAAGTGCGGCAAGAATCGCTGCTTGGTCACGCCGGAGGTGCTTGGCGAAGTTCACTAGCGGACTTGCGATGGCGGCATCACACCAGCTCAACCATGCGGAAATGTCGC
>Ga0255353_1001998_pt1 | contig 10652 bp, 13 predicted proteins | sample HBST25metaG_FD_189941 | JGI IMG/M metagenome (GOLD analysis project Ga0255353, IMG submission 189941) | Peat soil microbial communities from Stordalen Mire, Sweden - H.B.S.T25 | ecosystem: Environmental > Terrestrial > Soil > Wetlands > Peat | place: Sweden: Norrbotten County, Stordalen Mire...
TTGGGTTTACGGAAGATATGGCGCTGGCGCAACAGGTTATGCAAAAGCGCAAAGATCTGCTGCGCCATCTGGCAAAATAGTTCAAGCTGGATTCTCCCCGAGGATTCCAACGTTCAACGATATGAACAACTTGGGGATAGTCCCGAGCAATATACCCTCAAAAATATCCCCAAATCGCGTGCCGTTGGATAATCTTCTTAAAACCCGATTTTAGGCAGTTCTAAATGCTGTTTAAGTCCTTCAAGGTACACTGCAAGACCTTCAACTTGTTGCTTGGCAAATTTTCCATCGCAATAAAGTTTCTTTGAGTAAGAAGGTCCATTTGATCCTGCCGAAACAAGACGAGGTTTCATCTTGTCATCTGGAATCTTAAACTCCGATAAGTTTAAATCGGAATTTGAAGCATGTTCAAGCGTAGAAACAATGCTATGATAATTTTCCACTGCTTCTACATCCCAATAATTTGGCATATTGCGTAATAGGCCTTGGAAACGAGCCATAGCGACTCCAAAATCACTCATACCCTTCTCCTTCATGCTTCGACGTTGGAATTCTTACTGCTTTGCTTCAACAATTAAAAACAGCTCCCTTTGCAAAAAAGTTATGACTACTTTCCAGACTTGCGCCGGTTATCGTTTGCGCAGAGCATCTGGCAGTTATCTGCGGTTGTCTTCCCGCCTTCATGCCAAGGATTAATATGATCCCCTTGCATCTCTCCAATCTCAAAATGTTTTTTGCAGATTGGGCAGATGCCTTTCTGGCGCTCGTAGGCTTCCCGCTTTTGGTTATCGCTGAAAGCGCGGATGTTCAAATGCCGTTCTTCCCCATCCAAAATATAAAGATAAATACCCGACTTTTTCTCGACATCGTCATCGGCCATGAGCCGGGAAATTTCTTTTTCAATCTTATGCGGATCGAGTTTATCGATCTTATGATTGTTGTATAACTCACCCCAAGCGATCCCCTTCATCTCTCTGCGATACACCGGAAAAGTGGCTTTGACCCAATTAATAACAGCTTGAAAATACAGCCATAGCTCATTGGCGTTTGGTTCATGCTGTTGCATGCCCATATAGCTTTCAATTGGTTTTTTCCCGTTCAGACCAGGAACCGTCGCGCTCAACCACTCAATAGCCGTTTCAAGATAATCTTGACGAATAGATGAGCCACTAAGATAGTCTTTACCTGTTCCGTATGCAGGGCAATTTCTTTTGCTGAAATACCGCTTAGCATCCGTGACCCAGGAGCCAGAATACACAGCGTTGCGCAGTTCCTGTTCTGTCAGCTTCTCCCCTGCAATATTGATGGTCTCATACCACCGCAGCTTTTCACTGTCTTCGCCGCTGCACCAATACACCATCAGCTGATAGTTCAGGATTTGCTCTTGCTCGTCTTTCTGCAAATTATGAAAGTATCGCTCGCCGAAGGCAAAGTCCCCTTTAACAAACTGGCATATCGAGATGGTACGCTGCTGTCCATCAATAATTTCAAATCCGTCATCTCCCCGAACAGCCCAGTACATGACGTTGAGTGGAAAGTTCTTGGTGATGGTTTCAATAACAGCATCTCGTTGTTCTGGCTTGTAGATAAATTCTCTCTGGTACGGCGGCCGAATATCCAACGTGCCGCCGTATCCGACGACTCCATCTTCTGCGTTGTCCACATAACCGTCTGTCAGCTCGCGAATGGTAATTTTTTTGAGGTCAATGTTCATCAGCTTAGTCCTTTGTCTTCCTGCTTTTTATGACAATTCGATCATACAAACGCCGGTATGTGCCATCGCCATTGGCAAGGTAAAACCGCGGCCCCCCTTGAGAATAAGTACCCTTTTCTGCTACTTCCGACATTGGTCTCCCAAGCGTTCTGCTCGATCCGATAATTTCAAACTGGTCTGGATTGTATTTATCCAGAAAGGTAATAGGAACCCCCATTGCCCCATCGTAATTCAACGGGATATCGCTTGTTTTGCCAACTTCAATTGCATCGTAGTTGTCGTATGCCGGATAATCTTTTGGGTTGTAAGGTTTATAAAGGATAAGGGCTTCATGACGTTTGGAAATATCAAGATTGGTGAACCATCGTACGCCACTCACACGAACGTACTTCTTGCCGTCTTTGTCTACTCTGAAACTGGCAGAATGAATTTGGTAATCGTCTGGCACACCAAACTCCCTGTCACCGCTGTGAATGCTTGGACCGATCCATAATTTGTTGTCCATAATAAGTGGGAATATATCTTTATATGTTATGGCATTCATACTTCCAATAACGATGAACTTCTTGCCGTACTCGACCAGTTGGGCGACATATTCGCGAAACAAGGAAAACGGCGGGTTGGTGACTACAATATCCGCTTGCTTTAGCAGCTCAATGCTCTCCGTACTGCGGAAATCCCCGTCATCCTTCAGATAGTCAATGCCGATTTCATCAATTTCTGGAACGCCGTTTTCGTTCTTGCTCCCAGTGTATTCAAGATGAATGGCCTGTTCCGAATTGTTTTGGCTGAACAGATCCATCTCCTTGCTCTTATAGCAAGTAGTGATCAGCTTTTTTAGCCCCAGTTCCTTGAAATTGTACGAAAAGTAGTGGAAGAAATTGCTGACCCGAGGGTCGTCGCAGTTGCAATACACCACCTTGCCCTTGAAATGCTTTTTGTAATGCTTTAGCTCTTGCTCAATATCAGAGATCTGGGTATAAAACTCATCCTGCTTGGCATTCCGCGCGTTGCCAAGACCTTGATTTTTTGCTTCCTTGTGCATCTTGTTCCTTCGATTTTGCTAGAATTTTTACTACTTGCCAAGCAATTCGCTGTGTGACCCCATACGCGCAAGACGCAGCGTTTTGTCATCTGGCTTCTTGTAAATCAGCAGCAGATCTGGCTTCAGATGACATTCACGATGCTCCTTCCAGTTGCCCGAAAGTGAATGATCCTTGTATCCCGGTTCAAGCGGTTCATCGTTTGCAAGCTTTTCGACGATCTTCACAAAGTTCTCCGAAAGGAATTTTCGATACGAACTTTTTGCGTTACGTTTAAGATCGCGCTTGAATACGGCAGTTTGCTTAACCCTACGCATCAATCGCCGCTTGTAACTCAGCGGGTGTGACGCTCTCAACTTCACCGCGTTCGCCGGCTTCAATTGCTGCGATCGTTTCGGCATTGGGTACATGCACGTCAAACGGCATGGCCTGTTCAGTTGCCACGCGCGTCAGCATCATGCGCACGGCGTCGGAAACAGTCAGCCCCATCGCAGTCAGTGCCTTGGCCGCCTTTGCCTTTACTTTTACGTCTACACGGATATGAACCATGCTGGTTGCCATCAGTCCCCCTTAGAGGTATACAACGTATATATTAGCGTACCATAGTTTGCGCTTTTGCTATGGCAACTACTCGAAATTTTCATTTTGCGATTTGAACTTCAATGGGTTGCACTCCAGCTTCTAGCTGGGGTACGACTGCTGACGGTGCCTTCACCACCCGCCAGGCACCAGGAGCTGTGAATTCCGCAGGAACAACCTCCAACGAGATTTGCCGCGGCTTTTTCATACGCATCAAAAATTCTCCGTCCCTGTCGGTGAAAACAAGATTCTGTCCTAGCCTGATGGCAGCGCCTTCTACGGGTTGCCCTTGCTCATCAACAACCCGTCCGCGAATCAAGAACTTCCCAAAGGAAAGTTCTTGTGATCTGCCAACGGATGTTGACTTCTCGCCATAGATGTCGTTTGTCCCCATTAGGGCATAGCGCGCATGTCCCATTGAATCAGTCATTGTCTGCACCTGCACTGAATTATCGTGTGGCAGGCGAAAAGACACTTGCACGGAAAGCACTTTCTGAAAGGGCGCTTTTGTATTGAAGGGAAGGAACTGCTCATTCCATCCCACGCTTGCCGAAAAATGGCTTCCGACGTAGTGGCCGCCGATGTTCAAAGACGTTGTGCCGTTCGAGTGGGTAATGAATTCGGACAAACTCAATTCTGGCCGCAAATTTTCCACGATGACCGTGGAATAAAGATTATGTAGCGCAGGAGTTGTAGAAACCGATTGATTGACGTTCAGCCAATTCGAGAACAAGCGTAGCCCAGCTGAATAATTGCGGCCGGTTGTGTGCACTCCCTGGCTGGTCGACCAAAACGCATCTGTTGAGAGAGACAGCCATCCTAGCGATTCGCTGCCGCCAACGGTATTTTCCTTTGCGGCAGTGCTGGTACCATGATCCAATGGTGCCAGCAAATTAGTATGTTCCGCCGTTAGATGGAAATTGTCAAAAGGCGAAATTTCCAAACGGGCATTCGCGTGATCGCTTTCTGAAACCACGTAGAGCGGCGACTCTATACGCCGGAACCGCGCACTTGCCGTAGCGTAGTTGCCGTGGAAGATCACTCGTTTGCTATCCAGGTTCAATCCCGCAGCAGCGTAGGGGGAGTTCGAGCCTATCCCCCCGGACAATGCAGCTTTCAACGTTGGCGAGAATGCGTAACTCAACGATTGAATGGCGGTCTGGCGCGACTCGAAAACTTCGTGAGACTCAAAGATCCATTTATTCGTGAGCGCCAGCTTGTAAAAAATCAGCGCGGCCGGCGTTGTCGGCTTCAACCCCATGAACCCTGGAAGAAAATACTGCGTGCTCACGGCCCCGCCGAACACTGTCAAATCCTGACGTTTTGTTTTCTTCTGAACTTTGGCCCCGCGTGCGTAGAATCCGTAGTCCCCTTGATCAAAATCTGTCGGAAGAGGAAACATGATCTGGCTATCACCCAGCGTGATTCCCATGCTGCGCCAAGCGAACGCCGCACTGAACCCGTAAACAACTTGGCCATTGACGGTACCGCCAGAAAAGCTGTATTGCGCTCCGCTGGGCATGTAGAGCGTCATCCCAGCTCCTTCACCATTCAAAAGCGGACCACCGCTTGCCTGCGTTTGCAAAGTCTGCGCTGCGCTATGCCAGGGAAGGACGAATAGCACGGCGATCCATCCGCCGCATTTCACCGATCGCTGACCTTTGCTGCCCGATCATCCTGCGGTTTCTCTTCCTTGAAGATTTGTGTCAGCACGTAATCGCGACAGTGCGCCTGGCTTTTCTCTTGCTTGTCGCAGAGGTATACCACGCCGGGAATGTGCAGCGCGAGCTGCAAGCCCTCTGCCGTATGCTTGCCACTCACCATGGTTGCGAATAGCTGGAAGAAGCAGGGCAACTTTGCGCAGCGCGCGTTAAAAAACACTTCATGGTTTTGCTGTGGCCCAAGGCGGAAACTCGTTTCACTCAGCTGGAGTGTAATGTTGCTTGTCAAAGGCATGAGCTGCAAATGGCCGTCTTGATGATCGAAACTCATCGGCTCGATGGTCACGGCGAGTGACCCGTTTGCCATGTTGCGTACTTGAAAAGATCCGTGAACCGCTTTATCGGGTTTAGTCTTGAATTCTTGGATCACGGGACCCACTTGCTGGGCATTGACAAATTGCACGCAAAACAGCAAAGCAGTTAAAAGTGCGTTGCGCATTGTTTCTCCTATTCCACATATGCCACAAAATTAAGAAACCCGGTATACCGGTCGGCATTGGGGTCGCCAGAAGCTGAAAACGTGAGAGTGCTGGTTTGCGATCCAGAATAAGGAATTCTCTTCCCTACGAAAGTCAGCGTGCTGTTATCGTGATAAAAAATAGCTGGGCAGTTGCCTTTGTTTGACAAAGGATTGGAAAAGATTCCTTGAATACCGGTCCTGTTACAGGCAATTGCCGGTGCCCCATCTATGCTTACATGAAACGCACTGGTAGGAATTGTATGTTTGTAAAGGCCAGAGAGTGCGTTAGGCGTCGAGAAGTAGGGATACACCACCCAAGCGTGCTCACCAAACGTGCCGTTCACCTTCCAGGCTACGATCACCGACACAGAAGAATTTGCCCCGCCACCAGCTTGAAGATCAACAAAGGCAGGGCTTACAGTAAGTGTCAATTGTTCGGCATTCCGCTGTCCAAAAGCAGCGTGCATTGCAAAAAGTAAAGTGATCCCTAGCAAAAAATTCTTCACGGAAAATCCCTCAAGGGACAAGTAACCATGATCAGCTATTCAATGGAAGCAATCAGATTAAGCGTGCCCGTATAACTGCCGGCGTTTTGCTTATCAGTGCCGGTAATCACAAGTGCGAGTGTCGAGGTCTGGGTTCCCTTAGTGGGAATCGTGCCTGGTACGTTCGCCGTCGTAAAGGTATTGGCAGCGTTGTCACCATAAAAGATTGCCGGGCACACATTGCTCGATCCGGTATTGTTGGTGAAATGGTTATAGGAGCCACTGCCGTTGCAAGATGCCGCCGTACCACCATCAACTGAAAGAGTAAGCTGACTGGTGGAAACCGTATTGGCAGAGTTTTGGCTGCTAACCAGCGCCGTGGAACTAGAAAAATATGGATATACAATCCAAGCTTTTTCAGTAGTAGTCCCGTAAACATTCCATGTCACGGTAGCCGAAATCGAACTACTGCCCACGCCATTGGTATTAAACTGAACCGAGCTAGGAGTTACAGTCAGCGTCAATGATTCAGGAACAGTATAGGTAAGAGACAAGGTAGAGGTTGCGGTAGGTGTCTGTGCATTTGCTACATGCAATGGCACGATCACCAACGCTGCTAGCGCCATAGACGCCAGCAGGAAGGTTGCCTTCATTTTCATGCTGTGCTTTCTCCTTGGGAAATTAGAAATTTCTAATCACTCAAGGAGTATAAAGTGAATCGAATTAGCACAGACAGATTTATTCTTGTGAAGGATTACCGTTGCCCTTTCTGGACGTTACCTGCGTTTTTGAATGCGGTGGTACTAGTCAGCTGTTGCATTTGTCCAATGCACTTAAACTGCTTTGCTCATGGCATAAACAGGCCCTATTATGTGTTGTTGCATCTACGCGATGCACTGTGACTACGTTGCTACCAATACTGCATCCAGTTTACGCATGTGGTCAAACCGTTGCACTTGTTCAGTGCACTCAAACTGCGTTGCTACTCACGCTCAGTGCCAGATCGCGGCTCTCATACTTAGTTGCACTTGTCCAGTGCACTGCAACTGCTTTGTTCTTCGTTAATCGTCTGAGTCTTGTTGCATCTGTTCGATGCACTGATACGGATTCGGTTCCGGGATTCCTACTGCGTTTAAAATCAAGGGCCAAGAACCAGGGTACGCCAACATGCCCCCAAATGTACCCACAAAAATGCTTCTGTTGGGGGAGGACCTTTTGTCGATAGAAACAATTCAATGAAATTGTGACATGCCTACTTTTGAGCATTGATAAATCGACAAACTTCTTTGGTAGAACCTTTGCTATAATGTTTGTCGGTTGCAAACACTACCTTTCCTTGCTTGTCAAAAACAGTGATACGGAAATGGAGCAACCACTCACGCCACGGATCGGCTTGACTCGCTTGTATGAAGTATTCTGCCTCGTTTTCATCACGAACTATGGAAACATTGGGGCATGAATTATTAAAACCTTTTACAAGTTGCTCCATTTCTGCCGCAGATCGCGGGTCAATTGCGACCTTCACCTGATGCGCGAGTGGCTGATCTTTGCTTTCCGCAAAGCCAAATGGCGTGCATAGTAGTAGTGCCATGGCCGTACCTGTAAACAGGATTAGCTTGCTCAAAGAACCCTCCTGTACGTTTCATTCGTGGCTTAAGCCCGATCTCTCTACGGGTGGAATATACACCCTTTTTGCGCCACGTATGCAGGTTTATTTTTGAAGCACCAGCTCTGCTTCTTCAAGCCCTTCGCGTATCTGATCGATCTCGGCAGCGCTGACCATCTCACGCTGGCCATCCCCCAACAGACGAAGCACACTCGGGATTGACTGGACAGCGGTTCGCACAGCTGGCGTGAAGCGCACAAACACGTATCCGGCAAAAAGGGGCCGCTCTACCGTGACCATGCGATCAGTCCACCGCGATTGCTCACTGTAGAGCGGCAAGTAGTGCTCAAGCGTGCGTGCCGCCAAGTGCTGCGCCACTCGCCTTTCGTGGTTAGCAACAACGTGTAAGACGCTCCAAGGGCGATTCAACATCGTTTTGTCTTCAATAGAGGTCATTTTGCTCGAATCCAGCCATGCTTCGCCCCGTCGGTCCCATCCAAGGATAGGCACAACATCACTCCTTGGCGTATTCTAGCAACGCTTGGCGTAACCTACAAGTTCTTATTGATTGGTTTTGTGCGTTAAAAACGCTTCAAGGATGGATCTGGGCATCAATATCTTTTTTGGATGGAGTAAGTCCCAGCAAATAGTGCGGAGGCCCAGCGCCGAGGCAATACTCCACCCGTTCTATGTGGTGCCTGTTCCCCGCGAGAGGAACTCAGACATAGTACCCTTTTTGAACCATGCGCGCAAATTCATTTTTAGATGGAACTGGGCCACAAGGCAGAGGACCCGTGACCCAGTTGGGTAGATAGGTATATTGGCGGTTGATGGAGCGTTGGCGTTAAAAAGAAGGCCCCGGAAGAAAACGGCGGGATGACCGAGGCCTTTCCTCAGTGCATTGCTTTTGGACCATCTCCTGTCGGCGGGGGGGGGTGGCAGGCGATATAGAAAATATACCGTCGAATTTGGACGAAAACAATCTTTGAGTGAACGGCAAAATGCAGCGTTTTCTGTCTTGGAACGTGGGGCAACTTTCGTACCAAAACAGGCCGCACAAACTGTTTCAATATTTACCCTTTTTGATCCAAGTTGTTTGTTTCAGAACAAGGAAACAACCCCTTTTAGACACGAACAACAAAGCCCCAGCCCTTTGCATCCTTTGGGTTGGGGCTTTGCTCATTTGGTTTTCAAGTGTGAGCCTAAGCCAACTGTCTCCAATTGCTTAAGGACTTCAGGCGCGGCAACATGTTGATAGTCTGTGGTGAGCAAGCCGTATGACTCCGTATTGCCATAAAGCCTCCCTGCTCCGCTGGACTGCGTTGCATTCAAAGCCCAATAGCCCCAGCTTGCGCCTGTCTCCTGCATATAACGGACGAGGAAGGGGAACCAGGAACCATATTGTCGACAGTCGGCCGGGTTTTGGCAGATACCGATCTCGCCGATCCAGATTGGAGTGGCATGGTCTCCCGTGTGCAACCAGCCCCAATCCTTGTCCAAATGCTGTTTAAATTCCTCATAGCTTTGCGGCACCGGCTGGCTCCAACCGTAGTTGTGCGGTGAATAAACGAGCCGATTTGGCACGGCAAGACGCACCGGCAGATTTGCTGCTCCGGCGAAGTCGAGCGAATACTTGGTGCCTTCGACCATGATGAGCAGACTAGGATTTTCGGCCAGGATGGCGTTTCCACCGCGTTCTGCAGCGGCGTGCCAGTCGAGCACCGGATCGCTGCCACCCCATTGTGCGCCGCTGCGCAGTTCGTTGCGCAGGTCAACGGCAACAACGTTGGGCTGCGCCTTGTAGCGACGCGCAAGCGTTTTCCAATCCTCGATCCAGTGGTTCTCAGGATACTCGCGGTTGTACCAAAGACCATTGCCGTCCTTCTCATTGCAGCACCAATCGGATCGGCTGACGTGGTTATCAAGAATAACCATGAGTCCTTCGCCGGACAACGTGTCGATTACAGCATCCATGATTTCGAGCGCGTGCTTACCTTGCAACTGCGGATTGGCAATGAGCGCGTAGTTGGGAACGACGGGATTGTCTTCGATCATCTGATTGGCCCAGGGCAGACGAACCGAGTTGAAGCCCATGCTACGAATTTGCTTGGCGAGTTGCGACAGTGGCACGCGATCGAGACCACCCACGACGTACTCGCCTTGATCAAAGCCAAACCAATTCACAGAGACTAGCCGCACTGCTTCCCCACGCGCGTCTCGGATAGTCGCACCATCCGTATGCAACGGCGGTTTTATTGGGTCCACTGGGTCAGTGACGCCATACGCAACTTGTGAACAGAATAAAGCAATGCCGCATAGCATAGACATGGTCAGCTTAAAAATTCTGAGACACATTCCAAATTTCCTTTCCAAAGTCAAAATCGTCAAAAATGCTCGCGCCTTGTTTTTTACAAAGCGCGAGCAATAAAGGTACGGACGTTACCACATAAGTTTGAGTGCTAGTTGTAGCTGGCGAGGGAGGTTGCTTTGCCCCGTTGGACCTTTTTGAATTGTGCCAAAATTAACATCGCTGGCAGAGCTGTTATAGCTGTCCTGCCAGAGAGGATGATTGAGCACATTGAACGCCTCAAAACGGAGCTGCAGCTTAAGGTCATTTATGATACCAAAGTTTTTCGAAAGATTGGCATCAAACTGATGATAGTTCGGTAAGCGAATTCCGGTATATACCACATTTTTCGTCGCGGCATATTCGGGGCGGACAATAAAGTCATTTTGTGAACACGTATGTTCAGCTGTCCAGTTATTTGAGTAAGTAGTATGCGCACCAGTCTCCAAGTTGGTGTTTGCAACGCACCCCTCTACTCCACGGATATAGCCTGTTCCTTTGTCCACAGTCCTTTTGATATGTGCACTGTGCGCATACTCCAAAGCACTGGGAACTCCCCATGGAGAGCCCGTTTGGAAGACATACAGGGCACCCAACTCCCAACCACCAATCGCTTGGTCTACAATTCGATTGTCCTTTCCAAGCAACGCTTGGCCACGGCCAAACGGGAGAAGGTACACACCCGAGATCGTAACTC
>Ga0255353_1002003_pt1 | contig 10645 bp, 9 predicted proteins | sample HBST25metaG_FD_189941 | JGI IMG/M metagenome (GOLD analysis project Ga0255353, IMG submission 189941) | Peat soil microbial communities from Stordalen Mire, Sweden - H.B.S.T25 | ecosystem: Environmental > Terrestrial > Soil > Wetlands > Peat | place: Sweden: Norrbotten County, Stordalen Mire...
AGAGCCTGATCAGTCGGGTAAAACACACTCAACGTAGTGTTGGATCAGCGACTTGAAATACAGTCGAAGCCTTTCGCGCTCCATCAAACTCGCATCCTTATACAGGTTGAAGAGAGCCTTCAGCAATGCGACTATTACATCGGATGCGAGAGATAGACTCGCGGCTTCCATATTTGGGTAGATCCGATGAATGACAGCCCCGAACGTGCCTCGCAATGGTCTTCGCGCGGCTTTGGTACGTGCGAAGGTCATGGGAGCCTCAAAGCAACGCCAGATAAGCAGGATGCGCGCGGAGAAACAGGATGGCCCCTTCCACGATCTGGCTGGCCAATGTGCCGGTATCCGGGCTTATAAGTTTTGCCATCAGCAGTCACCGCGAAAGCCTATGCTTTTACGAATGCGATTGCGCACGTAGCGGGCGGAAGAACTCTCGTATGTCCTTGGCAAGATCTTCAGGGGCCTCCTGTGCGCCGAAGTGGCCGCCGTGAGGCATCTGCGTCCAATGCACAACGTTGAAGACGCGCTCTACCCAGGAACGAGGCGGCATCACGTCCTTCTCCTTTGGCATGATCGTTACACCCAATGGAGGCTGAATGCGCTCGCCAGGCTTGAATGTTGTCGGGGTAAGACGGTCCTCACGGTAGAACCGCATGGCAGAGCCAATGGTTTGCGTGAACCAGAAGAGGGAGATGTTCGTGAGGATGGCGTCCAACGTAAACACGCGCTCCACGTCACCGTCGCAATCGCTCCAATTACGATTCTTCTCGACGATCCACGAAGCCAGCCCGACGGGCGAGTCGTTCAAGGCGTACGCTGGCGACTGCGGCTTCGTCGACTGAAGGGCGTGATAGCCGCCTTCGGCCGCGAACCAAGCGCCGAGATTGTCAAGAAACTTCCGCTCCTCGTCCGACAACGGCGGTTGGCCTTCGCCCATCGCCGGCCGAAAGCGGCCAGGAATGAAAAAGAGATGCAGCCCGATCACGCGGTCCGGATGACGGTATGCGAGCCACGTTGAAACCGCAGCTCCCCAGTCTCCGGCCTGCAAGCCATACTTCTCGTATCCGAGGCCTGCCATGAGCTTCGTCCACAACTCGGCTACACGATCCGGGCCGAAGCCCGGGCGATCTGGCCGTTGCGAAAATCCATAACCTGGAATGGAGGGGACCACAACGTCGAAGGCGTCGGCAGGGTCGCCGCCATGCGCCTCAGGATCGGTGAGCAGTGGGATGAGCTTCTCCATGTCGAAACCGGAGCCCGGAAACCCGTGGGTGATCAATAGGGGGAATGGGCGAGGGCCTTTTCCGCGCTGGTGAATGAAATGAATATCCAGTCCGTCGATCTCCGCCGTGAACTGCGGCAGGGTATTCAATCTTGCCTCCTGCGCACGCCAGTCGAAGTCCTTCTGCCAGTACTCTGTCAGACGCTGGAGAAAAGCGAGATCGGTTCCATCCGCCCAATCCATGCCCCCTATTGCGTCGGGCCATCGCGTGCGCTGCAGACGAGAGCGCAAGTCTTCAAGTTGGTCGTCGCCTATCGCTATACTGAATGGCTTTATCTGCATGGGGAGTCTCCTTGTTCAGTTTGTCCAGCATTAGAACCTCTACGGGGAATCGCTAGAGGCTCAGAGGGTCGAAAGTTGGGCGTTGAGCTGCGTAGATGATCGTTCAGGCTATAAGTTCAATACCATTTGAACTTTACATTGCGCCTCTGGCGATGTCAAGTAGTTCAATAAGTAACGAACAATTAGATGTCGATGCACTTCGCACTGCGCCGGGATCAGTTCAAAAGTTGCTGAACATTGCAATTTTGGGGCCGTCACGGTATGTTAACCCCATGAACCGTACGCCGTTTCACCCCACGACCGAGCAGATCGAGCTTCCAAGGATATTGGATTGCCTCAGTGATCCAGTGCGACTCGCGATCGTAGTCAGGCTTGCTGACGCCGACGGAGGCGCGCTGGAACTGCGCTGCCGCGACTTCAGCGATCTTGGCGGCAAGTCAAATCTGGCCTATCACTTCGAGAAACTACGTGACGCTGGCTTGGTGTGGACACGGCTCTCCGGAACCAACCGCTTCATGCAACTCCGACGACAGGATCTGGAAGCGCGCTTCCCGGGCCTGCTTGACGTCGTTATCAATTCCGCAAATCGCGACGCCGAGGCTCTCCGACTCCCCATGCGAGATCTCGCAGTGGACGTGGATGCGCTGCTGAACGCTTAGCCCTGGACAAGCTTAGTAACCCTCTCGACTTTCGGGAGGGCCTCGGATTTTCGGTCGGCACCGTCGATCCAGATTTTGAGACCGAACTTAAGACGGACTTGCGCCTCCTCCCGAGGGAGAATCCCTGCGCCGAGCAAGACGGCTAGACCGTGGATCTGAGCCCAAAGCGCATGTGCCGCCATCCGCGCTCGGTCTTCTCCGTAGACGCGCGCTACCTGCTCTACGAAAAATTCGGTGTTCCTTGCGCACTGTGGAGTTTGTGAATCCGAATTCTTTAAGTACAGCGCAAAAGCGCGAGGCCGTTCGTGGGCGAAGTGTAGGTACGCCTCAGAGATGGCGCGAATCGACTCCGTTGGGCCTTTTCGGCCGATCACCTTCTGTATGACTTCAAGCATCTGGAAGCGGACCTCTTCAGCTACAGCAAACTCTAGAGCGGAGAGATTCTCAAAGTATCGGTAGAGGGCATTAGGCGCCAATTCCAGCTTTCCAGCCACGGATCGAATGGCAAGGTTCTCAAGACCCTCGCTTTCGACCAGCTCCAACGCCGCGGCCAGAATAATCTTTCGGTCTGTCTTTGCTGGATACGCCATCAATCACACTGTACATCTTGACGCGCAGTCAGTCCAGGATGTAGGTTGTACATAATCATGGTGAACGGTGTACATCTTCCGGGTCGCTTCGAAATGAACCATGCAGGAGAAATTCATGGCAAAGGTAGTTCTGATCACAGGAGCCAACAAGGGCATCGGCTTTGAGGTCGCACGTCAATTGGGGCGTGTCGGCTTTACGGTGCTATTAGGAGCGCGCGACGCTTCGCGAGGACAAGAGGCTGCGAGCAAGCTGCGAGAAGAGGGGCTCGATGTGCGTTTCGTTGCGGCGGACCTCAACAACGCTGGCGGAAGTGCGACAGAGCTTGCCAAACAGATCGCCGCAGAGTTCGGGCATCTGGATGTGCTTGTGAATAACGCCGGAGTCTTCGAAAAGGGCGATGGACACGCAAGTGATGTCAGCATCGAGACGCTGCGAAGCACTTTCGAAACGAACTTCTTCGGTACAGTGGCATTCACACAGCCGCTGTTGCCGCTGCTGCGTGCGGCAGAAAGCGCGCGCATTGTGAATGTGTCCAGCGGACTGGGTTCGATCGCAATCAACAGCGATCCGAATACTCCGTACTACGACGCCAAGGTTCTTGCCTATAACGCCTCGAAGGCAGCGCTCAATATGTTCACTGTCGACCTGGCATATGATCTGCGCGAAACCAAGATCAAGGTCAACTCTGCCTGCCCCGGGTTTACCGCGACCGACTTGAACAACCATACCGGACACCAGACGGTTGAAGAGGGAGCCACCGCAATAGTTCGCCTGGCCCAACTGCCGGACGATGGTCCATCCGGTAGCTTCATCCATAAAGACGGTGTCTACTCCTGGTAGGTGATCGCGTATCGAAGAAGAATCCAAAGAATAGGTGGACACGTTTGAAGATGTGCGCCACCTTTCTTTAGTCCTGTAAACTCGCCAAAGCATCAGCCAACATAGTTGAATTACATGAATCCAGAATTAGCTGAATAGCGTTCCTTGGTCCGGCTCTTGTAGAGCGAGAAGTTCCGGGTCGTTGTTGCGCACATTGCCGACCTGATCGCTCACCGTCCAGGCTTCCATCTCTTCGGCAGGATAGGGCTGAAGCAGATCAGGCGATGGAGTGGACTTGCTGTCTGTGTCCAGCCAGCGCTCGTAATTCTTCGGGGCGACGATCACCGGCATACGGTCATGGATCGGGGCCATCAGTTCGTTGGGTGTGGTGGTCAGGATGGTGAAGGTAGTCAGAGTATCGCCCTCCCGCTGCTGCCAGCTCTCCCATAAACCTGCAAAGGCGTAAGGTTCACCACTCTTCAGTCCGATGGCGTAGGGCTGGCGAGTCTTCGGCGATAGCCGCTGCCACTCGTAAAAAGCATCGGCAGGAATCAAACAGCGGCGCTTTTTGAGCGCTTCACGAAAAGCAGGCTTTGCGGCGGCTTCCTCGGCGCGTGCGTTGATGGTGCTCAGGCCAATCCGCTCATCCTTGGCCCAGGATGGGACCAAGCCCCAGCGCATCCATGAGATGCGCCGCTGACTGGATTCTGGGTCCAGCCACACCACAGGCTGGAAGCTCTGCGGAGCGGCGTTGTAGCTGGCCGTGAACCAGGGCATCAGGTTCAGGTCCAGATCAAACCATTCGGCAAGAAGCTCTTGCGCGGATTTTCGGGCGTAGCGGCCACACATATCGCTCTCAGAATAGCGCTTCACTTGCGGGGAAACCGAAGAACTGTTGACAAGCGGCCCGATTCGCGCGAACCTTTAAAGGCGAATATAAGGCGAAATATGCCCTCTGCTGCTGCCCTACGAATCCAGATCGAAGAATCCCTCGCGACCCGCTTCCCGGCGGCGCTCTCGCCTATGCCGCGCACCCTCCGTGAAGCGGCGGCGACCGGTATTGCCGCTGTCGATGCGCTGCTCGATGGCGGCCTGCCCGTGGGTGCCATCAGCGAAGTGGTGGGCCCGGAGTGCTCTGGACGAACGACGCTGTCACTGGCTTTTGTGGCCAGTTGTACAGCGCGTGGGCAGGTCTGCGCCTGGGTGGATGCCTGCGATGCGCTCGATCCTGAATCGGCTGCGGCAAGTGGTGTGCATCTGCCACTGCTGCTGTGGATTCGCTGCACAAACAACAGAGTGGCTTTGCCCATGATAAAAAACAGGCGCGCACAGAAAAGCTGGTCGCATCTCGATCAGGCGTTGCGGGCCACTGACCTGCTGTTGCAAGTGGGGGGATTTGCCGCGTTGGTGCTGGATCTGGGAGGTGTCGATCCAGCACAGGGCGTGCGGATTCCACTGGCTACCTGGTTTCGCTTTCGTCAGGCTGCGGACCGCACGCGCTGCACACTGCTGGTCCTGGGGCAGGCTTCGTATGCACAGTCGAGTGCGGCTGTGGTGTTGGACTGCTCTGCGCTGCGCGCGGAAGCGCAAGGGGAAACGGTGCTCAGCCGCTGTGGATTTGAGTTGAGCCGTCGCCGTGAGCGCTTTACGCAATTCTCACAACCGCGGAAGCCTCCCACTGTTGCATGGACATCGTCCACAGCCTGGGCAGCGGAGAGAAGCGCATGAGCCGCGAACTCTATGCCTGCATTCATGCCACGGAATTTGCCGCACAGGCGCTGCTGCGCTTGCGCACCGACCTGAAGAGCGAACCGGTGGCGATTGTGGATGGTCCTCTGCACGATGCCTGCGTTTGTTCCATGAATCGTGCAGCGGCGCAGCGGGGCGTAGTGCGCGGGCTTCCGCGCATGGACGCCGAAGCGCTTGTTGGATTGAAAATTCTTGATCGCTCGCAGGCCGTCGAGCAGGCCGCGCGTACTGTAATGCTGGAGGTAGCGGCGCAGTTCACGCCACGCATGGAAGTTGTTCCTGCTGGCGCGGGATGTTCAGTAATGCTCGATGTGATGGGCAGCGAATTGCTCTTTGGCCCGCCGAATGTGCTGGCCACCAAGATCAAGGATGCAATGGAAGCTGTTGGTCTGCGTGTCAGTGTTGTACTGAGCGCCAACTTTCATACGGCGCGTCTGAAGGCCACATCGCATCGCGGATTATGTATTGTGGCTGCGGGCGCAGAGGCTGATACACTGGCGCTGCTTCCCCTGCATGCGCTGGATCTGAACTTTGAACAACAGGAGAAGTTCGAGCTGTGGGGCATTCGCAGCTTTGCCGACCTGGCCGTGCTGCCAGAGACGGAGCTTATTGCGCGGCTGGGCGCTCGTGCGCGCGAGTGGCAGGCGATGGCGCGTGGCGCGGCAAGCCACACCTTCCAGCCTATTGAGGCAGCCTTTGCGCTGCGTGAGGTCTACGAATTTGACACGCCTGTAGAGCAGGAAGAAGGACTGCTCTTTATGGCCGCGCGCATGTTGGACTGCCTGGTCGATCGCGCCATGGCACATGCGCTGGCGTTGGCCTCACTCTCGGCAGAGTTGGTACTGGAAGGCGCACCGCGGCAATCGTTGTCCGTGCATCCCGCACTACCTTCACAGGACAAGAGGTTTTTGCTGAAGCTATTGCAGATGGAGTTGGCCGCACACCCTCCGCAGGCTGCGGAGCTCGCGATGACGCTACACGCCGAACCGGGCAAGACCAGCAAAGTGCAGATGGGGCTATTTGCTCCGCAGACGCCTGAAGCGGCGCGGTTGGATGTGACGCTGGCGCGCATCAAGGCAATGGTCGGTGAAGATCGCGTAGGTACGCCGGTGCTGGAAGATTCGCACCGCCCGGCCAGCTTCCATCTCGATCCATTTCGCACAGATGCTGTAGCCAAAACGCACACGGCTCCGCTGGAACGCACCGCTCTACGCCGGGTTCGTCCACCGCGCATGTTAGAGATGATGCTGGTTGCCGACGGCAAACCCGGCTTCTTTCGCGACATCTATGACTCCTTCCGCGTGACCGCGGCCTATGGACCATGGCGTACGAGTGGCGCGTGGTGGTCCGTCGATGCATGGGATCAGGAGGAGTGGGATGTGATGGCGCGCGACAGTCGCGGACAGATTCTGGGCTTCTTACTGGTGCACGACCGCCTGCGTACTGAGTGGCGTCTGGAGGCGCTGCTTGACTGATGATCCCTACATCGAACTGCACACATCGAGCGCCTTCAGTTTTCTGGCTGCTGCTTCTGCACCAGAGTCGCTTGCCGAGCGCGCGGCTGAGTTGGAGATGCCGGCGCTGGCGATTGCCGACCGCAACGGTGTCTATGGCGCATCGCGCTTTCATACAGCAGCCAAACGCTGTGGCGTAAAAGCCCATATTGGTGCGGAGATTGCCGTCTCTTCATTTGGCCGTAGACTGCAACCGGCCTCGTGGCTGCCGCATGCTGTGCTGGATGAACCTGCGCGCATTACCTTGCTCTGCACCTCACAAACTGGCTATCAGAATCTATGCCAACTGATCACGCGCTTCAAGATGCGCGAAGTAACCAAGACGGAAGGCGCAGCCACACTCGACGATCTTGCCGAGTTTTCTGCCGGATTGATCTGCCTGACCGGCGGTGATGAAGGACCACTTGCGGCTGCTCTTGCCGAAGGTGGGACAGATCAGGCGTACAAGGTTGCGGAACGGCTTGCGGCAATCTACGGACGCGAAAATCTTTTTGTTGAATTGCAACGCCATCAACTGCGCGATGAAGAAGCGCGTAATCAGGCACTGTTGTCGATGGCATCCAGCTTGCAAATGCCGATAGTCGCAACCAACGGCGTGCGCGCGGCAACTGAGCAGGATCGCGAAGTCCTCGATGTGTTGACCGCGATTCGCCATCATGTGCCACTTGATCGCGCCGGACGCCTGCTTGCTGCAAACAGCGCTCGTGCTCTGCGCTCCTCCGCAGCCATGAGCAGCAACTTCTGTGATCTGCCCGAGGCCATCGCCAACACGCAGCTCATCAGCCAGCGACTGCAATTCACGCTCGACAATCTTGGCTATCAGTTCCCGCATTACCCCGTTCCTGATGGCGAGACCATGGACAGCTTCCTCGCCAAGCGTGTGGAGGAAGGCGTTCGCAAGCGCTATAGCGTCGCGGACAAGCGATCTCTGCTGACCAAGGCGCATGCACAGGTGCAGCGCGAACTTGCGCTGATCGCCAAGCTGGGCTTTGCCGGATACTTCCTGATCGTATGGGACATTGTGCGCTACTGTCAGCGACAGGGATTTCTCGTCCAAGGCCGAGGCTCGGCTGCGAACTCCGTTGTCTGTTATGCGCTGGAGATCACCGCAGTCGATCCCGTTGGCATGGAACTGCTCTTCGAGCGATTCCTCAACGAGAGCCGCAACGAATGGCCGGACATCGACCTAGACCTACCTTCAGGCAATGAACGCGAGAGCGTGATCCAGTATCTCTACGAACGCTATGGGCAACTTGGGGCGGCGATGACCGCCAACGTGATCAGCTATCGTGGCCGCTCCACGGCACGTGAGGTGGGCAAGGCGCTTGGCTTTCAAGAGGAGCAAATTGAGCGGATCTCCAGTCTGATGGGCCATTGGGAGTGGAAGGACGCGAACGATACGATGGAAAACCGCTTTGCGCAGGCAGGCTTCGATCTGCGCCATCCGCGCATTGCGCATTATCTCGACATCTGCCAGCGCATGAAGAATCTGCCGCGCCATCTGGGGCAACACTCGGGCGGCATGGTGATCTGCGCGGGCATGTTGAACCGCGTTGTCCCCATCGAACGTGCCTCCATGCCAGGCCGATCTGTCATCCAATGGGACAAGGAAGACTGCGCCGATCTTGGACTCATCAAAGTGGACCTGCTTGGACTGGGCATGATGGCCGTGCTCAAAGAGACCATCGAGCTGATCCCGCAACACTACAACACCAAGGTAGATCTGGCTGCATTGCCACAGGACCCCAAGGTCTATGACGCACTCTGCAAGGCAGATACAGTCGGCATGTTTCAGGTGGAGAGCCGCGCGCAGATGGCTTCGATTCCACATAATGCACCACGACGTTTCTATGACATCGTGGTACAGGTCGCCATCATTCGTCCTGGGCCGATTGCAGGCAAGATGATGCACCCCTACATGCGCCGCCGCCAGGGCAAAGAAGAAGTGACTTATCCGCATCCATCGTTGGAACCAGTGCTGAAACGAACGCTAGGCGTGCCGCTCTTTCAGGAGCAGTTGCTGCTCATGGCTATGGCCATCGCCAACTTCAGTGGAGCTGAAGCCGATGAGTTGCGCCGTGCCGTGGGCATGCGCCGTTCCATGGAACGCATGAAGAATCTGGAAGGACGCTTGCGTTCTGGCATGACCCGCAACGGCATTAGTTCCGAGGCGCAGGACAACATCGTGCAGAGCATCTCGTCCTTTGCCATGTATGGATTTCCGGAGTCCCATGCAGCCAGCTTTGCGCTGATCGCCTATGCCTCGGCCTACTTGAAAGTGCATTATCTGGCAGCCTTCACCTGTGCGCTGCTCAACAATCAGCCAATGGGTTTTTATTCGCCCGCCGTGCTCATCAAAGATGCGCAGCGCCACGGCCTGCGTGTGCGCCCCATCGATTTGCAGCGTTCCTTGGCGATCTGCTCTCTCGAACATGAAGAAGATCGGTCGATCTCATTGCGCATCGGCTTCAACTATGCAAGAGGCATGCGGTCTTCAACAATACAAGAGCTATTGGACGAGCGGACACAGCATGGCTACTTTGAATCCGTTGATGACCTTACAATGCGCGTGCCTGTGCTGAATAGCCGCGAGCTGGTCATCCTGGCGCGCATTGGTGCGCTCAATGCCATCGACACTGTTGCGCATCGCCGCGATGCGTTGTGGCAGGTGGAGAAGGCTGGCCGGCCTGTGGGTCCGCTGCTGCGCGGCATTGCGGAACATGAGCAGAATGCGATGCCACTCTCAGTCATGACTACCGACGAGCGTCTGAGCGCGGATTTCTCCGGCATAGGACTGACCACAGGGCCACATCCATTCGCGTATCAGCGCAGTGCCTTGCGTGCGATGGATTGCGTGGCTGCTGCCGATCTCGTCCACTGCGCGCAGAACGCGATGATCCATATCGTCGGATGTGTGATTGCGCGCCAGCGTCCTGGAACAGCCAAGGGATTTGTCTTTCTCTCGCTGGAAGACGAGACCGGCATCGCTAACATCATTCTCACGCCCGATCTATTCGAACGTGAGAGATTGACCGTAACGCACCATCGTTTCCTTCATATTCACGGCTTACTCCAGAATAATGATGGCGTGGTGCATGTGAAGGCCAAAACCATTGCTCCATTCCAGATGCCAGAAGTCGCAATCTCTTCCCATGACTTTCATTAAACTGAACACTGCGGCGTTTGCCTGTAGTAATCCTAAAATTGGGGCCTAACTCAAGCTCGATGAGTGCGTTGGACTGATGAATGCAACAGTTGACCGCGGCTCGTGAAGATACTTGACGATTCGTTCTATTCACTTCGCAGCGCCTGCATCGGGTCTACAGAGGCGGCTCGGCGCGCGGGCAGCCATGAGGCAAGAGCGACGATTAGCAGAAACGCCGTTGCAATCCCCATGTAGGTAAGCGGATCGGTAGGCTTCGTATCGACGAGAATGGCACGCATCCACCGTGTAAGCAGCAGGGCGATGAGGCAGCCTGCCAGAATACCTGAAATCCCCAGCGCGAGACCCTGCCGGGCCACAAGGCCGAACACATTGCCCCGAGTGGCTCCGAGAGCCATGCGCACACCGATTTCCGCCGTGCGCTGGCGGACTGCGGTCGAGAGAACTCCGTAAATCCCCAAGGCAGCGAGCAGCACCGCGATTCCGGCAAACGCCGCAATCAGGGCAAAAGAAAGACGAGTTGTTGCCTGCGACTGTTCCATGAGCGCGTCCATCGGGCGTACTTCAGTCAAAACCATCCGGCTGCTTA
>Ga0255353_1002004_pt1 | contig 10642 bp, 9 predicted proteins | sample HBST25metaG_FD_189941 | JGI IMG/M metagenome (GOLD analysis project Ga0255353, IMG submission 189941) | Peat soil microbial communities from Stordalen Mire, Sweden - H.B.S.T25 | ecosystem: Environmental > Terrestrial > Soil > Wetlands > Peat | place: Sweden: Norrbotten County, Stordalen Mire...
TTACAAATCACTCCGCCGAGTCGCCCACTTGATAGAAATACGGCTGGCCGCGGGAAGCGGGGTCCCAGCCTGCCGCCATCGCTTCGCGGATGCCGGCCTCGACCACAGCCGCCGAAACGGGATGGCGTGGAGGCGCATCGCGCATCGCGTCGCTATGTTTCGTGATCACGGGCGGAAACTCCAGAAAAAGCTCCCGGCGCACTCCCTCCGCAACCCGGACGTGGAAGGCGACTCCCTTCCACCCGTCCGAGGTGAACCACTGCTGTTCGCGGTGCAAATTCCAGATCAGGGAGAAACCGTCAATCGTAACTGCAGACTGAATGGAGCGTTTGGGGCGTGGCATGGTTGATCTCGTTTCGCATGAAGAACGTGGGCTTAACTGACGGCTGAAAAAGGACATTTCGCGGGGAAAACTCCCGAAAAACATACCTCAGGGGCTAAAGCCCGCCTTGATCTCTTACACCTTTACGCCGGGACTAAAGTCCCGGCCTACCATCCGAATCCAGCAGCCCGTCGCATCCGAATGTTTTCGTTTACTCTGCAACACAGCAAGGCCCCCGCCTAGGCGGAGGCCCAATCCTGCTGGCCGCTTGGCCGGTTACTTGGCCGCTGCTGCCTGTGCGCTGTCGGACTTGGCGTACTTGCGGCGGAAGCGCTCAACGCGACCCGCCGTGTCTACCAGGCGCTGTTTGCCGGTAAAGAACGGGTGGCATGCCGAGCAGATTTCCACGTGAATGTCGCCCTTGTGGGTCGAACGGGTCTCGAAATTGTTTCCGCAGGCGCACAAAACCCGCACTGCGTCGTAAGTGGGATGAATCTTTTCCTTGGGCATGGCTCTAGACAGACCTTTCCTGCAATTCTCCAATTATAAAGGCATTCCGGGCAGATGGCAATTCCCGCGCGGCAACCGACTGTGAGCGTTCGCGGGAACGCTGGGTAAGGCTACCTTTCCAGAAGGCTTTCCTCGTCGCACAGGATTCCAGCCGAGTCGGAGTCTCGGCCGGGCCACAACTGACATCTGATCACTGAAAACTGACAACTGACCTACTGCGCCAGCGCCTTCTCGATCCCAGCTTCCACCAGCGGCGTCATCGCCGCGTAGCCGGCCGGCAGCGGGTGCACTCCATCGTGGCTCAGGTTCGCCGGCAGGCCGTCGCGCTGGTCCTTCATCGCCGCGTGATAGTCCACATAGACGTAGCCCTTTGCCGCCGCGAAGGCCTTCATCCAGGCATTGATGGCCAGGATTTTGGGCGCAGGCGTCAGGCCCGGCTTCCACGGGTAGTCAAATGCCGGCAAAATCGAGCAAAGCACAACGCGAATGTGATTCGCCGCGGCCAGCTCAGCCATCGAGGCCAGGTTGTCCTCAGTCTGCTCCAGCGTCATCGGTCCCGTGTTGCCGGCGATATCGTTGGTTCCAGCCAGAATCACCACCACTTTCGGCTGGAGCGCGATCACGTCCTGGCGGAAGCGCAGCACCATCTGCGGCGTCGTCTGGCCGCTGATGCCGCGGTTGATGTAGGGCTTGCCGGGAAAATATCCATCCGGCCCTTCGATCTTCCAGAAATCGGTGATCGAGTCTCCCATGAAGACCACGCGACTTTCACCCGCAGAGGGCGCACCCAGAGCCACGTTGGCCTCCTTGAAATGGCCAAGCCAGGGCCAGTCGAGCTTTGGGTTGTATTCCTTGGGGTTCGACGCGGCGATCACCTGCGCACCGGGGGACGCAGCGGCCGGCGCAACCAGCACTGGAGCGGGCGCCTTGGACTCCGGCAGGGTTCCAGGCTCCTGCGATTGGAGAAACGTTGGCACGAGCAGCCCGGCCAAGATCGCAACGGCAAAAAAGGTAGGACGCAGAATGATTCGATTCACGATCAAGTCTCCATGAGGTGGGGGCGGCAAATTGCGAACGAAAACTTCCCGCACCGCTTCCGGCTCTGATTGTAGGCAACCGCGCCGGACTCTGGCCAAGGCGTTTTCCACAACTGCGTCCCCGCGCTGCACCGGCATGCCAAGCCAGACGATTGCGGTACGCTTGGATACAGATGAACAAATGCACGATCTGCGATGGTATTGGTCTGGTACCGGTGGTCAACGCCCAGGGAAAATGGGTTTCGCGCCCTTGCGAATGCCAGGCGATGGAGCGCGAGGAGCGCCGCCTGAGCGCCACCCATGTTCCCGAGCGCTACCGGGACTGCTCCCTGGACGCGTATGAGATTTATCACGGGGCCGATCGTTCGCTGGCCGAGGCCCTGCTCACATCACGCAAGTTTGTCGAAGCCTATCCCGTGGACACGGCCGGAAAAGGGCTGCTTTTCACCGGATCCATCGGCGTGGGCAAAACCCACCTAGCGGTGGGCGTGTTGCAGCGACTGGTGCGCGAGCGCGGCGTCAAAGGCCTTTTCTGCGACTATCGCGAACTGCTCAAGAACATCCAGAACAGCTACAACTCGCAGGTAAACACCACCGAACTGGAATTGCTCAAGCCTGTGTTTGCCGCCGAGGTGCTGGTGCTGGACGATCTGGGCGCGCAGAAGCCCAATGAGTGGGTGTGGGACACGGTGGCCCTTATCCTCAACACCCGCTACAACGACAAGCAGACAACCATCATCACCACCAACTACGCCGACCAGCCAGTCGGCAGCGGCGCGAAGAACGACGCCGAGCGCGCGGCCCGTGAGCCCACACTCGGCGACCGCATCGGCGACCGCATGAGGTCTCGTTTGGCAGAAATGTGCATTCGCGTCGAAATGACAGGCAAAGACTTCCGGCTGACAGGCGTCAGGCGCGCCCGCTTCGGGTGATGACTGAGGAAAGCTCTGAAGGAATGGTACGGAATGTCCTGCATTCCCGCAGGATTAGAAAGACTGCGGGAATAGCTCTATGCCGGGATTGAAGCCCCGGTCTACCGGCCTTCCTAGAAGAGCCAGAGGCTTCCCAGCACCATCAAAATGGAGACCACTGTCACGACCTGGTAGACCCGGTCTTCTGTCGAGCGGGGCGTGGCGAGTCCGCCGGTGTGCGGCGCGAATGGACTGGATGCGGATTGCGGGGAGGATTGCATCGCGAGTCTCTCTTTCTATGCCATTCGGCAAAGGTTACGAAGTTTTGGGGCCGCTGGTTCCCTGGCGCGCCCAACCTCCGGTGTGTGATGTGCTTGCCTCTTTAGACACCAGTCTTCCGAGCGAAGATTTCAAAGATTTCGCGGAGAACCAAACATGCAAACAGGTGGAAGAGAACAGATTCGGAAGAATGGTGCAGGAGAGTGCGCGAGCGTTACACTTTCTTCCTTATCGACAGCCGAGCAAATATATTCACCCATTCACAAGAACGAGAATGCTCCCCGCATTCCTTTGGTAATGGGTGTAAAATTTCGCTCGTGAGCACTGGCCCTGAACTGATTCCTTCCGTCGAGAAGCGCGAACGCAACTGGTTGCCTTTGGCTGTGGCAGCCGCGGTTGTTCTGGTGGTTGCCGCCGTGGCCGTCTTCACCCTGGAACACGGCAAAAGCGCGACCAAAGTGACTCCTATTTCAGCGCCTCTTGATCCTTATGCAAGCAGTTTGCCCTTGACGGGCCTGGCCATGAGCGAGTCCGGCAACCTGGCCGGAAGCAAGGTCACCTACCTGGACGGGCACATCGCCAACCAGGGCGGACGGACCGTCACCGCGGTCACCGTGCAGGTGCTGTTTCGCACCTATGCCCACGAGGTCGCGCAGAACGAGACCCAGGCGCTCAAGCTGATTCGCACGCGCGAACCCTACGTTGACCTCGAACCGGTTTCCTCGGCCCCACTGAAGCCAGGAGCAACGCAGGATTTCCGGCTGATCTTCGATGCCGTCTCCCCGGATTGGGACGGAGCCTACCCGGAGATCCGTATCGTGCACGTCGAGACAAAATAGCGCTACATAGCGTTCCCCGCCGGATCTACCAAGTAGAAAATGCCCCTCGCGGAAGGAATTACACGCCCTCGCGACTGAACGCGTGCGCCGCCGCTCTCAGCCTTCCGCCATGATGCGCCCGCAAACGGCACAATCCACTTAAGATGCGAGTTTTCCCTATGAATCGCAGGCTTTGGCACGGGCATTGCTATCTCTACAAGCGAGCAGACAGGATCGCTCACCCCGTGCATTCCTGGCGGAGAAAAAACCTTGAGGGTATCCACTCCATGCACAAAATTCTACCTTCCCGGACCTTGTTCCCTAGCCAGCTCGCACTCCTTGCGCTGGCATCTGCAATTGCCATCCCCGCCCTCGCGCAGCAAGGGCAGACGCAAGCCGCACCAGCGACTTCGTCCTCGAACACGGCCCAGCAGCAGGCTCCTTCGTCGGCGGCTCCGCTCAACACGGACGCCAAGGAAGGGTTCTGGGGACGTGTGAATCCCTTTGCTCGCAAGAAGTGGGTCAACAAGCGGGTGGAGCCCATCAAGGACCAGCTCAACGAGTTGGATGAAGTGAACGCCAAGAACGCCAAGGACATTCAGGACGTCGACGCAAGAGCGCAGGCAGGCATTCGCCAGGCTCAGTCCGCGGCCGATGCAGCGAACCAGACGGCTACCGCAGCTGGAACCCAGGCCCAGCAGGCCAATGGCACGGCACAAGCCGCCAGCGGCCATGTGGACCAGTTGCATACCACCGTCAACGGCCTCGACCAGTACCGCCAGGTGAATGAAGTTGAAGTGCCCTTCCGTCACGGCCAGCCGGTGTTGTCAGAAGCGGCCCGCAAGCAATTGGACGATCTGGCAGCCAACCTGAACGGCCGCAAAGGCTACATATTGGAAGTGGAAGCGCATGCCCCGGCAGCCGGCAGCGCCGGCATTCAAACTTCAGCGCGACTGGCCGATGCGGTCAAGCGCTACCTGGTTGTTGACCACGACATCCCCGTCTACCGTTTGCACGCAGTCGCCCTCGGCAACGCCCACGGCCAAGCCGATGGGGACGACAAGCCGGTTAAAACCAGCAGCGTACACATCCGGTTGATGGAAAACAGTTTGGCGGCCCAGGAAGAAGCGTCCCCCCATGGCGCGGCTTCCTTGACCGGCGCGGAGCGGCCTTAATCAGCCGCAAGCCCTCCCCCGAGGCATCCTCCGCCCGGCGGCCTCCCCGCCGTCGGCCGCCAATCAAGCTCTCGAACACGAGAGAACCAAGGCAACCTGGCCCCCGCGCAGCGCGGGGGCCGTTTTTTGTTTGCCGCCAGACAGGAAGCCGGCATAGTCACACCAGCGGCGCAATCCCTTGCGCACCGGCTCGAGTCCCCACAGGCACACTTCCAACACTCCGCGCACGTGAATCGCACAATGCCCGCTAAAATTGAAGCAACATGAACCCGACCAACGAAAATTCTGCCGCCGCGCCCCTCCCCGAGACCATTCTTGATGGCAGTCGCTTCATTCGCGCCTGTTTGCGCCGCCCCGTAGACCGCACGCCAGTCTGGTTTCTTCGCCAGGCCGGCCGCTATATGCAGGAATATCGCGACGTGCGCAAGCACCACACCCTGGTCGAGATCTGCAAACAGCCCGAGATCGCCGCGGAAGTCACCATTACCGCCGCGGAGAAGCTGGGCGTGGATGCGGCCATCATCTTCGCCGACCTGCTGTTGCCGCTTGAGCCCATGGGCCTCGATTTCGAGTTTCAGGCGGGCGAGGGCCCGGTGGTCCACCACCCCGTCCGCACCGCCGACGATGTACGCGCCCTGCGCATCGACCGCGCCGGCGATCTGGCCTATGTGGCCCGCGCCATTGAAAAGGTGGCTGCGCACTTTCGCGACCGGCTGGGCATCATCGGCTTCTGCGGCGCGCCCTACACCCTGGCCAGCTACATGATCGAGGGCGGCGGTTCCAAAAACTACATCCATACCAAGCAGATGATGTATCGCGACACCGCCTCCTGGCGCCTGCTGCTGGACAAGATCGTCAAGGTGCTCGAAGACTACTGCCGCCTGCAGGTGCAGGCGGGCGCTGACGTGATCCAGATCTTCGACAGCTGGGTGGGCTCGCTGGGGCTGGCCGATTATCGAGACTACGCCTTTGAAGCCTCCCAGCGGCTGGTTCGCTCCGTGCAGCAAATGGGCGTGCCCGTGATTTATTTTGGCGTCGAGACGGCTGGCCTGCTGAGCCAGATGGCGTCCACCGGCGCCGATGTGATTGGCCTCGACTGGCGGCAGCCTCTCGACGAGGGCTGGCGGTCGGTCGGCCACGCGCACGCCGTGCAGGGTAATCTCGACCCCATCACCCTTTTTGCGCCGATCGAAGTGCTTGAGCTACGTGTGAAGGAGATTCTGCGCGCCGCCAACGGCCGCCCCGGCCACATCTTCAACCTCGGACACGGCATTGTCCCCAGCACCCCGGTCGAAAATGTGCAGGCCGTGGTCCGCATGGTCAAGGAGTTCCGGCTGGAGGCCACGCATGGCTAAACGCGCCGTTCTCCTGCTGGCCCACGGCACGCCCGAAACAGTCGAGCAGATTCCCGACTACCTGCGCAACGTGGTCAGCGGCCGTCCGCTTCCGCAGGCGGTCATTGATGAGATCCAGCACCGTTACTCGGTGATCGGCCACAGCCCGCTCACCGAAATCACCTTCGCGCAGGCCCGCCTGGTCGAAGCCGAGTTGGCTTCAAGTGACGAGCCGGTGCCCGTCTACGTGGGCATGCGCAACTGGCGTCCGTATATTCCCGACGTGGTTCGTCAAATGCGCGCCGATGGGGTGGAAGAAGCAGCAGTCATCTGCCTGGCGCCGCAAAACTCGCGCACCAGCGTTGGCCTCTATCGCCGCGCCGTCGAGGCCGAAGCTGCAGGTTTGCGCATCGATTTCACCGAAGGCTGGGCGCAGCATCCGCTCCTGATTGAGGCCTTCGCCGAGCGCCTTCGGCCCGCGTGGACCCACCTCAGCGAAGAGGTGGGCGCACCGGTGCCGGTGCTGTTCACCGCGCACAGCGTCCCATGCCGAACCATTCAGTCCCCTGCGGCCGGCAGCGCATCCCAGCCCCGCCTGTGGCCCGGCGATGGTGCCGACCCCTACGCCGAGGAAGCCAAGCGCACTGCAGCGCTGGTAGCGGCGTGCGTGCCTCAAATTCCTCAATGGTGGTTTGCGTTCCAGAGCCAGGGCGCGAGCGGAGGACCGTGGCTTGGCCCAACCGTCGAGCAGACGCTGGAGTCCGTTGCGGCCTCGGGCGTGAAGACGCTTCTGCTACAGCCTGTTGGCTTTCTTTGTGATCATGTAGAAATTTTGTACGACGTGGATCATCTCTTTCGCGATTTTGCCGTCCAACTGCATGTACGACTGGAGCGACCTCAATCGTTGAACTCCTCAGCGACCCTCGCCCGGGCCATTGCGGATTTGGCGCGGCAAGGGTTGGCTCGGCTCGAGGGCGGAGGCTCATGAAAGGACGATCGGCAAGCTCTCGCGGAATATATCGTCTAGTAGCGCAGCCAGTGGCACGTGCTCGTTACCAAAGATATATATTTAAGAGTAATTACTGATCAAAGCGCGTTTTCGAACCGATATTCCAGGCAGAGTGCTGAGCATGTGCCCCGTTTCTCCGACGGTATATGAGCAGTGTGGCTTTTGGGCAAGACGATGACCGTCTCTTGAAAGCAATGACTGAGTACAACCGGAAGGGAAAGAGTAATGGCAAGTGGGATTTTAGTAGACTCAGGTCGCGCAATACCCAAATTACATTGTTCGATCTGCGGAGGCAGCCATCTTTACAGAGTGCGAAGAAGAGGATTTCTGGAAAAGAGAATCTACCCTCTGTTCGGCTATTTCCCGTGGCACTGTCTCGCATGCAAAGAAGACCGTTACATTAGGCAGCGAAACATCGAAAAACGAAAAGGGCCAACGGAATACCGCTGAGCCGGGAGTTCTGCCACACAATCGCTTGCACAAGCGTCGTCAGAAGCTCCTTCCTAACGCGAATCGCACCAGAAACGGTTCGGCGGGGTGGAAAACGCGCGTGAATGCCGGCGTGGCGGATGGCACTGTTTGGGACGTATAGGCGTAGTCAATGTCGCTATCGCTGCGATCAAGCATATTCAGAAATTCGGCCGAAACCCGCCATTTCTTGCGAATGTGATAACCGAGTTCCCCATTCAGCAACACCGTTTGCTTGGAGCGATAGAGTCCGTCAGACGTCAGTTCGCGCGGACCAAAGAAGCGCAAACGCAAGCTCGACGAAAAGCCCCGGTAATCGTGCAACGTAACGCCCGATGAAATCACCACCTTGACCGCTTCGGACACCAGCTTGCCGCCTGCGCCGCCGTGTTGCCAATTTACTGCGCCATCGTCGAACGTGGTGGTGACGGGCGTCGGGGTCGCGGTCGTAGTAGTCACTGTCAAAGGCACATTTACCACGGACTGCGCCGCATCCTCCGGGTCTATTTCGGTAAATTGGGCGCGGGAGTCCGCAATGTCAAAATCAACCGTCAAATGTTCCGCCGGCGCGTAGTAGTTCGCCCATTCAAGGCCATAGCGGTTGCTCGGCTGTACTGAAGCCGTCGTGCCTCCAGTATCGCCCGACTGCATCAGTTCGGAATGACTGTGGAGATACCAGAGCGAAACGGTGCTTTGCAGATGCGGGACGGCCACCGAGCGCACGCCGATCTCCCCGCCTTTGGTCGCGATCAGGGGGGGGATTTTTGCGGCGGGCGTATTGGGATAAGGATTATCCGGCGAAACGGGTTCCACCGTTTGCGTTGCGCCACGCCCGTCGTTCGAGTGAAAACTGAATCCGCCCTGCAAATAGAACTCGGTATTGGCCCACGGGCCCCAAATCAAGCTTGCCTTGGGGCTGGGCAGAAACTTCGTGGCCGAGCCGGAATTGGCCGCGTTCACCGTGGTGGTGACGCCGTTGGGCAGACGAATCATATCGGCCGGATAAGCCAGGCTGGTGACGACAAATTTTTCGTCGTCGCCGCGCAGGGCCAGAACCGAGCGGAATTTGACGGCCCACTGAATTTTATTTTCCACATAAGCACTGCTGATCGTGTCCGTAAAGCGATCCTGCTCCGTAGTCGCGGGCAAAGTGGGGCAGGTGGTGTTGGGGACGGTAGTCGATGCGGTGGCGCCGTCAGGCAAGGTAACAGTAAGAGTGATATTTGAGTTGGGGATCGTGATGCAACGGGGACCACTGGCACTGGTGGCAGGGAAGAAACTGGCGCCGGTAGCGGAATTATCGGTTTTGGTCGTACGCACGCGATTTTCCGACCGGTAAAGGCCGTTATTGATCCAGTCGTTGCGGAGCTGCAGGCCGAATGTATTCGACATCTTGCGGCCAGACCATGTGCTGAACATCGTGTGGTGCGCGTCGAACCCTCCCACCCAACGCCTGTCCTGCTGTTCGAACTGGTCGCCCTTGTTGTAGTCCACCAGGTAGTAAGTAAAATCGGAAAATAGATTGAGGTCGTAATAAAACACGTAGGCCGAGATTCTCGACTCGGAATCGGCGCCTTGGCGATGCCACTCACCCTGCAGGCTGTAACGCTGGCTGTGGCCACCGTCCGTCGGGTTCAGTGTGCCGTAGAGGCCCACGAGAGGCGCGGCGGTCACTGGGATTTGATCGCTGGAATTCCATTTTCCATGGTAGCCGCGAGTCGTGATGCTGACCCCATTGGCGTCATCGCCCTGGCTGTAGGTTACGATGCCGTTGATTTTGTTGTAAGCATCCGGATGCTTCCACGGGCCGTCATAGTAATACTCTTCTCCGCCGTACAACAAATTGCCCGAATCGAGCTTTTGCGATGCGCCGAAAACGGCTCTCCCATAGGAATACGTGCCGCCTTCCACCTGGAAAAAGTTACTGGGCAGCGTCTTGTCGAATTCCACACGCGCCGCTCCGGCCGAGCCAAAGTTGCCGACATTCGCATAATACGGACCCTTTTCGAAATTCACCCGCCTTACAAATTCCGGGATGACGGTGTTCATGTCCGAGTAGCCCTCGCCATGCGCGTGCGATGGCAAGTTCAGCGGCATATCGTCGAGGAAAATGGCGAAATCCGTGCCGTGGTCGAGATTGAAGCCGCGAAGAAAATACTGGTTCGCTTTGCCGCCGCCGGCGTGCTGCGTAATGATGAGGCCGGGAACCGTCTCCAAAACTTCACCCGAACGAAGAATCGGACGATCCTGGATTTCCATTGCGCCCACCGTCCCCTGGGTGCTGGATTCGGCAATTCCAATGAGTTCGTCCTCCCGGCCCCGCACGTTGATGGTGGTGCTCACGGCGCCCACCACCAGAGAGACGCGAAGCTGAGCAGGCGCGCCGGCGGTTCCGATGGTGACAAGAATCTCTTTGGCTTCAAAACCGGGATTCGATACCACAAGCCGATAATTGCCCGGCGCGAGCCCAGAAAGAATGAAGGAGCCGTTGGTCTCCGACTGCGCAGTTTTTTGCACAGAGCCGTCGGCGCTGAGAACCTGCACGGTAGCCCCGGCAATCACCGCGCCGGACGTGTCAACGACAGTTCCCGACAACTGTGACGGGTCAATCTTGCCATTCGCGGCGGCGGGTTGCCCCTGGGAATCAAGGACCGCTTCGTTGACGCGCAGCGCGCCGCTTTGCGCTGCGGCCACGAGAGTTCCTGCCAGGACAACAATCATCAGTATTACGTTTTTTGGATTCGTGCTACGCAATTGCCAAACCTTTCCGCTGTCACTC
>Ga0255353_1002005_pt1 | contig 10640 bp, 2 predicted proteins | sample HBST25metaG_FD_189941 | JGI IMG/M metagenome (GOLD analysis project Ga0255353, IMG submission 189941) | Peat soil microbial communities from Stordalen Mire, Sweden - H.B.S.T25 | ecosystem: Environmental > Terrestrial > Soil > Wetlands > Peat | place: Sweden: Norrbotten County, Stordalen Mire...
ATGCCGTGGCGCACCGCCCAAAGGAATGGATGCCCTGGAACTACCTCAGCGCCGTCGGCATCATCTCCTGTCAGGATTAATTACACCCACCCAGCCGCCTTGCACAGGCTTGCCGGAAGGACACCATATAGAACGCCTGATCCTCCCTATTATCCAAGCGGCGGAGTCTCTGGATTGCTGGGGGGCGACAGCGTGTGGTCGAATACCGCGTTACCCCCTGTGCAAGCGGAATCCCCTGTTTTTGAGACGAAGGTCCAATACTACAAAGACACGAATGTCAATGGCGCGCCCGTCTTAACCGTCACCAAAGGCTGGGGTCTCCCTAATCAGTTGACATGCGAAGTGCATCAATTGGACACAGGCCAAATATCCGGGACCTTTTACACCTGGCAGGCCGTAGGAGTATTGGCTGATAAAAAGGAGTTTGACTTTGGTGTTCTACCGTCGAGCTTCAATTGCAATATTCAAACGGTTCCGCCAGCCGGATTTACCCCTACTCGTGAGACCATGGTGAGCTTCCAAGCCCTGAAGCCGAACCCCGTCTTTTACCAGCCCAACCCGAACGACACTGCAATGCCAACAATAGTTGATCGCCCTTGCAGGGTTATTACCTATGGCAATGGGGTCCGAGTGTCGGAGACGGACTCTTTTTACGACGGCGGCAACAGCGTCTGCGGCGCCGGCGGCACTCAGTCAGTTACTTCTGCGAGCGTTCCTTCTGGCACGCATGATGAGGTAAATTTTTCGGTGACGTCGGCAAATGCACGAGGAAATGCCACCACGATCACGGGGCAGTGCCTTGGCTGCACGAACGAGAGCTTCACTTACACCTATGACGAAACAGGACAGGTTATGTCTGCGACCGACACGCTCGGCAACACGACGAGCTACAGTTATAATGACAACTCGTCCTGGGGGGGCGCCGTAAACCCGGCGGGCAATTCCAACGCTTACCTGACGTTGATCACCGATCCTCTTCTATACACCAAGTCGTTCAGCTACAACTACCTGACAGGCGAGCTTGCAAGTGAAACGGATAAGGGCAACCAACCAACCCAATACGTCTACAACGACCCCCTGAACAGATTGAAGCAAATTACATACCCCGATAACGGCGTAACAGCGATGAACTACGATGATTCCACGCCGAGCGTGGAGACCATAAAGAGCATCAATCAAACGGAATCGGAGACGAGTTTCGCCATCATGGATGGCATGGGACATGTGATTGAAACGCAGTCTTCCGACCAGAGTGGCGCAGATGTTGTGCGCATGACCTATAACGGGACCGGTCACGTTTACACCAAGACCAATCCGTTCTTCATTCCATCATCACCCTCCCACGTTTTCGTTCCGCCGCCCACCGGAACACCTTTTGCCTCCACATACTACGATGCGCTTGGCAGGCCAGTGGAGACCGTAAAACAGGATGGCACCAGCGTCTTGCAGTGGTGCTATGACGGAATCGCGACGTCAGGCCAAACCAATTGCAACCCGCATCTGGGCAGCAGGATGGGGACCTGGGTTGACGCCACGGATGAGAATGGCAACGACTGGCAACGAACTACTGACGGGTTGGGCAGGCTTGTCGAAGTGATGGAACCGAGCGGGACTGCACAAAAGCCGTCGATGGAGACAGATTATAGCTACAACGCTCTGAACGACCTGCTCTCGGTGCAACAATGGGGCGGCCCGACGAATTCCGCGGCCACGAACGGCCCGATCAGCAGATCGTTTACCTACGACAGCTTGTCGCGGCTTTTGTCTGCATTTAATCCAGAGACGGGAACAAGTCACTACAGCTATGACGCGAACGGCAATCTGAGTTCCAAGACGGATGCAAGGGGTGTGACAACCAGCTATTTATATGATCCGTTGAATCGCGTGTACAGTAAGAGGTTTTCCGGCAACGCAAACGGTTCGCTTACGTCCTGCTATACGTATGACAGTGCGACCCTTGGAACGTGGCGGTTGAGTAATGCATGGACGCAGAGCGCAACAGCGCCTGCCTGTCCGGCATCTCCGAGCTCTGTGCCGCCAACTAACTATGTTACCTGGCGCTCGATAGGCGCCTATGATCAGATGGGCAGGCTGTTGAGCGAACAGCAGTACACTCCGGCGAATCGAGCAACCGGCACACCATACTCACCGCAATATATGTATGACCTTGCAGGAAATCTCATCTTTTCGACGGATGGGATTACGCCGGCATCAACTACGCCGAATCCATCGTGCCAGACTTCATCCACGCCTACATGGTCTACTCTCACGTATTCCAATTGCTACAACAATGCAGGCCGCTTGTCCTCGGTGAACAGTAATATGAACAACGGCGGTACCCTTCCGGCATCATTGTTCTCTGCGCCGTCTTATGCGGCATTCGGCGGGCTGCAAAGTGCCACTTACGGGCCGAGTCTTAACCTGAGCCGGGGGTATGATACCCGATTGCGTCTCCTCAACGAGATCGATACCGGAACAGGAGTTACGCCGGCTACCAGCAGCTCTGCGACGGTGACGATCACCGGATCGGAGCATAATCAATGAGCGGCGCCATAGAACGAGCTTTTTCAGGCCGATCTTCGACATTCAATCGGGTCAACCGGTCTTCCTCCGAAGAGAATTGTGCAGATCCGCAAACAGCAACCGCGCATGCAAATGTACGAGAGTCCTGTGTACAATCCCACAGGGTTTCCCAGATGCTTTCTGAAGTACTGAAGAAGTTTGTCAGGATGAGTGCCATTCCTTTGCTGTTTTGCAAACATCCGTTCTTGTTCGGAGTGATCGTGCTTGCCCTCGGCCTCACGACGGCTCAAGCACAGCAGACACAAACCATCGCGCTTGCCGGCGGCTCTCTAAGCTGGACCTTAACCACAAGCACTAGTTTTTGCGGCGACAGTGGAGCTCTGTCGTACACAATCTATAATTACAAATCATTCACTTTCTACCTTGCACAGAACGAGTATCCATTAAGCGGTGGAACCACATATTATAAGTGGCCCGCGAAGTGCGGCACCGCTGCCGGCGGGAACGGTGGCAATACATTCAGCTTCCCCACCTTCGGCAGCAAGTGCTCCATCGCCTTTTCCGCAAATCCTCCATACAGTGGGACGGCCACTGCTTCCGGGTGCACCTTCGTTATAACGCCAAGTGCTTCTGTCTCGTGCACTCCAAGCTCGGTCAACTACGTGGCGACGGGAAGCGGATCACTGACAACCTGTACCGCAAATGTGAATGCTCCCGGCAGCACTGCCAATGTTGCGTTCAGTGATAATGGTACTAAATGGGCAACCACTGCACTTGACGACAACGCGGCTCCAGCGACCGGATTTAGCCCGGGAACGACCCCTCAAACATTCAATATTACTGCCGCGTTCGCGGGTGACTCGACTTACACTGCAGTCAGTGCATCGACCACCTTCACGATCACTAAAGGCAACCCAAGTATCTCGGTTGGGTGTACACCGTTCAAGTACAGTGTGCCGAGCACACCTACTTGCACTGCCAGTGTCGGAAATGGAGCAACGGGCACGGTCACATGGACTTTGGACGGGGCAGCATGGACAACCACAACTCTAAGCGGCGGCTCAACAACGGCGGCCGGAGTTGCTACTTGGCCAGCCGGATCGCACACCGTAGGAGCAACCTACAACGGAGACGGCAACGGCTACAATAATGCGGCCAGCGCTTCCCCTACGACGCTGGTTATTGCCAAGGCGACACCAAGCGTAGGGGTCACTTGTCTACCGAACCCCATCATCTACGGTTCATCAAACAGCACGACATGCACGACCACCGTAAGTGGCGTAGCAACGGGCACGGTCACCGTGACTGTTAGCAGTCAATCGTCCACCACAACTCTGAGCGGCGGATCAACATCGACGCCGCTCGGGGCAGGGTTGCCGGCCGGCACCTATTCAGTCAACGCCACGTACAATGGAGACGAGAACAACAATTCTGTCAGTGTTTCGGCTCCTACTCCGCTGACGATATCTCAGGCCACGCCGAGCATGTCGGTGTCGTGCTCACCGAGTGCGCCTGTATATAGTCCGTCAACCAATAATTTCTCTTGCTCGGCGAGCGTCGGCGACGGAGCCACGGGCAATGTGACTTGGACAGAGAACAGTACGACTTGGGAGAACACTTCTCTGAGCAGCGGAGCAGCGGCCGTACCAGGTGGGGATGGCTGGGCAGTCGGAACCTATAACATTGTCGCCACCTATGACGGCGATGCCAACAACAAGACCACGAGCGCGTCCACGTCGGTTAATATCGTTCAAGCCCCGCAGACGATCAACTTTTCAGCGTTAACCTCGCCAGTGAGCTACGGAGTTGGTCCGATCACCTTGTCGGCGACAGGCGGCGCATCGGGAAATGCTGTGACCTTTCAAGTCCTTTCCGGCCCAGCGACAATTACATCCGGAAGCCAACTGAACATCACCGGAGCAGGCACCGTTGTGGTGGCCGCGAATCAGTTGGGCAACACCAATTACGCAGTTGCCCCGCAGGTTTCGCAAAAGATTGTCGTAAACCCGGAACAACTGACAGCGACCCTGACGCCAAGTCAAAACCCCGTTTCACCGTCCACTTCCACATATCTTGAGCCGGTTACCTTCTGGGCAACGTTTTCCAGCATCCCCAACGATATGACAAATTCTGTCACTTTCTACGATAGTGGTGCAGTGTCTGGCAACCCAGCTGTTGTCATCGGTACCGCTCCCATCAGTTCCCAGACCGGGGTCGCCGCCTTCACTATAAGCACCTTGACGGTAGGCAATCACTTTATCGTTGCTGTCTGGCAGGGAGGTACAAGTTACGCCGTAGTCACGTCCAGCCCATTTGTAGAGACCGTGAAGCAGGGCACAGCTAACATCCTGTGGCCGAATCCGGCTCCGATCAGCTACGGCACAGCGTTGGGATCGACGCAGCTCGATGCGGCTGCATCCTTATATGGCACTTCTGTCCCGGGACCCTTTTACTACACACCGGGATCTGGAGCTATTCTACCTGGCGGAGAGAATAATCTGTCGGCGTCCTTTAAGCCGAATGACACTCTGGACTTTACTTCGCCGACCGCTGCAAATGCGCTGATTCAGGTAAACCCGCTTACACCTACACTGAGCGTGGGGACATCGGGCGTGACGTCTACCTGGGGTGGATCGGTGACCTTTACCGCAACGATCACCGGCGGTCCGGCGGGTACGGTTGCCCCAACCGGCATGGTGACCTTCTACGACGGCGGTACTGCGATTACTACCGGCGGCGTGAATCCCGCCACTCTCAATGGCTACACCGCAACTTTGACAACCAGTTCCATGGCGGTAGGCGCCCACACCATTACCGCAAGTTACACGGGAGACACGAATTATATGGCGACTACAGCCAGCGCCATCACCCAGACGGTGAACCAGATCGCGCCAACGCTGACTGTGGCAACATCGACCACGCCGTCTATCTACGGTGGATCGGTGACTTTTACCGCAACTGTCTCCAGCGGTCCGACCGGCACAGTCACCTTCTACGATAATCTCGCGGTCATCGGCACCGGCCAGATCAGTTCTACGGGCAGTGTCGGCACCGCGAACTATGCGACAAACACATTAGCGCCAGGCACCCACTCGATCACCGCTGGCTGGGCGGGCAACACGGATTACCATGCCGTCGTATCCAGCGCCATCAGCCAGACCGTGAATCAGGCCACGCCAACGTTGACCATGGCAGCATCGGAAACGCCAACTACCTACGGTCAGCCGATAACATTCACGGCGATCATTTCCCATGGTCCCTCCGGTACGGTGACGTTTTATGACGGCGCGACGGCGATCCCGCCAGGCAGCGGAAGCAGCGTCACCATTAGCAGCAACACCGCGACACTCGTGACAAGCTCTTTGACTACAGGGGTCCACTCGATCACCGCTGGCTGGGCTGGCAACGCAGATTACACCTCGATCATTTCCAGTGCCATTACCCAGACAGTCAACAAGGCTACTCCAACACTGAGTCTGACGGTAACGCCAAATCCGTCCTCCTACGCAAATCCAGCGGCTTTCAGCGCATCCATCTCAAACAGTGTCACCGGTTCTGTTATGTTCTATGATGGCAATGCCGTACTGGGAAGCAGCATGATCGTCAATGGCGTTGCGATCTTCACGCTAACCAGTACTTCCGTTGCAGGTACGCACTCCATCACCGCTAATTGGGCAGGAAACGCGAATTACAACGCTGTCACGTCCACCGTGGTAACCCAGACGGTGAACCAAGCTACGCCCACGATCGCCTGGATGTCGCCGGTGAACATCCCTCCAGACACTCCGCTGAGCGCCACGCAGCTTAACGCCACGGCAAATGTGCCGGGGGCCTTCGCCTACTCTCCGGCTTTAGGTACTGTCCTTGGTACCGGTTCGCAGACGCTTTCGGTGACATTCACGCCCACGGACACGACCGACTACAGTACCGCGACGGCGTCAGTGACATTGACCGTATCGGAGGCGTCCGGCACAGGGATCATCGAAACCGTTGCCGGAGACGGCACTCAGGGCTACCAGGACATTCCGGGTATTGGCGATGTTGGCGACGGTGGACCCGCAATCGACGCGGGGTTCAATGCCCCTGCGAGCGTGGCGGTGGACACGTCCGGCAATATCTACATTGCGGACACGTACAACAACCTGATCCGCAAAGTGACGGCCGCGACGGGAAACATCTCCACCGTGGCCGGAACTGTCACCCCGACCCTCGGAGACTACAATGATGGCTACTCAGGCGACGGCGGGTCGGCGACCAGCGCGGAGCTGAATTTGCCCAGCGGTATAGCTTTGGACACGTCCGGCAACCTGTACATTGCAGATAGCTGCAACAACCTCATCCGCAAGGTAACGGCAGCGGGAATCATCTCCACCGTAGCAGGAAATGTCACTCCGCTTCTCAGCGCAACTTCCACATTATGCGGCTACAACACCGCTTACCCTAATAATGGCTACTCAGGCGATGGCGGATTGGCGACCAGCGCGGAGCTTAATTCCCCCGGTGGCATAGCCGTGGATGCGTCCGGCAACCTGTACATCGCGGACACGGTGAACAACCGAGTTCGCTTCGTAGCAGCTTCCACGGCAAACGGATACACACAAGGCAACATCTACACGGTGGCCGGAGGAGGCTCTGTCTGTTCCCAAAATACGGATAGCCTGGGAGATGGCTGTCCGGCAACCAGCGCAACGCTAAATTCGCCAGGCGGCATAGCAGTGGACTCACAAGGGGATCTCTACATCGCGGATACTACCAACAATCTGATTCGCGTCGTGACGGCGCCTGTTTCGACGGGCGTTATCAATACCTGGGCCGGTGGAGGCACGGGCTGTTCCCAAGAGACCGATATTCTGGGAGATGGTTGCCCGGCTATCAGCGCGGAGCTGTCTAACCCTACAGGCGTTGCCGTGGGCGCCAACGGCAGCCTCTACATCGCGGATGCAATGAACTACGTTGTTCGCGCAGTGGGTCCTGGTACGGCAACCCCCGCCATCACCTGGCCGGTGCCTGCTCCCATCGTCTACGGAACGCCATTGAGTGCGAATCAGCTCAACGCCTCGTCCGCTGTTCCGGGAACCTACGCATATTCGCCCAGCACGGGAACGACTCTGACCGTTGGGACACACATCTTGTCGGTAACCATGACTCCCAACGATAAGGTGAATTACAACACCGCGATGGCAACAACGACCTTGCTGGTGACCCAGGCGACTCCGACCGTCACCTGGACAGCGCCTTCTGCGGCAGTCCCGTATGGCACCGTGCTGAGCGCTGCCCAACTCAATGCAACAGCAAGCGTGCCGGGCGCCTTCGCCTATGCTCCGGCTCTGGGAACGGTCCTGGACGCTGGCCCGCATCTACTCGTGGCGACTTTCACTCCGAACGACGGGCAAGATTACAGCATCGCCACGGCACAGATCGTCGTTATCACTTCCACTCCGGCCACAGGGCCATCCGACACCGGAACCATCACCCTGACCGTGAATGGAACCCAGGCGTCGTCTTACAACTACGGATCAAAAGATACGCCCAGCACCATCGCCGAGGGGCTTGCAAGTGCAGCGTCCAGTTCCCTTGTCACAGTCAGAGCGGTGGACGACGCTCTCTTCATCGAGGCGACAACCCCTGGCTCTGCCTCAAACTACAGCTACTCTCTGCAGACAACGAGTTGGGATAATACGGATTTCCCTTCTCAGCCTTCGTTCCTTTTCCCGGCGATCACTGGGAACCTTGATGGCGGCACAGACGCACAGACAGCAGGTTCGCCAACTCAGGCTTACAAATTCGCCGGCAGCTACGACCCCGTCGGCAATCTGCTCAGCTACACTGATTTGGTCATGGGCACGTTCAACTTCACCACCAGCAACGGAGCGTCGGGTTACGACACGCTGAACCGCCTCTCGGCGGGTACTCTGACGCCGCCGGGCGGCGCGGCGCAATACTTCTGTTGGTCCTATGACAGTTTCGGCAACCGCACGGACCAGGCCTCGTCCAGCCAGCCTTTCACCAACGCCGCGGACTCCCGCTTCTGCCAGTTAGCTGGCTCGGCTTCTCAGTTGTCAAACAGTTGGGCCACCTACAACGGGAACAATCAATTCGTGGCCACGAGCCAGGCCGTCGGCGGCGTCGCCTATGACGCCTCGGGTAATGTGCTCAACGACGGGACAAATCAGTATCTCTACAACGGCGATGGACAGATCTGCGCCGTGGCCAGCACGCCGGTGCCCAGCATGACGACGATGACCGGCTACCTTTACGATGCAGAGGGAACGCGCACAGCCAAGGGCACGATCACCACGTGGAGTTGCGATCCGACAGTCAACGGCTTCCAGACCATCAAGGACTACGTTATCGGCCCTGGAGGCGAACAGGTGACCGAGATGGGCGTGGATGCTAAGGCCGGCAACAATGCGGTCGCGTTGGCTCCGCAGCGCAACTACGTCTACGCCGACGGCGTGCTAATCGCCGCCTACGATCCTGACGGTCTGCATTTCTACCTCAACGACCCGCTCGGCTCGCGCCGCGTGCAAACCGACTACGCTGGCGTCATCGAACAACAATGCACCAGCCTCCCTTTTGGCGACCGCGACTCCTGCTCCGACGGTCACCTCTTCACCGGCAAAGAACGTGACGCCGAATCGGGTAACGACTACTTCGAGGCGAGGTATTACTCAAGTTCAATGGGCCGGTTCATGTCGCCGGATTGGTCAGTTAAGGTCGAGCCCGTGCCGTACTCCAAACTCGATGATCCGCAAACGCTCAACCTTTATGCGTATGTCACGAATAATCCCCTAACACGCAGAGACCTTGATGGGCATTGCGCTACCGGTCCTGATATCCAAAGTCTTGGATGCGGCGGTAGCGAATTTGTCAAAGCCGCAACGCAAACCTTCAAACTTCCTTCCGATCCCTCAGGACTAGGACCTGGGTGGAAACAGGATACCAGCCATAAAAACCCAAACGGAAGCAAATGGACTAACGAAGACGGGTGGAATCTTGAGTTTCACAAAGGAAATGGCAAGAAAGGATCAGCGGGTGAAGACGACCATTGGCATCTCACTCCGCCGGGAGAAAAGAAGTCTAAGAGTGGGCAGGAGCATCTAGACCCGGGGGATGAAGTAACTGTGACTGTCCCCGACCCAAAGCCGGAACCCGCGGCTGAACCTGAGGCTTCAAAAAGCGCAATGGACAAGGTGAATGACTGGCTCAATGATCATCTATCGCAGGGCGTCAAAGATTACTTAAGAGACCATCCGTACGGGCCGAATTCTAGTCCTGCGGGAGTTGCCCCTGGGCCAGTAGTCTCCCCCGTTCTAGAATTTCCTTGGTAGGAAGCATCTTCCGGGTGAGAGTCGTCTCAGGTCGTGGAGATGTGGGCCAAGTGGCATGAGATGCTGCCCTGCGAATGATTTCTGGGGCAGAGAGCTGAAACCGATTTGGAATATGAACCACGATGAGGAACACTCGACAAATGACCAGATTCTTTGATTTCCACGATTCAATCCTAACCGCTGTTGAGTTCGAGAAATCCTCCGTGATTATTCGCATGAAGGCCATCTTGACGGTTTGGGAAGGCGGTCTTGGGACCGGCGTTGGAACAACCTTCAGTCAGAATTTGGAGATGCGACTCGAAGATGCCTCTGTGGAGGGAGGTTTCGCCAACTTCCCTGTGTGGTTGCATGATGGAGCGTTCAAGGCTGCCAAGACCATTCCACCACAGGAGGATGTTTCCTTTGAATTTATACCTGCCTCGTTGTCCAGCGCGGAAGAAGTGGAGCTAAGACTCGAAGGCGAGGATGAGACAACGGGCGATTATGGCACGATCAGAATCAGTGGACAACGGGCTTCAATAGAGCTCTCCGGGGAGCCAGTATTTATTCAGAAGTTGCGCCGTAAGGTGCAGTCATAGAGGTGTCGTTCCTCCGGTGCTGTCCAGTGTTATTGCTGGGCGACGCAGAAACCCGCGCTGCCTACGGCATCGGGAGGGGCAGGACACGTCACCCCCAGCGGGGTGCTGTGGAGCAACCTTGGGTTGCTATATGGCAACCACTGAAAGCAAGGCAGTTGCGCGAAACGCCTCTGATCGGGGTTCCTACAGGGGAACCAGTTGAAAGCGA
>Ga0255353_1002011_pt1 | contig 10625 bp, 7 predicted proteins | sample HBST25metaG_FD_189941 | JGI IMG/M metagenome (GOLD analysis project Ga0255353, IMG submission 189941) | Peat soil microbial communities from Stordalen Mire, Sweden - H.B.S.T25 | ecosystem: Environmental > Terrestrial > Soil > Wetlands > Peat | place: Sweden: Norrbotten County, Stordalen Mire...
CCTCATTGGCGCCATCCCCGCCATGCTCTTCGTGGGCTTTTACATGATGCCGCTCTACTACGGCTCCCGTGCGCGTTCGGTGCCGGAGTTCCTGGGCCTGCGCTTCGATGGCAAAACCCGCCTGCTCAGCGCCGTCTCGTTCGCGCTCATGGCGTTCGCCGCAGCCGCTGTCTCGCTCTATCTCGTGGCCCGTCTCTTCCAGGCTCTGCACGTCTTCGATGAGCTTTTCTTCGCGCTCGGCTGGTCGTATCAAGCCATTCCCGCTTTTGCACTTGTCCTCGCAGCGGCCCTCGTCCTTGCCTATGTGCTGCTCGGCGGACTCTCCGGCGTCCTGCGCAATCACATGCTGCAAGTCTTCGTCCTCGTCGCCGGTTTTCTTCCCGTGACGTTCCTGGGCCTCAAAAACATCGGCGGTTGGTCCGGCCTCAGTTCCTCGGCGTTCTTCCACGGTTTTCAGGCCTCGGCCCACTCTGGCGCAATGGCTCCGTACGCCCTTGTCCTTGCTCTCGGACTCCTGCTCGGCGCGGGCTACTGGTGCACGGACTTCCGCGTTCTCCAGGCTGCTTTCGTCGCCAAAGACATGAAGTCGGCGCGCCGTGTTCCGCTCATCGCCGCCGCCTTGTGCCTCGTTCTGCCTCTGTTGTTGACACTGCCGGGCGTCATTGCCATCGGGCTGCCCACTCCGCACTCCACCACGGTTGTTAGCGAAGAAAACGGCGTCATCTACCACAGAATCAACGTGGTTCCCCGAGCATCCGAAGCGGGCCAGGGGTTGGTCCCCGCGCGGCTCGACCCTGCCACAAACAATGCGATGCGCACCGCAGATGGCCGCGCGCAGTTGGATTACGGCATGGCTTCGCCCAACATGCTTGCCAGTTTTCTACCGACGGGTCTCTTGGGGTTGGGCTTGGCTGCGCTGCTGGCCTGCCTGATGAGCGGCTTGGCCGCCAGCGTTACAGCCTTCAACACGGTGTTTACCTACGACCTCTACCAGCCCCTGCTTGGCAAAGAGGGAAGCAGCGGCAAAGACGCAAACGCCAGTGATGAAGGAAGTGTAAGCAAGAAAGCAAGCAGCAAAGATGAACGCGAACAGCAACCCCTTGCCGCGCAGGCTGCGGAAAAACTTGCAGGGCGTGTTATGAAAAACCGTCTTGTAACAAAGAGCAGCCTTGTAACAGGGCACGACCTCAGTCGTGCCGAAGGTTCCGCAAAATCAACGCGGCCTTTAGGCCCTGTGGAAACCCTCACCGTAGCTCGATGGGCCGCCGTAGGCTTCGTTATGCTTTCCGCCGCCGCGGCCCTTGCGCTGGTTTTCCTTAACAAAATCGGCAGCGGTTCCAGCAACATTCCCTTCGACGGCACGGTCGCCGCGCTTCTGCTGATAATTTCGGTGGTGAATCTGCCGCAGTTTGCCGTTCTTCTGCTGGGCATGTTCTCGAAGCGCTCCACCGGCCACGGCGCATTTGCGGGCTTGCTGGCGGGCGCGGCAGCGGCCCTCCTCCATCACGGCCTCACGCTGCCCGCCGCATCGTACCCCGGCCTCTGTGGCGGATGGATCGCGCCGCTCTATCGCTACCCCACCCACACCGCGCAAATCTTCGGCACAGCAATTCTCGCTTTCACCGTCAGCTTGTTCGTTGCTGCTCTCGTAAGTCTCAGCACTCCACCCCGCCCGGAGAAGGAATTGACAGGACTGGTCCGTTCGCTCATGCGCAAGCCAAAATCGAAGCGGTCAAAACCGTTTTCTCAGCGAGGATAGATGCATGAAGATTCGTCTGGCCACTCACGAAGATCTCGATCCGGTCCTGCTCTTGATCGGTCGCTCTGTGCCGCTGATGCGGGCAAGCGGCAACTTTCAGTGGAGCTCGGATTATCCGAACGCGCACGTCTTCGACCGCGATCTTGAACTCCATCAGCTGTGGGTTGCGGAAGAGCGCGAGACGATTGCGGGCCTGGCAGCCATCACCACCGATCAGTCGCCCGAGTATGCCGATGCCGGTTGGGACCTCTCGGAGACAGCCATCGTCGTGCATCGTCTGGCTGTCGATCCCGATTTTCGTAGCCAGGGCCTAGCACGCGCGCTAATGCTGCAGGCTGAAGCTATCGCTCGCGAGTGCGGCATCCGGCAGTTGCGCGTGGATACAAACTCCCAGAATCAGGCGATGCAACAACTCTTCGTGAAACTCGGCTACAAATTCGCTGGAGAAATCGGGCTCGCCTCGCGGCCTGGATTACGTTTTTACTGCTACGGAAAAAACCTTTCAGGGACCCCCTGAACCTACCGGCTAAACAGGCTGCGGAAAAACTCGATACGGAGGGAGGCGGGGGTTTCAACCCCCGCATAACGCCAATAAAAGCAACGGGACCTTTAGGCCCGGAAGGGTGTTTTCCGCTAATTACACAGAATTTCTGAGCTTTTCCGCAGTCTGTTTAGACACGCCATAAAGCGGTGAAGCTGTGAACCGCGCAGTTGTCTCCAGCGCGTGTTCCCAGTTATCGGACGAATCCGTATCAGAATAGATACTTCGTCGCAGGAGCTCGTCGGCATACACTGAAGTTGCTCTCGACTGTCCGCTCACTCCTCAGTGCGCAGGACTTTATATATCGCTCTTTTACTGGCGGCATTTGCAATGCAAGCAGCCAGCGCCTCGTCTGTTTCCCACACAACAGCCCATAAGAAGTCCCTGGCCACAGCCAGCACGCATCGCTCTGGCAAGGCCGCTTCTCGCGCTGCGCACGCGGCAGACTCCACAACTTCTTCAACTTCCCGCAAAAAGGCGCAGCGCCCGGCAGCCCGCGCAGCGGTACGCGGCACAAAGGACAATTCGACGTACGCCGGCGGCTACAAGGACGGCTACGCGGCTGGCCAAGCGGTGGCAAGCGCAAACAGTTGCACGGGAGTGTCCCGGCAGCGTTCCTCATCCGTCCGGCCCGGCAAAAACACAAACAAGGAGCAGCCGTCTTTTCCAACTGTGGACGATACGTCATCGATGACCAAGCCCATATCGCTGTCTCTGCGCCGGCCAGGAATAACGCCGTCGCTGCGCGGCTCGACGCAATCGCTGGAGCGGCAAAACGCGCGTTTGGAAAGCGAAGGGCTGGAGCGAATAGAGGACGATAATGATCTGGCCACACGCATTGCGCACAAGTTGCTTGTGCCTTTACCAGCCTCCGCGGCCCTGACCGTGAATGCAAGCCTGCCCGCGAACCGCCGCTATTGCCGGCCGTGGACGGCGCTTTTTCTCGCGGACTTGGCACGGGCGCACAAAGCCGTATTTCGCAAGCCGCTGGAAGTCAGCTCGGCTGTGCGGACCGTGGAATACCAGAAGCGCCTGAGAACGGTAAACGGAAACGCGGCGCAGGCCGAGGGCGACATCGTAAGTCCGCACCTGACCGGAGCCACCATCGACATTCCCAAGGACGGGTTGAGCCGCAAGGAAATGGACTGGATGCGCCGCAACCTGTTCGATCTGCAACAGGCGGGCAAGATTGACGTGGAAGAAGAGTTCCAGCAGTCCTGCTTCCACATCACGGTTTACAAAAGCTATGCGCCGCCCAAAGCGGTGCGCGCGACCGGCCAAACAAAAACCGTGCGGGATGCTGCTGGACAGCACAAATCCACCGACCAGGAAGCGGAACCGCTGCCATCCACGGCAACCGACGGAATCGCGTCGCAAGGGCAGTAAAAATTGCCTCATTGCAGCGCGTTTTTCGCCGCGCCGACCCCTTCCAAAAAATTCATTACGCTTGGTGTCTCTTTCAGGGATACAATCGCCTGCAAAGCCCTAAGGAAACTAGAGGCCAGAGGCTAAATCATGAGCGAAATGGAAGTGCAACCCGCAAACCAGCCGGCTCCGGGACTCACCCAGTGGCAGCGCGTGACAAACACGTTTGCAGCACCGTCGAAAACCTTTGAAGACATCAAGCGTGGCAACCAGAGCTGGTGGATGCCGCTGATTATCCTTTCACTGGTCAGCTATCTCCTGTTTGCCGCGATCTTCGTAAAGATTGGCATCCAACAGACCGTGGAAAACCAGATGCACTTCAACCCCAAGGCTGAAGCGCAATTGGCGCAGGCATCGCCAGCACAGCGCGACATGGGCCTCAAGATTGGGGTGTATTCGACCGAAGGCTCATTCATCGCCAGTCCCGTCCTCGTCCTGGCGTACGCAGCCGTGCTCGCGCTCGGCCTCTGGGGCACCGTCAATTTTGCCTTTGGCGGCAAGGCCACGTTCAAAGGCATCTTTGCCGTGTTGATGTATGCGTGGCTGCCGGGAATCATCAAATCGTTGCTGGGAACGGCTGTAATCTTCGGGGTGGCGCCGGAGTCTTTCAACATCAAAAACTTCGCGCCAACGAACTTGGGCGCTTTTCTGGATCCGATCGAGACCAACAAAGCGCTCTATGCGCTGGCAACCTCGCTGGATGTAACGACCATCTGGACGCTGGTTCTGCTCGGGATTGGAACCGCCATCGTGGCGGGAATCAAGCGCAGCTCCGGCTACATCGCGGTCTTTGGATGGTGGGCAATCTATGTGCTCGCCAGCGCCGGCATCGCGGCATTCCAGGGCTGACCCGCACGCCGATCAGCCAGGCAAATGCAAACAGCGCGAATCCCGAATGGGCTTCGCGCTGTTTTGTCTTCACGAGCAATAAACGAGCTATTCCGTCCAGCGGTGCATAATCAGCGAGGCATTGATGCCGCCAAAGCCGAATGAGTTCGACATGCCGATGTCGAAGCTGTGGGCAATGGCTTTGTTCGGCACATAATCCAAGTGGCAATCGGGATCGATGTTGTCCAGATTGATCGTGGGCGGAAGCATCTGGTTCTGCAACGCCAGCACGGTAATGCCTGCTTCCAGTCCTCCCGCGCCGCCCAGCAGGTGGCCGGTCATGGACTTGGTGCCGCTGACCTTCAGTTTGTGGCTGAGTGCGTGTTCGCCGAAAACCAGTTCGATCGCGCGAGACTCGTTGCCGTCGCCCGCCATGGTTGACGTGGCGTGCGCGTTCACGTAGCCCACCTCTTCGGGACGGATGCCAGCGTCCTTGATGGCTGCCCTCATGGCGCGCTGGGCTCCCGCTCCTTCCGGAGCAATGCTCGTGATGTGATACGCGTCGGCGCTCATGCCGTAGCCGATAATCTCGGCCAGAATGTTTGCGCCGCGGGCTTTGGCGAACTCCAGTTCCTCAAGAATGAGGATGCCGGCACCCTCGCCGATCACAAATCCGTCGCGATCCTTGTCGAAGGGGCGGCTGGCGTGCGTGGGGTCGTCGTTACGAGCGGAAAGCGCGCGCATGGCAGAGAATCCACCCACGGACAAAGGCGTAACCGCAGCCTCTGCGCCGCCGGCAATCATCACGTCCGCGTCGCCATGCATAATCATGCGCGCCGAGTCGCCGATTGAGTTGGCGCTGGTGGCGCAGGCCGTGGCCGTGGCTGAAATGGGGCCCTTGGCGCCGTAGCGGATGCTCAACTGACCGGCCGCCATATTGACGATCGCAGCGGGGATGAAAAAGGGAGAAATCTTGCGCGGCCCGCCATTCATCAAGTTGGTGTGCTCGCGCTCGATGATCTCGAATCCGCCGATGCCGGAACCGATGAAAACACCTACCCTCTCGGCAATCTCCGGAGTGATCTGGAGACCCGACTGGGCAATAGCTTCATGGGTGGCGGCGAAGGCGAAGTGAATAAAGCGCCCCATCTTGCGGGACTCTTTTTTGTCCACAAAGTTCAGCGGGTCAAAGTTCTTGACCTCGGCGGCGAAGGTGACCGGAAAACCAGTGGTATCGAAGCCCTTGATCGGACCCATTCCACTGACGCCGGCCAGCAATTGCCGCCAGACTTCAGGAGCGGTGTTGCCCACGCCGCACACCAGCCCCATGCCGGTGATGACTACTCTGCGGGTCAAGGGCTACTTGCCGCCTTTCGCGCTTTTTTCGTTCTTCTGGATGTAGTCGACGGCGTCCTTCACAGTCTTGATCTTCTCGGCGTCTTCGTCGGGAATCTCCAGATCGAAGGCTTCTTCGAACTGCATCACCAGTTCGACCACGTCCAGCGAGTCCGCACCCAGGTCTTCCTGGAAGCTGGCGCCGGGAGTCACTTCGGCTTCGTCCACCTGCAACTGCTCGACGATGATCTGCTTGACTTTCTCTTCAACGGCCATGCGTGCTTCTCCTCAATAGATTGTTCGGAACTTGGAAATCTTCCGGGACTTGAATACCTCCCCTGTTCCGCTTGCTTACAATACCGGCCCGCGGCAGGAAAAAACAACCACAGCGCCAAAAAAATGCGCATGGCCCCGAATTTCAAGTCTACCGGGCGGCTCGGAACGTGTAAAGGCTGCAACAGAAATCAGAACCAGGGCGGTAGGTACCGGCGGGGTGAATAACATGGAGCAGAAGGGGACGATTCGGCGGAAAATGCACAGGCTTGAGGCGTATATTAGGCGAAACAACGAAAGGAAGAACCGATGCAGGCTTTGATTATTGCGGCTATTGCAGTCGTCGTCGGCGGATTGCTCGGCTACTGGTTGGGAAAAACCTTTGCACAAGCGAACAACCGGTTACTGGAGACGAGCCGGACAAGCCTGGAAGCGGAAAAGGCCCTCATTGAGCGGCGAACGCAAGAACTGACGGGAGAACTGGCAGGCGTCAGGAGCGAGCTGGCGCAGAGCCAGGCCGAGTCGGCCGCGCGGGCAGGGTTTCAGTCGTTGGCGCTTGAGCGCGAAAAGACCATCGGGCAGTTGACCGCCGAGCAGGATAAGTTGCGTACAGATTTGCAGGCCAAAAGTGAACTTGAGCGCAATCAGGCCACCCGCATCAAGGAGCTGGAAACCAAGCTCGAAAACGAAAAGAAAAACCTTGAGGAAAAGTTGGCCCTGCTGGATTCGGCCAAGCAGGCGCTGGCCCATCAATTTGAAGCATTGGCGGCAGAAATCCTGGAAAAGAAGTCGAAAAGCTTCTCCGAAGGCAGCCAGAAGGAACTCGGAACGCTGCTGACCCCGCTGCGGGAACAGATCAAGGATTTTCGCGAAAAGGTGGAAAAAGCGCAAACAGAATCCAGCAACGGCGTAACCAAGCTGGAGACGCTGATCGGCACACTGGGCGGCATGAACCAGCAGTTGTCCGAAGAGGCGCGCAACCTGAGCACGGCTCTACGTGGATCGTCGAAAGCGCAGGGCGATTGGGGCGAATTCATCCTGCGCGACCTGCTCGAACATGCCGGCTTGCACGAAGGCGAGCAGTACAGCTTTCAGCAGAGCTTTTCCGGACTGGAAGGCGAAGACGGCAAAAAGACAAAGACGGAGCGAACCGATGTCATCGTCTATCTGCCCGGCGGTCGCCACTTGATCATCGATTCAAAGGTGTCGTTGAAGGCTTACACCGACTCAGTAAATGCAGTGACCGAGGAAGAGCGCGGAGCCGCCGTCAAGCGCCATCTGGCCAGCATGCGCAGTCACGTGGACGAGCTGGCCCAGCGGAAATATCAGAAGCTGCCCAACCTGGAAACGCCCGACTTTGTCGTGATGTTCATTCCCGTCGAACCCGCCTTCCTGGTCGCGTTGCAAGAGGACGAGGCGCTGTGGCGCTACGCCTATGAAAAGCAGGTTCTTCTGGTTGGGCCGACGACGCTGCTGTTCGTCATCCGCATCGTGGACAACCTGTGGCAGCAGGAGTTGCAGGCCCGCAGCGTCCAGGATGTGATGAATCGCGGCGCAGAGCTATACGACAAGTTTGTGAACTTCGTCAACGATCTCGAGGCGATTGGAAAAAGTCTGCACAGCGCCGACCAGAGTTACGGCAACGCGATGAAGAAGCTGAGCGAGGGCCGCGGAAATCTGATTCGGCAGGTGGAAATGCTCAAGCAACTCGGCATCCGAACCACCAAGTCTATGCCGCGCAATCTACTGGACAGCGCCGGCGAAGAGCAGCCCGGTCTGGCGTTGGTCGCGGCAGCAGAGCCCAACGCAGATACCGAAGAAAAGCCCTAAATAACTGACATAGATAAAAGTGTCCCACTTGACGCTGGTTGTTATACCAACATTCAAGTGGGGCACTCGCTGACTCGCTCAGCTTTTCAGCCCCGCATAGGCTTCCCTCATCCGCTTCCAGGTAATCTTCAAATCTTCCGGCAGAACGCGGCTTTCGCCCACAACGGTCATGAAGTTGGTATCGCCGATCCAGCGCGGCATGGCGTGCAGATGGACGTGCCCTGCAACGCCCGCGCCGGCAGCCTCGCCTACGTTCATTCCAAAGTTGAAGCCGTGGGGTTTGTAAACGCTCTGTAGCGCCCGCTCCGTAAGCTGCGCCATGTCGATCAGTTCATGCGCGGCTTCGACGGGCACTTTGGCCAGCCGGTCCAGGTGCGCATACGGAATCACCATCACGTGGCCGGAAGTGTAGGGAAAAGAATTCAGGCAGACAAAGCAATGCTTGCCGCGCAAAATAAGCCCGCCAGCCGCTTCGGCCTCATCCGCGCTCATGCCGTTGGCAATGGCAAAGTCGACGGAAGCCACGATATTGCAGAAGACGCAGCCCAGGTCGCCGGGCCAAGCCGTCAAACTGGCGGGAACGCCAGGCCGAGCCGTTGTATTCGCTGTAGAAACGTAGGCATAACGCCAGGGAGTCCAAAGATAATCCATGCGTATTCAACCGTCCAATTCTGTTCAGTATAGAGGGGTTTCGCGGTAGCAGGACGATTCGTAGGCCTGAGCGTCCGTATGTCAAATAAATATGATTGCCGGCGTTGCGGGGCGTAAGTCCATTTGATGCGTCGCGCAAAGCTCAATTTGCGCATGTATCTCTGGTTGCGGGCTAAAGTGGTCAAGCTGTTGGATTGACGCTGGAAAGCGCAGGAAGCTACACTTGAAAGCGTAGCTTCCTGCGCGGATTCCAGCAGTGAGTTGCGGCCGCCCCTCAGCCAGCCGTTACCTGCCTGGTGTTTCCCAAGGAGATCAGCCAGTTCTTACCCCAGCGTAAGCTGGGAAGGCGTTTCCCTGGAAAGCACTGCCAGTTGGGTCACATGCTCGGCACAAGGGATACGGTCTCTCGGCTTTCCGCCAGCGGCAATCGCGGCGCGGAAGCCATCCGGCGGCTGGCACCAACCACCGCGGGAGCAAGGAATTCCGGAGCTGGCAGCAATGGCAAACGTCCTCAATCCTGAAACCGAGAGTATAACCCTGAACCCCGAATTGGAAACCTCAACGCTAGAACCTGCGACGGAGCCTCAGCAGCCGTCGTGCGAATCCACGTCCACCCCCGAGACCGCCGAAGCAGTCAAAGTACCCGTGCTGGACGCAGATGCCCCAACCGTGCCTGAAGTCGAGGCCGCGCCCGTGGTAGAAGCTGTGGAACCCACAGCAGAAGCCGCGCCGGCACAGGCAATTGCAGCGGAAGTTCCGGTGCAACCCGAGTCTGCCGCCGAGGCCGTACCCGCGATTGAAGCGGCGCCGGCCACCGAGGTGACGGCGGAAGCCGCACCCGTTGCACAGCCGGTGCAGGAGAAGTCAGCAGAGCGCGGAGTTGAAGCCGCCGATGACTTCTCAGCCGCGTTAGCTGCGTTTGAGCGCGAGCAGGCCGCCGAAGCGGCTGCCGTGGAAGCCTACGGAGACAAGATCGTTCCGGGTACCGTGCTCAAGCAGACGGATAAGCACCTGGTGGTGGATGTAGGGCTGAAGTCCGAGGGACTGGTTCCTCTGGAGCAGGTTGTCGATGCTGCCGGAGAGGTTAAGTTCAAGCCAGGCGACGTGATCGACGTCGTGATCGAACGCGAGGAGCCGGAAGGCGGCTACCTGGTGAGCTACGAGCGGGCACAGCGCCTGCGCGTGTGGGACACGATTGAGAAGGCCGCCAACGATAAGACCACGATTATGGGCACGGTGGTTAGCCGCGTTAAGGGCGGACTGACCGTGGACATCGGGCTGAAGGCATTCTTGCCCGGCTCGCAGCTTGAAATTCGTCCGGTGCGCAATCTGGACGGCTATCTCGGACAGCAGATTGAAGTCCGGGTCATCAAGCTGAACAAGAAGCGCGGCAATGTAGTGGTAAGCCGCAAGGAAATTCTGGAAGAAGAACAGAACGCCAAGCGCGCAGCCACGCTGGAGCATCTGTGCGAAGACGCCGTGCTGACCGGAACGGTCAAGAACCTGACCGACTACGGCGCGTTCGTTGACTTGGGCGGAATCGACGGCCTGCTGCACATTACCGACATGAGTTGGGGACGGCTGACGCATCCCCGCGACCTCGTGAATGTGGGCGACGAGATCCAGGTAAAGGTTCTCAAGTTCGACAAGGATAAGCAGCGGGTTTCCCTGGGCTTCAAGCAGTTGACGCCCGACCCGTGGCTGGACGCCGCCGAGCGTTACCCGGTGGGCGCACGCGTAAAGGGCCGTGTACTTTCGGTCACCGATTACGGTGCGTTTGTCGAGTTGGAGCAAGGCATCGAAGGCCTCGTTCACCTGTCGGAAATGACTTGGTCGAAGCGGCTGAAGCATCCGTCGAAACTGGTCAAGCCGGGCGATGAAGTCGAGACTGTTGTGCTGAGCGTGAATCCGGCGGATCGCCGCATTTCGCTGGGCATGAAGCAGTTGATGCCCAACCCGTGGGAAAATCTGGCTGAAAAGTAT
>Ga0255353_1002012_pt1 | contig 10624 bp, 8 predicted proteins | sample HBST25metaG_FD_189941 | JGI IMG/M metagenome (GOLD analysis project Ga0255353, IMG submission 189941) | Peat soil microbial communities from Stordalen Mire, Sweden - H.B.S.T25 | ecosystem: Environmental > Terrestrial > Soil > Wetlands > Peat | place: Sweden: Norrbotten County, Stordalen Mire...
CCCTCCGGTTCCACCGGCCGGTGATCCACGGCGTTATACCTCCGCACGTAACAATTTCACCCGCTTCGTTTCGTCGGGTGGTCGGGATCGCAAAAGCCTTGGGCGGGCGCTTTCCCAATACGTTTCGAACTCTTCCGGCGGGAGCCGTAACGCGGCGCGAAGGATGGCCGTCTCTCGCCGATCAACGGCGCAGCTTGCAGGTATCCTCAATTCCGCGATTGGCGGCAATGCCCCCGCTGCGTTGCGCTCCATTGGATTGGACCGTCTTGTCGGGCGGCCTATTGAAGAGATATTTCTCGGAATCATGGAGATCGTCTGTCCTATAGGCGGAGCCATCGACGAAAGCATTGCCCGTGAGGCATTTGTCGAGACCATCGTGGATCTCGCAGAGAGTGGAATCACCGACTTCGGCGCTCTCACCGCCGCACAGGTACAGACGATTCTCGAATTGAATGTCGCACATGCCATCGAAGCACGCATCTGCAATGACATCGGCTCGAACTCAATCACCCTGCCGCAGGATGCGAGGGAAGCCGCCGATATTCAAGCCCAGCTCTTCGAGTTTGTCGAACGCAGCGTCTCGGACGCCTTCGTGGCGAACCAGGTGGAAACAACCATGACCCAAGAGCAGGTCACGAGCACCATCGATTCTGTCTACGAGCAGGCATATTCCATTCTCCAGAGTATGGCGGAATCGGAGGTAGACAAATTATGAGCCGTCACCTCATTTACGGACGATTTGGACTCAAGGATGCGGTCGCCATCCCGAACGCTGACGATGAAGTTGCAACGCAGGTAGAGTTTGTTCAAGCCACGAAGCGACTCGACCACGGAATAGGGAATGTTCTCGACGAACTGGCCACAATTGGAGTTTACCCCTCCGAGCTCAGCGTGGATCTGCTGGTGCTGGCCGCCCACATCCATGCGGCGGACACGCGAATTTCACGCAATACGGAATCACAGGATAACTGGACTCGAGAAATCCGTTTGGTGGTTCCGGTGAGCGACGTCGCTCGTTGGACGAGTGTTTCTGGCCTCTTGCAGCAAATGCTGAATTTCCTGACTGGAGACCGGTGGTCTTTTGACTTTCGAGTTCGTCCTAAGGGCTTCGAGCGAATCGTCGCGCCCCTACCGCTTTTGGTGGCGAAACCGCCGTTCGATGGCATTTCTCTATTCTCCGGCGGACTAGACAGCCTTATCGGTGCCATTGATGCTTTGGAACAGGGTCGAAACCCTCTCTTCGTCAGCCATGCCGGCGAGCCAGCTATCAGCGCGGCCCAGGAGACGCTCTACCGCAGACTGGAAGCTCAATACCCGAAGCGCCCTTTCCGGCGTCTGCACATATGGATGACCTTTTCGAAAGAGCTTGTGAAGGGCGTTTCCGCAGAAGATTCCACTCGTGGGCGATCCTTCCTCTTCTTTGCCACAGGAGCGATGGCGGGCAGCGGTCTTGGCCAGAGTTGCAAGCTCCTGGCTCCAGAAAACGGGCTCATTGCTCTCAACGTTCCACTCGACCAGCTCCGACTTGGTTCACTCAGTACGCGCACGACGCATCCGTTTTATATTGCACGTTGGAATGAACTCTTGCGGGAACTGGGGATTCCGGTAACGATAGAGAATCCATACTGGGACAAGACAAAGGGCGAGATGGTTTCTATGTGCTCCAATCGAGTTCTCCTGAAACGTGCTATCCCAGAGAGTCTCTCTTGCTCATCGCCGACGAAGGGGCGTTGGAAGGGCCACGGAATCGAACACTGTGGGTTCTGTCTGCCTTGTTTGATCCGGAGGGCTGCAATTGAAAGCGGGCTCCGTGAAGCCGACCCAACGACGTACACGCTTGCACATCTCCACAGCAAGCCTCTTTCTTCTACGGAGGCCGAAGGACTTCAGATTCGATCTTTCCAGCTCGCTGTCGCGAGACTTGTGAAGAAACCGGGCTTGGCGTCTATTCTGATTCACAAGTCCGGTCCGCTGACCGAAGAGTCTCCAAGTCGACAAGTTGCGCTGGCAGGTGTCTATTTACGTGGCATGGACGAGGTTGGCAAGCTGTTGGCAAATGTGATCACCACCCCCAGCTAGAATGCCGATGCCTCCAAACTACGTTGATCTTCACTGTCATCTCGATCTCTATCCGGACTTCATGTCCGCGGTTCAAGATGCTGAACGAGCTGCGGTCTACACGCTCACGATGACGACTACTCCAAAGGCGTGGCCGCGAAATCGCGAGGTTACGGAAGCGACCCATTACGTTCGTGCCGCTCTGGGGCTGCATCCCCAGTTGGTATACGAACGAGCGCACGAGATTTCATTGTGGGATCGGTACCTGCCGGAGGCTCGATATGTAGGAGAAGTAGGGATTGACGCTGGCCCCCGCTACTATCGTTCGCTCGATCTCCAAAAGGAAGTGTTCGTGCATGTGCTTCAAGGGTGCGCGCAGCATGGCGATAAGATACTCAGCGTTCATAGCGTCCGGTCTGCGAAACTCGTGCTCGATTTGATTGAGTTGCATTTGTCCCCCTCAAAAGGCAAAGTGGTTCTCCACTGGTTCAGTGGATCAGCATCCGAAGCACGGCGAGCCATTGACCTCGGGTGCTATTTCTCAATCAATTCCGAGATGATGTTGAATGAAAGAGGACGCCGCCTTGCTGCAACCCTGCCCATCGACCGAGTCTTCACAGAGACAGACGGACCATTTACTCGAGTCAATGAGCGGACCGCCTGCCCCTCCGATATAGTGCAAACCGTTGAAACGATTGCCAGAGTTCGGAAATCCTCGATGGAGAATGTCAAATCCAACATCGCGCATAATCTCAGAATGCTGCTGGAACCACGTATTTCATGATTGGGCTCAGAAGCACCCTAAGTCGGAGTATGATTTTCTCCAATGCCCAGCGAAGAAGACAAAGAGAAAGCCGCCAGACTGAAGCGCGAGGTGGAGACCCTCCGAGCGAAGCGTAATGATCCCACTACACCCAAGGCAGAGCGGGCCCGCCTCAAATTGCAGATCGAGACGAGAATCTGGCAGGGGCAACGGTTAGACCCTGAGCAGTTCAAAACGTATCGCTGGCGTTCGTCCTAAACACCATCATTTCTTCATTCTAACGTTGTCGGTTAGTCAACTATATTTACGCCGAATTTCCACAATTTCCACACCGAGAGATCCTGTCTCGCCCTAGCTGGACGTTCGCTTTCTATTCGCCTATCCTGCTCCCATGCCACATCAAGATGATCGCCGCCGTGTGTACATGTCGTTCCAGAGTCGCTATGGCTGGCACTGCCAGTTCCTCGAACAGGACTTGAAGACTCCCCTGCCCAGGAAACTGCACTTCGCGTCACCGGACAAGATCGTTAAGTTGGTTGAGCGGGGCGGTGGGTTGTCGAACCTGGAGAGTCGGCAGGCGCTGGACCAGGCGATCGAGATTGGCAGAGGTGGGGTATTCCTGAATCTGACTGAGGAGCAGTACGCCAGGCTGAAGACGCTATGCTCCTAGCCCTCTACCCGATCCAGGTCACGTTGGAGCAGTTCTGTCAGGGTGGAGAATCCCGCTACCCGTCTTTGCCAAATGGTGCTTCAGGGAGCGAATGGCTTTCCCGTGGTCTTTTCTTTAGTCGGGGATAAGCTCCATCTGTTCGTATTGTCCAATTCGAATTCGTTCTTGTTGTCCATACCCGAGGCCATGTTTGAAGGCCACGCGGTTGAATTGTGTCTCCCCGTCACAGACCAGATCATGCAGACTTACGAACTCGCCGTTGAAAGCTCTAAGCAACTGAACGATCTATACTTTTCTGTAGTCCTTGGATCAGGTTGGTGAGCAATGAAGCTGGTTAAGAACACAGGCACAGACCGTGTGATCGACGAATTGCGCCGGTCGTTGCTACCCCCGTCCTCCCTCGATTTGGCCTCTTCCGAATTCTCCTTATTCGCCTACGCGGAACTGCGCGAGTTGCTGGATAAACTCGACGCCTGCCGCATCGTGCTTCCGAATGCCGGAGGAGAAGACCTGGGGCTGACCGGGTCGAATGCCGACCGTGCATTCAGGAATCGCCTCCAGCTCCGCTGGTTGGCCCGTGAGTGTGGTACGTGGATCAGACGGAAGGCCGAGTTGCGCATAGCGCCGGGCCGGCTGCCACAATCCATCCTGATCGGTGGAGTACCCGAGTCGGAGAAACAGCGTGTCATCACGGGGAACTGCGCCTTCACAACCGAAGGGCTGGGGATCACTCCGGGCAATCAATTCGGCCTAATCCAGTGTTCGGAGAAGCCGGAGGAATCCGCTGTCCTTGGTTCCTGGTTCACGAGCCTGTGGAGTGCCTTGCCTGCCTCAGATCAGCAGAAGACCGCCTTTCTCTCACTTCTTCAGGAACTGGCCGACTCGAAGGCGCCGTCGCTGGTCTACTACCTGACGCTATTCCAGGTTTTCAAGGATATGGGGGACGAACTCGACGAGGAGCGAATCGTCAAGTCCGCCACCGGCATCCGGAACACAACGGTCTGGAAGAAGCTGTACAGGTTTCAGCGTGACGGCGTTATTGGGGCCATCGACAAGCTCGAACGCCTCGGCGGCTGCATCATTGCCGATTCCGTGGGACTTGGCAAGACGTTCGAGGCGCTCGCCATCATCAAATACTACGAGCTGCGCAATGACCGCGTGCTAGTGCTGGTACCCAAGCGCCTCCGCGACAACTGGACACTCTACAAGGCGAATGATCGCCGCAACTTCCTGGCCTCCGACCGCTTCAACTACGACGTACTAAATCACACCGACCTGTCCCGAGACGGCGGTACTTCGGGCGACATCGATCTTGCCCACGTGAATTGGGGCAACTATGACCTGGTTGTCATCGACGAATCCCACAACTTCCGCAACAAGGCGACCCACAATTCACGCGAGACCCGGTACGACCGCCTCATGCAACGCATCATCAAGGCCGGAGTGAAGACACGCGTCCTCATGCTTTCGGCTACACCGGTCAACAATCGGCTGGCGGATCTCAAGAACCAGATCGCCTTCGTGACCGAGGCGAACGATACGGCACTCAACGAACATGGAATTCCGAGCATCGAGGCGACGGTTCGGCAGGCGCAACTCCAATTCAATCGCTGGATGACTCTGGAAGATCGGGAGCGCCGTCCGGCACACCTGCTTGAAATGCTCGGATTCGATTACTTCAGGCTGCTGGACCTGTTGACCATCGCCCGCTCCCGCAAGCACATCGAGAAATACTACGGCACCAAGGAGACCGGTCGCTTTCCGGAACGGTTGAAACCTATCAATATCAAGCGCGAAGTGGACCTCTCCGGGGAGTTTCGTTCGATCAGGGAGATCAACAACGAGATTCGCCGCCTGACACTCGCGGCCTACGCGCCGCTTCGCTATGTGCTGCCGCACAAGCAGGCTGCATATGACGCCAAGTACAGCACGAGGATTCGCGGCGGGGAGAGTTTCTTCCGGCAGGTGGACCGTGAGGAGAGCCTGGTTCATTTGCTGCGCGTGAACGTCCTCAAGCGGATGGAAAGCTCGGTCACCTCTTTCTCTCTCACCGTGCAGCGGCAACTCGCGGACGTTGAGGCCACTTTGGCGCGAATCGAAGCCCAGGCAGAAGCCCTTGAAGAAATCGACATTGCGGACGTAGACGCCGAAGACCCGGCCTTTGAGAGCCTCCTGGTCGGGCGCAAGGTGAAGGTACTGCTCCAGGACGTGGATCGCATCAAATGGCGGCAGGACCTCATCGAAGACCGCAACCGGCTCGCTACCCTGCTCTCGGCGGCAAGGCAGGTGAACTCAGCGCGAGACGCCAAGCTCAAGGCCCTCCGCGAGGTCATCGAGCAGAAATGCCGTGCGCCACTCAATCCCGGCAACCGCAAGCTGCTCGTCTTCACCGCCTTCGCCGATACCGCCCAGTACCTTTACAAGGAGCTGGCCGAATGGGCGCTAAAGGAGTTCGGCCTGCACGCGGCCCTTGTCACCGGCACCGGCCACAACCAGACGACACTGCCCAACCTACGCAAGGACTTTGTCAGCATCATCACGGCGTTCTCTCCCCGCTCGAAGGAACGTCCCGAAGACCTCGCCAGCGACGGCGAAATCGACCTGCTAATCGCCACGGACTGCGTGAGCGAGGGCCAGAATCTCCAGGACTGCGACACGGTTGTCAACTACGACATCCACTGGAACCCTGTCCGTATCATCCAGCGGTTCGGCCGCATCGACCGTCTCGGCTCTTCCAACGAGCGCATCCAGCTCATCAACTTCTGGCCCAATCTGGAGCTGGAGGAGTACATCAACCTGGAACAGCGCGTGAGCGGCAAAATGGTGCTGCTCGACATCTCCGCCACCGGCGAAGAAAACATCATCGAGCACCAGTCCGGCGACCAGATGAACGATTTGGAATACCGCCGCAACCAACTGCTCAAGCTCCAGGAAGCCGTTATCGACCTCGAAGACCTGAGCAGCGGCGTCTCCATCGCCGATCTGACCCTGAACGATTTCCGCATTGATCTAGCGGGCTACTTGAAGGAGCATCCCGGCAAACTGGAGAGCCTGCCGTTCGGTTCCTTTGCCGTCACAACCACGCAGTCCGTCGGCGAGGCAGTGATCTCGCCCGGCGTTATCTTCTGCCTGCGTGCGGTGGGAGAATCGGCGCTCAAGACTATAGAGCCGGGTTACCCCTTGGCGCCGCACTATGTGGTCCACGTCGGGGACGATGGCACAGTGATGCTGCCGTTCACCCAGGTCAAGCAGTTGCTCGACCGCATCAAACGCCTCACCATCGGGCGTGACCTGCCCGATGCCGGAGCCTGTGATCGCTTCGACAAGGCCACCCGGAACGGCAAAGACATGAGCGCAGCCCAGGATCTGCTCGCCACAGCGGTCGCCTCGGTCGTCGGCAAAAAGGAAGAGCGGGCCATCGCCAGCCTCTTCACCCCCGGCGGCACCCATGCCCTGAAGGGCGAGTTCCAGGGCATCAACGATTTCGAGGTTGTCGCCTTCCTTGTTGTACTCCCAGAAGTGGCCGTACTCCCGGAAAATCCCATAATCCCGGAGGCGGCAGGCGCATGAGTTTCGCAACCGTGATCGACGCATTCGGGATTCCCCCCAGCGCCCTCGTGGAGCAGCGAGTGCCCAAGAAACTCCTCTTGGAACACGGCGCGCCCACTGCCGCCGACAAGCGCCAGATTCAGGACGGCATCGAGGAGATCGTCTGGGTAGCCGCGCTCAAGCCAACCAACATCGGTGTACCGGCTTTTGAGGACGCGGTGCGCCAGTATCTGGAGATCGCAGTCCTCACGGTTGAACTCCGCTCCGCAGCTAAATCTGCGCGCCTCATCGAGCTGATTCACCGGGCCATCCCCTACCCCCTGGTACTGGCCACCGGGCAAGACGGGGCCGTCAGCCTGTCTCTGGCTCACAAACGCTGGTCGCAGGGCGAGGCAGGCAAGGTGGTCATTGAGGACGTGCGGCTGGTTGCGCTCAGCCTGGATGCCCCATCTAATCAGGAGGATGCGTTCCTGGCCAGTATCGCCGTCAGCCGCCTGCCGTCCCAGAACATCTTCACCCTCTATGATGGGATATTGGCCCAGTTCTCCGCGCTTGAAGCATCCAGAATCACCGGGGCGTTTGCCAAGCCGGACTCTACCGAACACGCATCTGCCTTGCGTGAGGGTCTCGACCGGCATACTAGGCTTCAACGAGACCTCGATATGCTCCGGGCCAAAGCAGCCAAAGAGAAGCAGATCAACCGCCGCGTCGAGCTGAATCTTGAGATCAAACGGCTTCAGGTCGAACTGGCCGCGATACAGACGGAATTGTAAGAAGGAAACAGAAGATGAAGAAACTCACCGCTGAAGATGCTGAGACCAGATCGCCGGATGTGGTCGCTGAAAATGTCGAGCAGTTGAAGACGATCTTTCCCGAGGCGTTCACCGAGGAGAAGGTGGACTTCGAGGTATTAAAGCAACTGCTGGGCGGGGCGGTCGAGGAGCGGGAGGAGAAGTATGGCCTCAACTGGCACGGCAAGCGCCGTTCCCGCCAGCTTGCGCTCACGCCGTCCACCGGCACGCTGCGCCCCTGTCCGGCGGAGAGCGTGGACTGGGACACAACCCGGAACCTCATGATCGAGGGTGACAACCTCGAAGTCTTGAAGCTGCTCCAGAAATCGTACTCTGGCAAGGTCAAGCTCATCTATATCGACCCGCCGTACAACACGGGCAAGGACTTTGTTTACCCTGACGACTTCCGCGACAACATCAAGAACTATCTCGAACTCACCGGCCAGACAGATGGCGATGGGCGCAAGATCAGCTCCAACACGGAAGCCTCTGGTCGCTTTCACACCGACTGGCTGAACATGATGTACCCGCGACTCAAGCTGGCGCGGAATCTGCTTCGAGACGACGGGGTGATTTTCGTAACCATCGATGACAGCGAGGCAAGCAATCTGCGCCTTCTGCTTGATGACGTGTTAGGCCCAGAGAACTTCGCCGCTTCTATTTCGTGGAAAAAACGTTCTTCTCCCGACGCAAGAGACACTATTGGCTCGATTCACGACTGGATACTTTGCTATGTCAAAAGCGCAGACAAAATCAAAGCCGCGATTGGCAAGATACCTCTCAGCGAAGAACGAGTAGATGCATACTCAAATCCTGACGATGACCCACGAGGAGATTGGGCTTCAGTTGACATGACGGGAATGACCGGACGGGCGACCAAAGATCAGTTTTTCCCTGTGACCTTGCCGAGTGGTCGAGTAGTTGGGCCGCCTGAAGGGCGAAGCTGGGGAATCGCACCAAAGACCTTCGAGGAACTTCGCTCTGACAACCGCATCTGGTTCGGCAAGAACGGCGATAGCGTTCCCCGAATCAAGAAGTTTCTTAGTGAATCCGATGGCCAAGTGGTTCCATCCCATTGGGGCATGGACGAGGTGGGGAGCAACGACGAGGCGAAGAAGGATGCGAATGACTTGATGGGACAGGCCGATGTGTTCGACACACCAAAGCCTGTGCGGCTAATCGATAGGATGATCGATATTGCAACCAAGAAGAGTGTCGACTCGATCGTGCTCGACTTTTTCGCCGGTTCTGGCACCACGGGGCATGCGGCCATGGCACACAACTCAGCGCAGGCGGACAATCTACGCTATATCCTAGTCCAACTTCCTGAACCGCTAGATCCGAGCGTTAAAGAGCAGAAGGTGGCATCTGCATTCTGCGACCAACTTGGCAAACCCCGCAACATCGCTGAACTGACCAAAGAGCGTCTGCGCCGCGCCGGGAAGAAGATTCGGGAAGAAAATCCGATGTTTGCTGGCGACCTTGGCTTCCGCGTCTTCAAGCTGGCGTCCAGCAACATCAGGGCTTGGGATCCGAACCGCGACGACCTTCCCGCCACGCTGCAAGAGTCTATCGAGCATCTAAAGACCGACCGCACCGAGCAGGACATTCTCTTTGAGTTGCTGCTCAAGCTCGGCCTCGACTTAACCATCCCCATCGAGCAGAAAACCATTGCAGGCAAGGCCGTCCACAACATCGGCGCGGGCACCCTGCTGGTTTGCCTTGCCGAGCAGATCGCCGCCGCCAAAGTCGAGCCACTGGCGCTGGGCATTGCTGCCTGGCACAAGGAGTTGGCTCCAGCCGGTGAGACGACGGTCGTCTTCCGTGACAGCGCCTTTGCCGACGACGTGGCCAAGACCAACCTCACCGCCATTCTCCAGCAGCACGGGCTGGAGAACGTGCGCAGCCTGTGAACGAATGCCCGAAGCAACTGTTTCCAAAATGGAAACGGTTCAAGCCAAGGGCAGCAGGGCGCGCAACCTCACGGCCATCCTGGAATAGAGCAGGATTGGCGACATGAACATCAGGAGCCTGTGACTGTGGACCAGTTTTTGATTTACCAGAGTGAGGACGGGCAGACCAAGCTGGATGTCCGGCTGGAGGATAAGACCCTGTGGCTCAATCAGAAACAGCTCACAGGGCTTTTCGGGAAGGCCAAAGGCACGATCAGCGAGCACATCAAACACATCTTCGAGGATGGAGAATTAGAGGCCGATTCAGTTGTTCGGAAATTCCGAACAACTGCCGCAGACGGCAAAGACTATGACGTGGACCACTACAACCTCGATATGGTGCTGGCGCTGGGCTTTAGGGTGCGCAGCCAGGTGGGGGTGCGCTTTCGCCAGTGGGCCAACGACAAACTCAAGGAATTCATTATCAAGGGGTTCGTACTGGACGACCAACGCCTGAAAGATCCGGTCCGGGGAAACGACTACTTCGATGAACTGACCCGGCGTATCCAGGACATCCGCACCAGTGAGCGGCGGTTTTACCAGAAGATCACCGACATTTACGCGACTAGCGTGGACTACAGCAAGGACGATCCGCTGACCCAGCAGTTCTATGCCACGGTACAGAACAAGGTTCATTACGCCATTCACGGCCAGACTGCGGCCGAGGTCATCCTGTCTCGTGCCGACAGCGGCCAACCGAACATGGGGTTGACGAGTTGGGAAGGGGCGCGCGTCCGTAAGTCGGATGTGGCCATCGCCAAGAACTACCTCAACGCTGAGGAATTGAGAGCACTGAACAATCTGGTGGAGCAGTATCTTATCTTCGCCGAATCTCAGGCAG
>Ga0255353_1002013_pt1 | contig 10623 bp, 11 predicted proteins | sample HBST25metaG_FD_189941 | JGI IMG/M metagenome (GOLD analysis project Ga0255353, IMG submission 189941) | Peat soil microbial communities from Stordalen Mire, Sweden - H.B.S.T25 | ecosystem: Environmental > Terrestrial > Soil > Wetlands > Peat | place: Sweden: Norrbotten County, Stordalen Mire...
CCCTCTAGAGGATCGGAGTATGGCGTTGGATGGGGCTGGGTCGAGGCCATATCCAAATATCATGACCTGTGGGTGCTAACAGGGGCGCAATGCCATGATGAGATCGAAGCAGAGCTATTGCGAAGACCTGAATTGAAAAGCAGAATACAATTTCACTACATCCCCAGAACACGCTATTTGTGGGCAGAGAAGTTCTTCCCTCCCGCCTATTTGTACACCTACAAGCATCAGTGGCAGAGAGACGCGTATGAAGTGGGAAGGCGTCTTCAAGAGGAAATTCGCTTTGATATCGTGCATCAACTAACGTACGTCGGGTTCCGCGTACCTGGCTGGCTGTGGAAGCTTGATGTACCTTTTGTCTGGGGTCCAATTGGAGGTCTAGAACAAACTACATGGGCGCTCATTCCCGCACTCGGAGTGCGCGGAGGCCTGTACTTTCTGGCGAGGAATCTGCTGAACGACTGGGATCGGCGATTCAGACGGCTTCCCAAGAGGGCGTTCGCTAAAGCTGATAAAAGTATCATCGCTGCAACCACGGGAATTCAAAAGGAAATCAGGCAATTATACGGCTATGACTCTACTGTCATCAGTGAGATAGGGCTTCCGCCAATCATTCGAAAAGCGCCATCTAAAAGATTGCCTTCCGGACCTCTCACTCTTGTTTGGTGTGGCAATCATCTTCCTGGAAAGGCACTCCCATTCCTGCTGGAGGCATTGCAGTTGCTCCCCGCTGATCTTAATTGGAGGCTAACAATCATTGGCGATGGACCCTGTACGGCACATTGGCACAAAATCGCGCGAAACCTTGGTGTTGACAACCGTTGTGACTGGCTCGGCCAAGTGCCCCGACAAACTGTTCTGCAAATAATGCAGAAGGCACATGTGCTAGTAATTACCAGCGTTTACGATCTTACTTCTACAGTCCTTGTTGAGGCGCTCGCCAACGGCCTTCCAGTGATTTGCCCAGACCACTGCGGATTTACTGATGCGATTACTCCTGAGTGCGGAATTAAGGTTCCAGCTTCCTCAAAACGAAAACTCGTTCTGGGCTTACGTAATGCAATTGTACGGTTGAATGATGAAACCTTCCGGCTTCGCCTCGCCGATGGTGCTCTTACTCGAAGCACCGATTACGAATGGGGCCGGAAGGCTCGAACCGTGAGCGACATTTATTACCGGAAAAGCCTCTGCCGCGAAGTGGCGCTGGCCTAAGAACTAAACACGCAAGGGAAAATCCTATGAAGACAAGACTGAGCGTCATTCTTTTCGTTTACAATGGAATGCCCTACCTACCGGATGCCGTAGAAAGCATTCTAAGGAAGAGTTTCGCTGACTTTACGTTCATGATTGTCAACGATGCAAAAAGTGTGAAAGGATATTGACTGGCCAACAAATTTCAGTCAGTATTGCTGTTAAATGCACATTCATGACAGCCGTAGTATGAAAAATTATCGTTGATGAATGGATGGAATGACATGCATCGTAAAAGGGTACTATTTCTTACACCATGGATACCATATCCTCCAAACGGGGGAGGAGTCTACGTTTCCTACCGAACGCTCCTGCATATAAACGCAAGCTATGACACGACAGTTTTCATTTTAGACAAGACAGGTGATGAGAATTCGACTTCGGCGCTTGGGACGGTTTTGAGAAATTGCCGAGTTTATTCGCTGTGCTTCAAGCGTGATCGTACTACAGCCGCATTTCTTGCTAGCATCTTGGCGAACAAGCCACTTGCAGTTTTTCGGAACTATTCCCCGAAGGCTAAGCTGATGATTGAAAAGCTTGCCGCAGATGCTGACGTGATCGTAGTTGATCACTATTTGATGTTCCAGTATGTACCAAAGTGGTTTCAAGGCCGTGTAGTGGTTTTGACACATAACGCTGAGTTTCTGCTTTGGGAAAGAGCTTTAGAATATGTTAATTCAGTTAAGCGTATCGTATTAAAGTATGAGGCTGGAAGGGTTCGGAAGTATGAGAGCGAGATGCTGCGCGAAGCAGACGCCGTAGGGGCTTTCGGAAACGATCTCAAAGCCTTTCTCTCTCTCGGTTGTGGTGTAGATAAACTTGTTGAACGGCTTCCGTTTGGAGACGAAGAAAGTCTAAAACTTCCTGAAATTGATTTTGCTAGAAACGGACCAATTGCGTTGTTTTTGGGAACTTTATCATGGGAACCGAACATTAATGGCATTCGCTGGTTTTTGCAGAATTGCTGGCCTCAGGTCCGAACTGTAGTCCCGAATGCAGAGTTCTGGATTGGTGGAATCGGCGGCAGAGATAGTATGAGGTCCGAGTTTACAAAACTCAAAGGAGTCAAGTATTTGGGATTTATTGAGGATATTGAGAAGGTATACGCGAAATCAAGGGTCTTTGTTGCACCAATGCGATTTGGGGCAGGAATTAAGATAAAGGTGCTGAACGCAATGTTTCGCGGGCTTCCGGTGGTTTGCACAGCTTGTGGTGCCGAGGGTCTAGGTTGTGATAACGGCGAGGGAGTCTGGGTGACAGAAGAGCCGTTGCAGTATGCAAAGTATGTTTCTAAACTGCTGACGGACGCGAACCTCTGTCTAAACATAGCCGTGAGAGGTCGTGAGTTTGCGCGCCTGTCCTTCACTGGATGCCAACTGACGAGAGGAATCGACTTCGCCATTTGTGGGGATGAGACATGATCCAAATAGATCAATTTTTGAGAATTGGCCCCAAAGATTAACTTACATCGAGAAGGTTCGCGCGCTATAACTTCTGAGGATGTACTATCTAAAGCTCAGTCCATAAGTAAGATGAAGTGATTTGATGCATACACTCGCCGCAAGGTACTTTGCATGTGACGAAGATAGAAGACGATGTATTGATCTGGTATGAGGCATCGTGATTTCATGCTAAAGTTTATTTAAGAAGAGGCGCATTATGCAGTCCTTTGTTCCCACGCTAAGCGTGATGATCGCCACGAAAAACCGGGCCGAAGAGCTGCGCACTATCAGCCTTCCGTCGCTCGCGAAACAGGATACTCGTGATTTCGAGGTGATTGTTTGGGACGCAAGCGAAGATGACGCCTCCCAAGTGGCTGTGGAAGCATTCGCTGCCGCTTATTTCGACCTTACAGTTCGCTAATTCAAAGCTCCGCGTGTTGGCAGCTGCGCCCAGCGCAACGACGCCGTCAAGGAGGCGCGGGGCGAGATCGTCTTTTTCATAGACGACGACAGCGAGGTATCCCCGGATGGTGTTGTGACCTTGAAGGAGATGTTCGCCCAACGAGAAGAGGTGGCCGGTGGTTGCTTGCCCCTCGACTACAAGTGGCCGTTCAAGGATGGGGAACTGACACGCAAAACAAGCCGCATCAGCGCCTTGCTGTTGGCGGCCTACAGCAAAGTGTTCTATACAACGCCTCGCTTATCGGGAATTTATCCGGCAATTCTCCAAAATGTACCGGGCCAGATTGATCATCTTTGGGGATGCGACATGGCTTTCAGAAAGGAGATCTTTAGAGGCCACCACTTCGACGAAAGAATGCAGAAGTACGGAGGCTATGCCTTATGGGAGGATCTACTGTTCACCCATCAACTGCACGGGGAAGGGCTTCAACTGTGCATTGCGGAAAAAGGGCTTGTCACACATAGGGCAGCACCAGGTGGTAGAATTGAAAACCAATTCAACAAGGGACGGATTGATGGCTACAATGCAAGCATAGTATGGAAAAAGAGCATCTTCCCGTTCGCGCCATGGTCGGTGATCCCATTTTTATGGGCACGAATTGGTTTCTTCGGCGTAGTGCTTCTGCCATGCCTTGCTCGACCTTGGCAGAAGATGCGATGAAAACGAATGGCGGGCTATTTAACCGGTCTCTGGGTGTTCATGTGCGAAGAGATACAAGGGTGCACTGGACCGTGAGAAGAAGTCGTGCTGCCAATATTACCGTGTTAAGGTAACGCTTCAACACCCTCGTGATGTATCAATCCTAGCTTAGACTTTCTCCATATTTGCATTGTTCAACTAAATGATTCCGATTCGAGCGGACCCTGCAATGACCAAAGTTGCCGTGAACAAATGTGGCGGCATTATCGGTGGCCATCTCATTAAGCGTTTGAAACGAAGGCTTCTAAGTATAAGCTGCGCACCCGAAGCACAATGAATTCACCCTAACTCTGCCGACTACTTACGCATCGGCGACCCCCGCAATCCTTAACTCGCGGCCGATCATTGATGGCTTCCGATTTATGGAGGAACTTAATAACGCCGCTTTAAAACTCAACTCTAACTTAGCCTGCATGTGCATTGTTCAGATAAGTTCAACTGATCGTAGCGCTTGCTTATACACATCTTTCCAAGAAAAGAAATGTTGCACTTGGAATATGAGCGCGGTCAGGTTGCATGTTTTAAACCCTCTCACACTTCCAGATTCCTTTTCTCCCGTAAACACGGTGTCTTGTTTTTGCACACCCACTGCATTCAATATCCTGCGATAAGAATCGAGATATTGCCATGTATTCTCTTATCTTTCTAGGATTCGTTTCGTTCGCTTTGTCGCTAATCCTGACGCCCCTCGTCCGGAAACTGGCACTGCATTTGGGCCTGGTTGATCAGCCTGATGGCATTCGCAAGGTTCACAAAGTGCCCATCCCGCGTATAGGCGGCATAGCCATCGTCGCCGCAATTATGGGCGCTTATGGCTTGCTGTTGCTCGCTAGGTTGCACGCTGGCCACATTATCTGGTCTGGAGTGCCGTTTGCTATCCGATTTGTGCCTGCCGTCATCGTCATCTTCGGCGTTGGACTTATGGACGACATCTTCAATATCCGTCCCTGGACCAAGCTCACCGGTGAGGTCATCGCGGCGACTCTTATATGGACCGTCGGAATTCGTTTAGGCGCCATCGACGGTCATCCATTCTCTGTTCTATTCAGCTTTGTTGCTACAGTGGTTTGGATTGTTGCCTGTTCCAATGCGGTAAATCTCATCGACGGTATAGATGGGCTCGCCACAGGTGTTGGCCTATTCGCCACAATCACTACGCTCATTGCTGCTCTGCTTCACCACAATATCGGCCTTGCCTTTGCCACCGTGCCGCTGGCTGGAGCTTTGCTGGGCTTTCTCCGTTTTAATTTTAGTCCGGCATCTATTTATCTTGGCGATTGCGGCAGCCTGACCATCGGATTTCTGCTCGGCTGTTACGGCATCCTTTGGAGCGAAAAGTCTACCACCCTACTCAGCATGACTGCACCCCTTCTGGCGCTCTCTCTCCCGCTCGTCGATGAGAGCCTTGCCATTGCACGCCGCTATCTCCGACAGCAGCCTATTTTCAGCGCGGATCGCGCCCACATTCATCACAAACTACTCGCCAGAGGCATGACACCACGGCGTGTAGTGCTCGTTCTCTATGGGGTCTGTGGGCTAGCCGCAGCCGCGGCCCTCCTATTTATGGAGGCCCGCGAACAATATCGTGGCTTCGTAATCGTGCTCGTCTGCCTCGCCGCCTTGTTGGGGCTCCAGCACCTCGGCTATAGCGAATTTCGCATCGCTGGCAAGTTGGCTCTGGGGGGGGCTTTCCACAGGCACCTGAACGCGCAACTCGCCCTTATTTCGTTTGAAGAAAAACTTTCCGAAGCCACGACGCTCGATCAATGCTGGGAATTGCTTTGCCGGTCATGTCCGCAATTTGGGTTTTCGGGGATAGAGCTTGACCTCGATGGTGTATTGCGCCACGGAAAAACCACCGGAGGTTGGTCTGTCCATATCGACCTGCCCGGCCAAGGACATATCAATTTGATTCGCGCGTACGGCACCAAAAAAACGATTATAGCAGCCACACTTTTCATTGATTGCATCTCACGCGTTTTCGGTGACAAGCTATATAAATTGGAATCAAGCTGGTCTGAGATCACTGCGTATGATGAATTGGAATCAAGCTGCTCTGAGATGACGGCGTATGCTGAATCCAAATAGTTTCTATTTGCGACTTGCTTGGTACATACTGATCGGATCCATTGCGTTCGTGTCACTTATGCCCGGCGTCAGTTTGCGCGATTCGTTTATCAGCGTCTATATCAACGGTGACTGGATATGCTTTCTCGCGTTTACAGCCGTTGCGGCTCTTCCTTTGCTTGCTTGGAGGCTTCGAACAGGGATTGCGCTTTCTCTTGGAACCGCAATTGTTTCTGTTGGCTTGCAGGTTTTGCGTGGGCTGATTTCAAGTCACGCCACTGATTTTCAAAACATAATGATTGATATGCTTGGAATTGCAGCAGGCATCCTTCTCGCTTTCAACATCCGCAAACTGCGATCCCTGGATGAGCAGTAGCTCGTTGTAAGTCCTAATGTTGCGCATCGGCTTGACACAGTTCGACTGCGAACTCTTGACAGAGGCAACTGAATACCAAACGAAGAACCGGGCGCGGAGCGTAGTAGACACTGCTGCTACGGCCGATGACCAGCACCTAAGCATGTTGCTGGTAAAAAAGATCGTGCCTAGGTTCAACCCTCGCTTTACGCTCAGCAATCCGGCTATTGTAAGCGCTTTATCTGAAAAACCTTCTCCAGAGTTACTGGCCGATTATGGCATGAAGCGACTTATGGTCCACCGCCGTTGCTGCGAATTCTTTCTTGGCCTAGCCGTTGAAGATGCCAACTGTGCCCACCATAAGCTGGCTTTTTTACAGAGTAATCAGGTCTCGTGTACATCAAACTTCGGTCAACCATTTATGAGGCAAAGTAACATAAATCACTTATTGGGGAGGTAGTTAGTCCATGGCTTTGAAAAAAGCATTGGTATGCGGTGCAGGCGGCTTTATCGGCAGTCACATGGTTTGCCGTTTGATAAACGAGGGCTACTGGGTTCGCGGAGTCGATCTGAAGTACCCCGACTTTAGCCCGAGCAAGGCAAATGACTTCGTTATCGCTGATCTTCGCAACCGTGAGAGTTGGGAAGCGGTTCTCGATGAAAATGTAGATGAAGTCTATCAGTTTGCGGCGGATATGGGCGGCGCGGGGTATGTATTTACTGGAACGAATGACGCGCATATCATGCACAACTCCGCCATGATTAATCTGCATATGGCGGACTTTGCGGTGAAGCAAAAAGTGAAGAAGGTATTTTACTCTTCGTCAGCCTGCATTTATCCCGCTTACAATCAAGAGGATGCGGCCAACCCAAAGTGCGGCGAATCTACGGCATATCCTGCCGCGCCCGATAGCGAATATGGATGGGAAAAGCTATTTAGTGAGCGCCTGTATTTTGCTTTTGCACGGAATTGTGGGCTAGATGTCCACATTGCGAGGTTCCATAATATCTTTGGCCCCGAGGGGACGTGGCAGGGTGGAAAGGAAAAGGCTCCCGCAGCGTTGTGCAGAAAGGTTGCCGAGCAGGCGAACGGTGGCGAAATCGAAATATGGGGTGACGGCGAACAGACTCGATCATTCCTGTACATTGACGAGTGCATCGAAGCTGTACGGAGGCTCATGGCGTCTCCATTTAAAGGGCCAGTAAACATCGGATCGGAAGAGATGGTCACCATTAATAACATGGCCAGGATGATTATGAAGATTGCGGGGAAGGATCTATCCATTAAGCACATTCCTGGCCCCCTTGGCGTCCGAGGCAGAAACTCAGACAACAAAGTGATTCGCGAGGAACTTGGCTGGGGACCTAGCCAGAAGCTTTATGATGGTCTAGCAAAAACCTACCCTTGGATTGTCAGTCAGATTGCGGCCCTGCGGAATGAGGCTCCGAAAAGCAACAGTTGATCGTTGTCTGGCGTGGACTCTGAGGCGGCTCCGCTAGTTTGGACAGATTATCTTGATTTCTAAGTGAAGGTTCTGTTTTTTGTTTAAGTCTGCCTATGATTCTGCAGGCAGTTCCTCTTCCCTCAGAAGATCAAGCGGCGAACCATCCGATTAAAATCGGGCAGGTCAATCAACTCTATCTACTGAGGAGGCCTTGTGGAAATACGCGCAACAAAGCGCTTCCATAGCCTTCGTCTGACACTAAAGGTGAAAACCAATGTTGTTGAAATCGCCTATTGTGGTAACCGGTGGGGCCGGTTTCATCGGCTCCAATTTCGTGTTGCAATGGCTGGCTGAGCAGCAGACGCACGTGACCGTTTTTGACAACCTCACGTATGCCGGAAACCTGGAAAACCTGACCTCAGTGGAGAAAGACAAACGGTATCATTTTGTTCTTGGCGATATCGTCGATGGCGGGTCGATACGTCAGCTTCTGAATGAGCAACGCCCTGGAGCGGTCGTCCATTTTGCCGCGGAAAGCCATGTAGATCGATCCATTCTTGGCCCTGCTGAATTCATTCGAACCAATATCGAGGGAACCTTCCAGTTGCTTGAGGCTGTACGGGGATACTGGTCGGAGTTGCCAGCTCCGCAACAGCGTGCGTTTCGTTTTTTGCACGTTTCTACCGATGAAGTCTATGGTTCCCTCACACCTGCAGCTCCGGCCTTCACCGAAGAGACTCCGTATGCGCCCAACAGTCCGTATTCAGCGTCCAAGGCGGCCTCAGACCATCTGGTGCGTGCCTACTACCATACTTATGGATTGCCTGTACTGACCACGAATTGCTCCAACAACTACGGCCCGCACCAGTTTCCGGAAAAGCTGATTCCGTTGGTGGTGCTCAATGCCCTCGAGGGCTTGCCGATACCGGTATATGGTGACGGCCAAAACGTGCGTGACTGGCTCTATGTTACCGACCACTGTGATGGTATTCGTACTGTGCTGAAGAGGGGCGTTCCCGGGCAGACTTACAACATCGGCGGCCGCCAGGAAATGTCGAACCTCGATTTGGTACGGCAAATCTGCATCGTCCTGGACGAACTCAAGCCTGCTGAGAAACCTTACGCGAGCCTTATAACCTTCGTCAAGGATCGTCCAGGTCACGACCGCCGCTATGCCATAAATACATCGAAGATCGAGCGTGAACTTGGATGGCAACCACGGGAGACTTTTGCCGGCGGCTTGCGTAAGACGATACAGTGGTATCTCGATAATCCTGAATGGGTGGAGCACGTAACCAGCGGCACCTACCGGGAATGGATCAACTTACAGTACGAGCCATCCAGCCTTACAGGAGCTGCGAAACGATGAGTACACGCAAAGGAATTATCCTGGCGGGAGGGTCGGGGACTCGCTTGTACCCGATCACGCACGCTGTATCGAAGCAACTGCTCCCCATCTACGACAAGCCCATGATTTATTATCCGCTTAGCGTGTTAATGCTTGCGGGCATACGTGATGTTCTTGTGATCTCCACGCCGCAGGACACTCCTCGTTTCCAGCAATTGCTCGGAGATGGATCTGCCTGGGGAATGTCCTTTCAGTATGTTGTGCAACCGAAACCAGAAGGACTTGCTCAGGCCTTCATTCTGGGTAAAGGCTTTGTTGGTCAAGACGATTGCGTATTGGTGTTGGGCGACAATATATTCTTCGGTCATCAACTGGTGACGATGCTCAGGTCCGCCGCAGCTCAGCCCTCGGGAGCGACAATTTTTGCGTACCGGGTAAAGGACCCGGAGCGCTACGGGGTCGTTTTGCTGGATGCTTCAGGTCGAGCAGTGGACCTGCAGGAAAAGCCCACACAGCCCAAGTCGCGATACGCTGTGACTGGACTCTATTTTTACGACAATCAGGTTCTAGATATTGCCGCCGACCTGCGGCCTTCGTCGCGTGGCGAGTTGGAGATTACTGATTTAAACCGCCGCTATTTGCAAATGGGACAGTTGTCGGTGCAAACGATGAGCCGTGGTATCGCATGGCTGGACACGGGTACTCACGACTCGCTTCTGGAAGCCAGTTCATTCGTTCAGACTATTGAGAAACGGCAGGGGCTGAAGGTGGCCTGTCCGGAAGAGATTGCCTACCGTGCAGGCTTTATCGATGCTGGACAACTGGAAGCGTTGGCCGCGGATATCAAAAATGGCTATGGCGAGTACTTACGCGAAATTCTTAGAAATCCGGGGTTATAGTTCATGAAAGCTCAATCGACGCAGATTCCGGGAGTACTTATCATTGAGCCGACGGTTTTCGGCGATGAGCGCGGCTTTTTTATGGAAAGCTTCAATGAAAGAGAAATGCGCAGTATAGGAATTGACGTGCATTTTGTACAAGACAATCATTCCCACTCACAACGTAATGTGCTTCGCGGTTTGCATTATCAGATAAGACAGCCCCAGGGGAAACTGGTTCGCGTGGTTAGCGGTACAGTCTTTGATGTAGGTGTGGATCTCCGCCGCCATTCTCCGACCTTTGGCAAATGGGCAGGGGTAAAGTTATCGGCTGAAAACAAGTGTATGTTCTGGCTGCCTCCCGGAATAGCCCATGGCTTTGCCGTACTTTCGGATTCTGCCGACTTCCTTTACAAGGAAACGGACTATTATTCGCCAAAGTTTGAGCGCAGTATCCAGTGGAACGATCCGGATCTGGCTATTGAATGGCCACTAACAGATGAGCCGATTCTTTCCGCCAAAGATGCTAGGGCCACAACTTTTCGCGAGGCTGAAGTGTTTGAAGAAAAGTCCTTGATTAAGGAATTAAATGCAAAACACTAAGATTATGATCCTGGGTCGCAGCGGACAGGTGGGCTGGGAATTGCGTCACAAACTTGCCTGTCTCGGTCAGTT
>Ga0255353_1002014_pt1 | contig 10619 bp, 10 predicted proteins | sample HBST25metaG_FD_189941 | JGI IMG/M metagenome (GOLD analysis project Ga0255353, IMG submission 189941) | Peat soil microbial communities from Stordalen Mire, Sweden - H.B.S.T25 | ecosystem: Environmental > Terrestrial > Soil > Wetlands > Peat | place: Sweden: Norrbotten County, Stordalen Mire...
CTTTTTCATTCAATCTCTCCATGATCGTGGTTGAAAATACACTTGCAGTCGATTCGTCAGTCCGAATTGTAAAGGTGCGCTCCATCTCGGCAAGGGATATCGCTTCCCGAGAGTGGACAATCGACCGTGCCTCGTCCGCCAGAGCCCGAATGCGATCTTTCAACTCCAGTGCTCTTGGGGTGGGAACGAGCCGCTTTCCCGCTCGTACAAGAATGGGATCGCCTATCATTTTGCGGGCGCGCAAAAGAGTCCGGCTCATGGCAGGAGCGCTCAAACCCATCTTTTCTCCTGCGACGGTAACACTCTCCTCACGTAACAGAACATCGAGTGCGAGCAGTAGACTCATGTCCGTGGATTGCATATGGTGCAATTATACATTTACCGCTACACCATTTCGTGAACTCCTCTAATGGCATAACGTTCTCTTTAGACAGCTAAAACTGCCGTTTCACAAGAGGACGACCCTATGTCAACCACACCTGCCGCCGCTCCGACCACTGTCACCAACCGCCGCTCGAGATCGCGTCTCTACCTCATTGCGGCCGTGATTGTCCTGGCCGTCTTCGGGGGAACCTATCTGTTTCTGACTCGTGGAGAGGTCTCAACGGAAGACGCCCAAATCGATGGACGCCTGGTGCCCGTGGCTCCGAAGGTGTCCGGTTACATCAGTCAGCTTCTCGTCGATGACAACCAGATTGTGACAAAAGGGCAGGTGATCGCCCGCATTGATCCTCGCGACCTGCAGGCAGAACTCGATCACGCAGAGGCCGCTCTTGAGACCGCCGAGGCGCAGGCGGCGACCGCCAAGGTAGAAGTTCCGCTCACCGGCAGGACAACGGACAGTTCTATTCTCGCTGCCGAAGCGAATCTCTCTGCGGCGCAGGCGCAACTGCTCGAAGCGCGCAAGACGGCAGAAAAATCCCATAATGCCGATACCTCAGTAGCCTTGGCCGAGCTCGCGGATCGCAAAGCCAACCATGAGCGCGCCCACGCGGACCTTGTTCGCATGCAGGCTCTCATCGCCAAAAAAGAAATCTCCAGTCTCCAGTTTGACCGCTACGTCCAGGCAGAGCGGAGCGCTCAAGGTCAGCTTGATGCTGCTCAGCAGACATTAGCCGCGCAGCGCGATACGGCGGACATCCGGGATGCGGGTGTTCAAACCGCTAACTCGAAGGTGCGGCAGGCAGAGGCTCAACTCGCTGAGGCTCAGGCGAACCATCAGCAGGTCATCCTTCGCACTCATGATTCAGCAGGCGCGCAGGCAGCGGTGAGGATGGCCGAGGCAAACGTGGAGACAGCCCGGTTGCGGCTCTCCTACACGGAGATCATTGCACCGCAAGACGGTAGGATCACACGGCGCACAGTCGAGAAAGGTGCTTATGTTTCTCCGGGGCAAACGCTGCTCACGATTGTTCCGATACATGACATCTGGGTCACCGCCAACTACAAGGAGACACAGCTTCGTCATGTCAAACCGGGTGACCGCGCAGAGATCGAAGTAGACGAGACCGGAAAGACGTTCGCTGGTCATGTGGACTCCATTGCCAATGCCACCGGTTCGCGGCTCTCACTTCTGCCGCCCGAGAACGCGACCGGCAATTTCGTCAAAATCGTGCAGCGCATTCCCGTAAAGATCGTTCTCGATCCCGCTGCGGTGCAGCCAGGAACTCTTGGCGTAGGCGCCAATGTTGATGTCACGATCCATACGCGTTGAATCGCGCCGCTAAAGAAAGGAGGTCTCTATGGGAAGCACAACTCTTTCCGTCCCGATGTCAGCGCCCCGCGCCACCAATCCCTGGCTGCTCGCAGTCACGGTGCCGCTGGCAGCGTTCATGGAGTTTCTCGACACTACCATCGTCAACGTAGCCGTCGTGCACATTGCCGGGAACCTTTCGGCGAGCATCGACGAGACGAGCTATGTACTGACCTCCTATTTGGTTGCGAATGTGATCGTGCTTCCGCTGAGCGGCTATCTGTCCGGTCTGCTGGGGCGCAAGAACTACTACCTGTGGAGCGTGGTGATCTTTACGATCTCCTCTCTCTTGTGTGGTCTGGCTCCCTCTCTCTATTGGCTCGTCTTTTTCCGCGTGCTTCAGGGACTTGGTGGCGGCGGCTTGCAGCCGGTCTCGCAGGCCATCATTATGGATGCCTTCCCGCCGGAAAAACGAAGCCAGGCAACGGCCGTGTTTTCCATCTCCGCCGTGATCGCGCCTGCGCTGGGACCGTTTCTTGGGGGGTGGGTTACAGACAATTACTCCTGGCGCTGGATCTTCTTCATCAACATACCCATTGGGATTCTCGCCTTCATCCTGAACTCGCGTTTGATCCAGGACCCGCCGCATCTCGTCCGCTTTTCCTTTCGTGAGAGGAAGTTCGATTACATGGGCTTGAGTTTTCTGGCCGTCGGACTCGGGGCCCTGCAGGTCGTGCTCGACCGCGGGCAGATCGATGACTGGTTCGGCTCGCATTTCATCACGACCTTCTTTGTCCTGAGTTGCTGTGCTCTGACGGCGTTCATCTGGTGGGAGCTGAGGCAAGAGCATCCGGTCGTGGATCTCCGCCTACTCAAGAACAGCAACTTTGCGCTTTCCGTCATAGCGATGCTTGTGGTGGGTTTCATCTTCTATGCGGTGACCTACCTGATACCGCTCTTCTCGCAGGAGATGCTCGGCTGGACCGCAACAACGGCAGGTCTCTGCCTCTCTCCGTCCGCCCTCATCTTCATAGCGATGATGCCGGTCATGCCCATACTGATCAGGAAACTAACGCTGCGCTACATGGTACTCATGGGCTTCATCATCCACGGCTTGTCATGCCTGTTGATGGCCGGTTGGGATCTGCAGGTACCGTACTGGCTGGTGCTTGCCAGTCGATGTCTTGAAATCTTTGGCCTCGCTGGACTCATGGTTCCCATTAACGTGATGGCCTTTGGCTTCCTGCCTAAGGACAAGACTACTTCCGGCAGCGGTCTGCTAAATCTCTCGCGTAACTTCGGAGCCACTTGCGGCATTTCTCTCGCGGCCACTCTGCTTTCCCGGCGAGCGCAGTTTCACCAGAACATACTCGTCGCCCACCTTACTCCTGGCGACGAGACTTACCGTCTCTCGGTCGAACGCGGCACCGCACTGCTGTTCCATCATGGGCAGTCGTGGGCGGATGCCACAACGACTTCCATTGCATTGATTGGACGAGAGCTTGGCGAGCAGGCCTCATTGCTCTCTTACATCGATGTTTTCTCGCTGCTGGCGCTCCTGTCCTTTTGCGCCGCTCCCATAACGCTCTTCATCCGCAAATCCCAGACCCCACCGCCGCCGGAGGCGTTCCATGCAGAATAGTCAGCCCTCCTTGCGAATCTTCGTATGCATGAAAACTCGTGTGGATGGCCGCTGTTCCTGCGGTGCCAGCGGTGCATCCGAGATCATCCTGGCCCTGAGAAAAGAACTTGAGCGGCGCGGTCTTTCCGCTGGCCATATCGATGTCCATCCTTCCCGCTGCCTGGACAGATGCCAGGATGGACCCATCTTGCTCGGCTTCACAGGATCGGTTGCAGAGAGCGTCACACCGCCCCGCGAACTCGACGAAAAGCTGCTCCGGCGGCCAAAGGTTTGCTTTGAGCATGTTTCCGTGGACCAGATTCCCGCAATCGTAGACAGACTTTTAAGGACTCGACTTATGAATCGTTCGACATATCGCAGAAGGTCTCCCATGCTGGATCTTGTTTTTTTCCTCGCCGTCGTCTCTTCAGCCTTTCAGTACTGCCGGGCTCAACAGGATACATCGCGCGCCTTGAGCCTTCGAGAAGGTGTGCAACTTGTCCTCAGCCAAAATCCGAACGTGCAGATCGCGATGCTCAATTCTTCGCTGGTGAAGCAGGAACAGCGCAGGGCTCTGGCCGCTCTTCTGCCCCACGCCAGCGCGGGCGCGAGTGAGGCAATCAACCGGATTAACATACAGTCGACCTCTGGAACGACAGGCGGATTTTTTCCCCAGCATGAAGGCCCATTCCAAGTCATCACAGCCGGAATCCAGTTCAATGCGACGGTATTCAACGCGGCCCTGCTTGAGCACTACCGAGCTGAACAGTCGGCCCATGCGGCATCGCTTGCAGATGCAAAGGCGGTCCGCGAGCAGATGGTGCAACTGGTCGTCAACCAATACCTGCTGTGCCTTCGTCTCAACTCGACCGTCAGCTCGGATGAGGTCCAGGTAGCTCTTGCGCAGAGGCTCTTCGACCAGGCTACGCACCTGGAGGATGCCGGCGCAGGAACTGGGCTCGATACGCTGCGCGCCAATCAGAAGCTCAAGACCGAGCAACAAGCGCTGCTTGTGGCCCGCGAGGAGGCTCAGACTGCTCTCTATGAGTTGGTACATCTGCTCAACTTGCCTCCTGCTACCACGCTCACCTTGTCTGACTCTGAGGAGTATGTGAATCACTCGTTCGCCAGACAGGAGGAAACGATCGAAGCAGCCTACGCGCAACGACCGGAGATGATTGCGCTTAGAGGCCGTGTCGAAGCCGCGAAGCGTGACCTTGCGAGCGCACGTGGCGAGCGCCTCCCTTCCATCAGCCTCAGCGGCACCTGGAATGAACAGGGCAATCGACCCGATAACCTCATTCCCACCTATCAATACCAGGCCGGGCTTTCAATCCCTCTTTTTACCGGCGGCCGCATCCGGTCCGAAGTCACAAGTTCTACGTTGCGCATCGACCAACTCAAGCAAGAGGAACAGGAGCTTAGGAACCGGATCGCGCAGGATGTAAAGACGGCCACAGCGAGGCTGGACGCAGCTCTCCAGGAAGTCAAGGTCGCGGATGACGGATTGAATCTCGCGAAGGAAGAGGTAACTCAAGCCCGGGACCGATTCGAGGCTGGCGCATCCGACAATATCGAGGTCGTCACCGCGCAAGATACGCTCGCCCGTGCCTATGACGACCAGATTTCGGCGCTGTTCAAGGTCAATCAGGCCAAAGCGGACCTCGCTCGATCGGTCGGTCACATTGAAATTACGTACGAGAAATAGGGGCGATGACCGTGTGGTGAGGAAGCCATTCAACACCTAGCTTCTATCACAACTGTTCATCGCGGAGAAGCGCAATGGGGACACAACGAAAGAGGAATGAACGCACAACCCTCGAACACTCGTCGGTCATATCCGTTTCTGCTGAAGCAAGTTTGTGCAAAGCGCTCGATCTACTTCTGAACAACATGATTGAGGTGCATTTGGATACAGAGAAGATTCATTGGTACCTCAAAACTCAACCAACCAGAGCGCGATCCGCGTCAGATGGCGAAGCCGACTAATCGCGCGTTCAATGAGCGGGAAGAGATAAAATGGCCTTTCTCGACACAAATCCGGTAGCGGCAAGAACAGATGATCAATTTGCGACGAGTGCGGACTTTCGGAAGCTATTCACAGAGCACACGCGTAGCCTTTATCTGCTCTCTTTTCTCCTTACGGCCGATCACCAAAAGGCTGAGCGATGCTTCGTGCGCGGTCTCGATGACTGCTTGGAAGAACGCTCGGTTTTTCAAGAGTGGGTAGAGTCCTGGACCCGACGCATTATAGTTCACAATGCAATTCGGATGATGGCTCCGCATCTTGTCCCTGCCAAGTGGGCTCAGGGCACGATCAATTCAGCCCGCAAAGGTAACCGCTCGACGATCCGACCACAAGACACTCAGTTTGCGGGTGTACTTGCGCTTGGGGATTTTGAACGCTTCGTTTACGTTCTGTCGGTTCTCGAGAGATATACCGATCAGAATTGCGCCGTTCTCCTGGGAGTCTCTCAGCAAGAAATCCGTGAGACACGACGCCGCGCCCTCCTGCATGCCGCTTCGTTCAACAAAGGAAACGCTGTACCGACAGACAGTGATTCAGGCATGTCATGAGTTAGGAGATCACGATGAATTCGGCCATCATCCATGTGCTTTGTGTTGGGTCCGCGGATTCGCTTAATGCGATCCGAGACGCGTTGCTTCCGCGGGGCCACAGCCATCTCACCTGCGCGACAGACTTTTGCGATCTACTCACTATTCCGAAGCAGGAGAGCTTTGAGATTGCGATCCTTCATCACATGATCTCCGCAATCGAGATTCGTACTTTCAGTGAATACATTCGCAGGCGATGGCCTTGCACAAGAATCTTGGTGATGTGTGCGAGTCCGGAATTTCTAGACGACCCGTTGTACGACGAATGGATTCCGCCCGGTTATTCGCCGGAGATGTTGCTCGCCACTGTTGAGCGGTTCACTGCTTTGCGGCGCGACAAATGAATAGAGTGCAGTGAGCCTCCAGGCATCCGTTGCTAAATCGAAGACACGAGCCGCCGTAGCTCGGGCGTAGGAAGAACGGGGTCAGTAGATCAAGGAGAAAATGGTCATGATGTCGAGTATCTTCACATTTGTTTACGCCGCGTGCGACCTCGTTGCGATCGGAACCGGGGTCGAAGTCGTACTTGGGATGCTCAGGGGAACACTGCGCTGTAAGATCACAGCCCTGTTTCTGAGATACGCTCTCATCACAAACGTGATAGGGCTTCTTTTCCCAATCCCGGACCTCCTGCTCACGCAAAAGGAGCAGATTTCTATGGTCACAGTCTATGTGTCAGGGGTGGCGATCCTTGCCTGGCGCAAGTACGACTTTATCGGACTCTGGCGTTCGATCTTTGCATTGAGCACCACCATCGTGCTCTATCTGTGCGTTCTTGCGGCTATCGGGCAAGTATTCAGGCATGTGACACTGTTCAACGCGCTGGTCCTGCGAGAGTTCAAGTCACCCATCTTTGTCATTCACGTCGTCGTCACGCTGTTCTTTGTGGTTCTTGGCACAGCTGCAACAAGCAGGTTCCATGAAAAGACGGCCCACGTGTTTTAACAATGTAGGTTAACCCCCAATGTGTGCTCATTGAATATGAAAGATGATCGCATTGATCGATCTCTCGATGAACAGGGAAATTCAGTCTCTGAGGGGCCACTTCGTCAGCAACGCACCGGACGCCGCAAACGTCACGCTGCGGAAAACATATGTGCGAAAGATGCTTTCATCAATAACTCTCCTGGCGCAACCCGAATGTCAAGTCGGCGCGGAGACATTGGCTCGGTGCAATCAGCTCATCGAAATAGCGGAGAGACGGATCGCCGACCTTTGAAAATTACGCTGCCACGGAACGAGGGCTTTCAACCAATATCAGCGTCGCGGATCTGGTCGAATTAGCAGGCAACTAGGCAGCTTCGTTGATTGACCTCTATACCGCCCTCGGTGGCGGCTGGCAACCATAGAGTTTGCCATCAAAGCGAGTTGAGCGATGAGTACTATGGGGACCTCTTACACAGGGCGGGTTTCGAGGGTCATCGAGCTGTTGCAAGGAAAGTGGACAGTCCAAATCCTCTGTGCGATGCGTGCACGTCCAGTGCGCCTCAGCGAGCTCAAACGTGAAATTCCGCCTGCATCCAAGAAAGCCCTCACAGCGAATCTACGTTCCCTAGAAGCTGCGCATATCGTCTTGCGACGAGACCTGAGCAGTTCCGTGTTGCGTGTTGAGTATGAAATTACAGACACGATCCGCGAACCGCTTTCAGCGCTGTTGGATCAGCTTGCAGAATGGGGTCGTCTATACAGTCCAGATGGACCGCCAAGGGACTCCGCAAAAGCTAGCTCTTCGGCAGTTCACAGCCCGAACGAGTGACGTATTCAATGCAGACGCATCCTCATTCGTTCAGGTGTAGTTTCACTCGCCGCTCCTGAAGCTGCGCGTGTGATCGTTCCAATTCTTCTGCGATCAGCTTTTCATCCGGCAAAACGGTCCGATACTCCGCAGCAAGGACTTTGTTGGGGAGATTGTCGAGCGCGTAATGGGCTTCTGCTATGCCCTTCTCCGTGCAGAGAATAAGACCCACCGGCGGGTTTTCTCCCGGTTTAGTCCAGTGCTCCCGAGCATAGTTAAGGTACAGGTGCATTTGGCCTGCATCAGCGTAGCCGAACTTACCGACTTTCAGATCAATGATGAGCAAACACCGCAAGCGTCTATGGAAGAAAATGAGATCAATCCTGAACCAGGTGTCATCCAGACGTAAGCGGCGCTGACGGCCTAGAAAGGCGAAGTCATCACCGAGTTCAAGCAGGAAGTCTGCGAGATGTTGGATGAGAGCTTCTTCGAGTTCTGATTCGGAGTATTCATCCTTGAGGTTGAGAAATTCGAGGACAAATGGATCTTTGATCGCCTCTTCAGGTGTGATCGCGTCGCTTGCCTCCGGCGTTTCTGCTTTTTCAAGCATTGCTGCCTTGTTGCGCGAGAGCGCGATACGTTCATAGAATTGACTTCCGATTTGACGGTCCAGTTGGCGAACGGACCAGCCCGCCCGTATCGCTTCCGCCTCATAGAACTTTCTTGCTTCTGGCCTCTTGACGGCGAGCAGCCGTAGGTAGGCGGACCAAGGCAAGGGGAACATGGCCGAGAGGGTAGGGACGCTTGCGAGGAAAGAGGAGTCAATCTTGCTGAGAGAAGGGGAGGCTCCCGATTCTCGCAACGGTGTTGCGAGAATCTTTTTGTCGGGCCAAGCCTGATAGAACCCGCGCATCCTCCAGAGGCTGGCACTACCGAACCCTCTCCCAAACTGTTCGGTCAAATCCACCGCGAGTTGTTCCACCAGACGCTCACCGTAATCGGCCCGCTTTTCTCCGCGCATCTCCGACTCGACGATGCGCCGTCCGATCTCCCAATAGGTCGCAGTCATGACGGCGTTGATGCTCCGCGCTGAAAGGGCGCGGGCAGTTCTTAGCAGGTCAACGATGCCACTGCGAACGTCGGCATATTCTGCCTCCGGTCGGTCTAATTTTTGTCTCGGCATTTCGCTCCAAAGCTCATTCTAGTAGTTTCGTGGGTTGGCTCGCGGAGCCGCGCAAGGGTGACTCACCCCGTAGAAAACGCTTGTGAGCTGCCCCGCCACGACGCAGCCCACGGCCCACAGATTTGGTGTCAAATTGGTGTCAAAGGGGGGCGATTTGGCCGGTTTTGCCGGTTATGCCGTCTTCTAACCACTTTGCCGTCAATAACTTATGTTTTTGACAGTTCCATGGCATGGAAGAGGTCATCGGTTCGATCCCGATCAGGTCCACCATAAAATCAACAACTTAGCGTATCAGCAAGAAAAACGCGATACGCTAACGATACGTTGGTTCTCAAGCCGCATCTTCTGCGGCATTCTCAGATAAAATCCTCGAACGGTCCATCAGAACATCGACAACCCGGCTTTGCGCCTCCCGTTTGGCTGGCGTGAGAGCTTTTGTGTAAATGTTCATTGTTGTCGAGATGTTGGCGTGGCGCATCAGTTCCTGAACCACTTTGACATCCTCCCCGTTGGCTTTGAGCAGCGTGGAATATGTGTGCCTGAAGGTATGGAAGCCAACCCACTTCGTGATCCCAGCCCGCTTGGCGGCGGGTTGCAGAAAACGATCCAGCAGCGTGTCAGACCAGGGCGGCATTCTGCCTTGGACCTTTTCGCTGGCGAAAACCCAATCTTCCGGCTCCGCATAGGCGGTTTCCCGTCTCCAAGCCAACAGTTCCGCAGTGGTGAACTCATCAATTGGCACCGGCCGCCGGGATGTCTCGGTCTTGCACTTTCCGACGATGCCATCCACGACTGATCGGGTAACTTCCATCTGCAACGACTTCCAGTCGATGTCTTTCCACTTCAGGCCCAGAACTTCGCTGATCCGAAGTCCCGTCGTAGCTGCCACGATGCCGATCACGCGCATCTTGTGTGGCAATTCCAGAATGAGAGCCCGGAACTCTACCGCTTCCAGAGGTTCGGTGACACGCGTTCGTTTGGCGCTCTGGCGAACTGCAAAGATGGGGTTTTCTCCATCATTGAGCCAGCCATACCGGATCGCGTGCTGAAAAACCTCGCTCATAATGCCCTTTATCTTCGCCTTGGTTCCGTTCGACAGATCGTCGATTGAGCCAAGCCAACGCTCTACTGCTACTGCCTTGATCTCCCGAAACAGATGGCCGCCCCATCGTGGAACGATTCTAGCCTTCAGGTAGACCCCATAGGTCTGTTTCGTTTGGTGGACCTTCCGCTCAGATTCCTTTTCCAGATCGAGTTCGATCATTCGGTAGTGATTCGCCAATTGCTCGAATGTCTCCGGCTGGCCTTCCGGGCGAAGTGTTTGCTGGTTGATGTCGAGGCGCAGTGTCGAAACAGCCTTCCAAGCTGCTGTCTCAGTGGAATACTGCTTAACTGAGCCAACTACGAGAGAACGCATCTTGGGTTTTCCGCTGGCGTCTATATCCCGCCACCTGAAGACCCAAACTTCCGGCCCCTTCTTGCGTTTGCACCGGCTGAAAAAGCCGTGTTGATACCGTGGTCGAATCAAGGAATTGACTCCTCTCTCTGACCCCGATGGCTATCTGATTCTACCGTTTTTGATTGAACCCAGGAAGCCAATTCAGAGATCCGAAAACGCCACGTATGACGAATGCCCTCTCCCAACGGATGGGCAGGGACCGATCCGCGCCGCGCGAGGTTTAATAGGGTTTTGCGAGGGAGGCCAAGAAACTCGGCCGCTCGCTGGCCATCGACGAATTGTTCATGCGTGAAGCCCATCGGAAGTTGCATA
>Ga0255353_1002024_pt1 | contig 10584 bp, 10 predicted proteins | sample HBST25metaG_FD_189941 | JGI IMG/M metagenome (GOLD analysis project Ga0255353, IMG submission 189941) | Peat soil microbial communities from Stordalen Mire, Sweden - H.B.S.T25 | ecosystem: Environmental > Terrestrial > Soil > Wetlands > Peat | place: Sweden: Norrbotten County, Stordalen Mire...
CGGACAAAGGAAGCTCTCGACAATGCCATTTCCCTACTACTGCCTCAACTGACCGATGAGGACGCAAAGGCTTGGTTCCGTCTCCCCTTCGATGCTCTACAGAAATAGACAAAATGCTCTAGGAACTCGGCTTTAGCCGCTGATTAGATGTAAAGAATGAAAACAAAGTCTGCAGGGGCTGAAGCCCGATATGTTTTTTGTCGTCTCTGCGGCACGGCTAAAGCCATGCCCTGTTACAAAACCCTGCCTGTTCTTCCAGCAGGCTAGCTCGAACGACCTCACGCTTCCGATTCCGGCCGGATCAATGAAATAGAACTGCCCGCCCCGCAATCGCCCGCTGCTACAATCAAAAGGGCCGAAAACGGCCGAGTTTTAACCATTTCCGAGCTGGAAGCTAGCGATGACTCTGCGCCTTTTCAATACTCTTACGGGACAACTTGACGACCTCGTTCCCTCCGACGGCAAGACCCTCCGCATGTACGCCTGCGGCCCCACGATCTATGACTACGGCCACATCGGCAACTTCCGCACCTTCCTGCAAGTGGACGTGCTCCGCCGCTTTCTCAAGCTGACCGGCGTTGCAGTGCACCACGTCATGAACATCACGGACGTGGACGACAAAATCATCCGCAACGCCACGGCGGCGGGCGTCCCCATCGGCGAGTATACGGCGCGCTATGAGAAGGCTTTCTTTGAGGATCTGGATGCTCTGGGGGTCGAGCGCCCGGAAGAGATTCCGCACGCCACGGAGCACATTCCGCAGATGGTCAAGCTGGTCCAGCGGCTGGCCGCGGCCGGAGCCGCCTACCAGACCGAGGACGGCTCGTGGTACTTTCGCCTCGCCTCTTTCCCCGAGTACGGCAAGCTCAGTAAAAAAGATTTATCCGGCATGGAAGATGGCGCTCGCGTGGACGTGGACGAGTACGAGAAGGATTCGGCCCGCGACTTTGCGCTGTGGAAGGCCGCCAAGCCCGGCGAGACCTCGTGGGATACACCCATTGGCCGCGGCCGGCCCGGCTGGCACATCGAGTGCTCGACGATGGCCATGGAGTACCTGGGCGAGAGCTTCGACCTGCACGCCGGGGGCGAGGACCTGATCTTTCCGCATCACGAAAACGAAATTGCGCAGAGCGAGAGCGTTACTCACAAGCCCTTCGCACGCCACTGGATGCATGTGCGCTTCCTGCTCGTGGACGGCCGCAAGATGTCCAAGAGTCAGGGCAACTTTTATACCCTGCGCGACCTGCTGCTGAAGGGCTTCAAGGCTTCGTCCATCCGTCTGGCCTTGATCTCCGTGCCGTACCGGCATCAGCTCAACTTCACCTTCGAAGGGCTCACTGAAGCCACCAGCGCCATCGAGCGGCTGCGGACTTTCAAGCAGCGGCTGACGGCGGGGACCTTCGCGCCCGGCGCGAATCCCGCGCTGCAAGAGGCTGCAAAGAAGGCGCAGGCGGAGTACCTTGCCGCGCTTTCGAACGATCTGAACACGGCCGAGGCGCGCGCTCCCATTTTCGACCTGCTTCGCGCCGGAAATGCGGCCATCGACCAGGGGCAGCTCCTGGCCGACGACCGGGATGCGATTCTGGCCGTGTTGGCCAGCTTCGACGCGGTTTTCGATGTGATTGAAGACCGCGACGCCGAGATCACGCGTCGCGCCCTTGACTACGCGGAGCAGTCGGGCAGGCTGGACGATGTGTCGCCCGAGCTGGTCGCCAGCCAGTCGCTCACCGACGAGGCAATTGACGCCCTCGTGGCTGAGCGTACACAGGCCAAGAAGCAGCGCAACTTTGCCCGAGCCGATCAGATTCGCAACGAACTCGCCGAAAAAGGCGTCGTGATCGAAGACTCCAAGGACGGCGTGCACTGGAAGCGGAAATAACGGAGCGAGCGTAAACTTGTCTCAATGGAGCAATCGGTTTCCCGCAGAGGTGTTTCCCCATGGATTTCGAGATTGTTTTTGATCGCGAAGATGACGGACGCTGGATAGCAGAGATTGGAAGCCTGCCCGGCGTGCTTGCTTACGGAGCCACCAAAGAAGAAGCCCAGTCCAAAGTGAAAGCGCTTGCGCTTCGCGTGGTCGCCGACCGCATTGAGGTCGATCAGAGCGCTTTGGATCAGGTTCGCTTTGCTGCCGCGTAATAGAAAAACTACTCCAGTTGGCTGTTGGGATTGCTATGAAAGGTTAGTAATACTCACTGCATAATGCCTCCGCCAGCTTAGTGTTGTGGCTGGCATCTTGTATTGCTACGAGAGGTTAGGGAATACTTGCCACATGAGCAAATTTTCTGCTTCGAGTGCCAAGAAAGTCTTCCGCGCGCTGCAACGAATTGGCTGGCGCGAAAAGCCTCGCATCAGCAAGAGTGGTTCGCACAAGCAGCTTGAGCATCCGAACTATCCCTACGAATTTACCTGGGCATTTCATGATGGAGAAGAGATCGGCCCTCGGATGTTAGCCCGTATTGCCAAACAAACAGGACTTAAACCGGAGGATATTTAGCCCCATGGAAGCCAACGAAGCCCAGGAGTTGCAGGAACACGCGGAACACGGCGCGCATGAGCGGACGATGCGTCCGGTCGCCTTCACCATGAGTCTGGTGGCCGTGCTGGTAGCCATCGTGACGGTGCTTGGCCACAGCACCCACACCGCGGCGGTGCTCGACCAGGACAAGGCCACCGACCAGTGGAACTACTATCAGGCCCACAAAATTCGCGCCAACGACACCGCTCTGGCCGCTGATCTGCTCAGCGTCGTGAACCTTGCCGACAAGGACGCCGCGAAGAAACTTGCCAAGACGTATGCCGACCATCAGGAGAAGTGGGCCGATAGCCTGAAGGAAGAACAGGAAAAGGCCGAGGGGCTGGAGGCCAAGGTCGAGAAGGACGAGGCTCGTGCCAAGTACTACGATCTGGGCGAGGTCCTGCTGGAGATAGGCCTGGTCGTCACTTCGATCACGCTGCTGACCCGCACTCGCGCCTACTGGTTTGTCGGGCTGGGCTTCTCCGTTGCCGGCATTGTGGCGGCGATTCTAGGGCTGCTGCTCAAGTAACGGCTTGGGCGTTCTGGATTTATTCCCTCTGGAATCGTGTGTGCCCCACCCTTGCGGCGTTGTTGTTGCCGCCATGTCTCTAACAAGATGATTTTGTACTTTTAGTTCATGTCTTCCCAGGTCCCAAAATCGGGACCTGGGGCACCCAGCATTGGTACAACTCCAAGCGTTCAGGAACCCTAGACCTTGATGGTCTCTTCGCCCTTGTGCCAGCCGCAGGGCGTGAGTCCACCGTTCTGCAGGGCGTCGAGTACGCGCAGAACCTCCTTGGGATCGCGGCCCACCGAGGGGTCCGTGACGTAGACGAAGCGAATGGCATCCTCCGGGTCCACGATGAAGGTAGCTCGTTGCGCCGCTCCGCTGTCCGCATTCACGATGCCCAGCGCTGTGGTCAGTTCGCGCTTGATGTCGCTCAGCATGGGGAAGGGAAGCTCCCGCAGCGAGGGCTGCTCGTTGCGCCACGCCCAATGCACAAACTCCGAGTCGATGCTTCCGCCCAGCACCTGCGCGCCACGCTTGGCGAACTCCGCGTTCAACTCGCCGAAGCCGGCAATCTCTGTTGGGCAGACAAAGGTGAAATCCTTGGGCCAGAAGAAGTAGACCTTCCATTTGCCCGGATAACTGTTTTCTGTGATGGTTTCAAAAGCCTTCTTGAGGTCGAGATCGACCAGTGCGGTCACTTCAAAAGCCGGGAATTTCTCTCCAATAGTCAGCATGAACGCTCCTTCTGGGTTGGTTATCTTCATAGCGTGCGCGGCACACTCGTTTGACGCACAGGATCTTATACCTAACAGATGATTTGATGCAGCAAAAGATTCCAGGGTTGAGCGATTGTTGTTGCACGATTCATTCGTGCCCCGGCCATTTTCGCTTTTCCTGGCGAAGGGGGTGGGATACCAGGAATATGAAGTTACAAAATCATGCTGTTCGGAATCTGGGAGTAAAAGAGAAGAGGTCAGTTGGGCCGGCTGCCAGGGGTGGGACGGCGGTGGAAGCGCTCATCCAGCGGCTGGCGGTCCTTGAACCCGGACTCGAGCGTGTGCCAGTGCTCGATGGCGGGCTCGCCCATGCGCCAGCAGAGCAGCACCACCTTGTCGTCGATACGGCAGGGAAAATCCAGTAATCCCTCGTCAAGATCCTTCACCTGCCCGCCGATCGAGTCGATTTCAGCGATGTTCTCGCGGAGCCGTCGCACATGCTCGTCCATCTCCGCGCGCAGTTTTGCCACATGGTTTGCATCGACCCTCATGCCGCCAGAGAGATAGATGCGGCGGCTCAACTCGGTGAGGCCGGAGTCCACTTCCTCCGCCGCCCGCTTTTCTTCGATGGCGCGTTTCAGCAGCGACTCCAGCAGTGGGAGAAGGGATTGCGCTTCGTCGAGGGTAAAGGTCTTCATGGGCGTCACTCTAGGGTATAGCATACGACGAAACCAGAATTGGGAATAGTCCAGCCCACGCTCAGAAACAGTCTTGCCGCCACACTCCAACGGGAAGTTGAGTTCTGTGACAGTCCCCCACCGGCTTCGTCGATCCACGGAGGATGAAACTGTGCCCCATCCATCGGACGTTTTTGTTTTTGTCCGATGGGTGGGAGTCCGTAGAACTCCATGGCTTTGTGTTTTGGTTGTAGATCGACGATTCGGAGGGAGCAGGGGCCTTCAGGCCCCTGAAAAATGGGCTAGAGATCGGGGCCTTTAGGCCCGGACGGGGACAATCCGAAGCAAGTACAACTGTAGTCCTATGGAAAAACGACTTCGACATCTTCGACCGTCTCATAATGGGATGGCGTGAATCTCCATTGAGAAACGGCATTTTGGGCAGGTTTAAGAAGCAACTTTTCGCCCATCACCGGGCTCACCGCTTTCACTCTGCCACTCGGTTCAACGGTCGCGCTGAGCAAAACTGTGCCAACTATCTTCAGGCGCTTGGCCTCTTCCGGGTAAACAGCCTTGACTCGCGCGATGACTTTGCGATCGCTCTCTGCTCTTGCTGGCATGGAAGATACAAGAGAAGCCGCTAGTACCAAGGCGCTCGCGATCGCGATCAATTCTGCCGCATGCCACGTCCGGTTGAGGCGATTCAAAGAATGTATAAGTCTCATAAGTGCTCCTCGATAATATGAGTGAATAACTCAAATTATCGACGGCAATCCCATGGGATGAAGTTAAGATATGAAGAATTGACTTCCTAGTAATATGCAGACCACGCATGCTGCCAAAAGGGAAGGCGCACGGGATTCAGCTTTTGGGAATAGGCTGCACAGGAGCGAATCAGAGTAGGTGTAGTTTTAGGGGGTTTATGCAGGTCGCCGCTTCCTGTTGGTCGCGGCGACCTGCGTGGAAATTATGAGGCTATACCGACTCTAGTTGCTTTGCGGAATGAACAGCTCCAGCTTGACCTTCCAGGTAACGGACTGGCCGGGTTGCAGCGTAACCATTCCCGTATCGCGCTTGCCCCACTCTTTTCCGAAGGGGTCGTTGTAGTTGAACTGCGACTCAAGCGCCACGAACTGCTTGTCGACCGGAGCATAGACCTGCACGGTATTGATCTGGCGGCTGAGCGCCACAATGCGAACGCCATACTTGGCCGCGGGATCAATGATTTCCGAGTACGAAACTCCCTTGGAATCCTTCTTCAGATTCACCCAGTTGTCGTCCAGGAAAAGGTCTTTGAGCGGGGCGCCTTCCTTGGCGGTGAAGTCATACGGAGTGCCCTTGACCGGCAGCAGTTTGCCGGTGGTAAAGACATCGTCGTAGTTGTTGACCTCGGCCCGCAGGTCGCCCGCAACGTGCAGGCGCACCTGGGTGCGGTCGCCGCTGGGCACATTGAAATACGGGTGCCAGCCAATCGCCACCGGCTCCGGCTTGTCGCCCACGTTCTTTGCCGTGACCGTGGCAATGACCGCATCGCGGCTCAGAGAAATGGAGACGTGCACGTCCGTCTTTGAAAACCAGGGGCTGGCGAAGTCCTTGGCGCGAATCACGCCGCTGACAATCTGCTCGCCACCCACTTTGGTCTCTTTTACATCCTCAGCTTTCGACGGCAGGGTCAGGCCGTGAATTGCATGGGGCACCGCCTCAGGATTCTTGCCCTTGAAATCGGCGTCGAGCGTGAGCGGCTTTCCCTGCCACTCAAAAGACACCTTCTTCTTGTCGTTGGAAAGCGTCCCGATAATCCGATTCGGAAAGGGAATCAGAAACGCTGCGCCAAAGGAGGTGCTCTTCATGCCATACGGGTCCTCGGGGCCTCCGAGGATGCCAGCGGCCTCTTCAAGCGACGGAGAATGAATGACCTCAACTTCTCCCTTGCCTGGAACATAAGCCGTGATTTTGAAGAGATTCATGTCGCGGCCGGGAAGCACCACGGCGGAAAGGAACTCCGGCTTGCTGCCATCGCCGGTTTTTGCGCGGGTCATCGTGACGGCGGGTTGACCGCCAATGAGCGGCGACTGGCTGTTTTGGGCGCTGGACTGAGCGACGGATTGCGCGAAAGTGGGCGCAGTAAGCGCCAGAATCGTTGCCAGTGCGAAGGTAACGGTACGAAACGCGTGATTCTGCATGATGACTCCTCGAAAAACAAAGAAATTCATGAATCCGGCACGACTTCTCGATCTCTCTGCCTGCTTGATTATGTACCATCTTCGGTGCCCCATCCTATGGCCATTTTCTGGCGATAGGATAGGGCACCAGGATTTTGATGGTGCAAAATGATGCGTACAGCGACGAGGCTATGCGTTGTGCGCGACTTCCCTGGCAATGCTGCGCAACTCAGGAAGAATATCGCCCAACGACACAGCCTCTGCCGAGCGTGTGCCCAGCGCGAAATAGGCCTTGCGATATAAAGCGTATATCTTCTGGTAAACCGCTGTCGCTGCTGGCCGGGGAGAAATCACATTGAATTTCAGGCAAAGCTTCTCCTGAGCCGCTTCGATGGTCGGAAAAGTTCCGGCGGCGAGGAAGGCGAAAATGGTCGATCCGAGGCTGGTGGGAACACCGTCCGGAACCAGCACCGGCTTGCCCAGCACGTCGGCGTAAACCTGGTTCAGCACCGCGTTGTGCTGCGGAATGCCGCCCGCGTTGATGACGCGCTCGACCGGCACGCCGTACTCGGCCATGCGGTCCAGAATGATGCGGGTATGAAAGGCCGTGCCCTCAATGGCCGCGAACAGCTCGTCTTGCGCCGTATGCACCAGATTCCAGCCCAGTGTTACGCCGCCCAGTTCGGAGTTGACCAGCACGGTGCGGTCGCCGTTGTCCCAGCTCATACGCAGCAGACCGGTCTGTCCGGGCTTGTAGGCTTCCAGGCCCTTGGAGAGCTCCGCAACCTTCGTGCCGGCGCGGCGCGCAATGGCCTCGAAGATATCGCCCGTTGCCGAAAGACCCGCTTCGATGCCGGTAAACTGCGGATGAACGCTGCCGGGCACCACGCCGCAAACGCCGGGGATCAGTTGCGTCTTGCGGCTCATGGCGATGATGCAGGTGGACGTGCCGACCACGTTGACGACGTCGCCCTCGCGGCAGCCCGCGCCGATTGCATCCCAGTGCGCATCGAATGCGCCGACGGGCACGGGAATGCCGGCCTTCAGCCCGAGCTTTTCAGCCCACTCGGAGGAAAGGTGTCCGGCCAGATGATCGGAGGTGAGATAGTCGCCCTCCAGCTTTTCGCGAATGCCGTCAAAAAGCGGGTCTAGTTTGGAGAGGAACGACTGCGGCGGAAGGCCGCCCCACTTGGGATTCCACATCCATTTGTGGCCCATGGCGCAGATACTGCGCTTGACCAGCTTGGGGTCGGTCACGCCGCAAAGCGTGGCCGCGACCATATCGCAGTGCTCGAAGGCAGAGGCGAATTTGCCGCGCTTGTCGGGATTGTGCCGGAACCAGTGCAGCAGCTTGGCAAAGCCCCACTCGTGCGAGTAGATGCCGCCGCACCATTCGATCGCTTCCAGACCCTCGCTGTGCGCCAGTTCCGTAATTTCCTGCGCTTCGGACTTGGCGCGATGGTCGCACCACAGGTAGTAGTCGCTGAGTGGCTGCATCTGCGCATCCACCGGAACCACGCTGGAGCCGGTCGTGTCCAAGGCGATGGCCGCGATCTGCTCGCCTCCAATGCCCGCTTCTTTTACCGCTTGCCGGGTTGCTGCGGCCAGCGCGCTCATGTGGTCGGCGTGCGCTTGCGTCGCGAAATCCGGGTCCTGGCGCTGCCGATGGAGCGGATACGCTCCTACCGCCGTGCCCAGACGCTTGCCGTCGCTGTCCAAAATCGACACGCGAACGCTCAGTGTTCCAAAATCCACTCCTGCAACAATAGCCATCTTTTGTCCTTAGTCTTTTTCTTGTTCAACCCAACCGCGCCCCAGCCCGGGGCTTACTTCTGTGCGCGGCCGGGACGGAACTTGATCACGTAACACAAGCCGAAAAACGCCAGCACTCCGCCCCACCAGAGAGGCGTGTGCAGATAGGTCATTTGCACCAGCGGCGGATAGCAGCCCGTGGCCCACTCAAAAATGCCGTAGCCGCAGATCAGCAGTCCATAGCTGAGCAGTAGCACTCCGATAAAAAACCAGATTGGAATTCCAGATCCATGCATGGGGTTCTAACCTTTCTTTTGCAGCGGCCGGAGCGTATCTCGCATCCGGCCGCGGATTTTTTCTCGTTACCAGAACAGAATGTTCAACGCCGCAAAAATAATCACGGCCAGAATCGACCACAACCAGACATTTTTGTAGAAGACAATCGGCTCTGCCTTGGGCAGCACCGTCGCTCCATAAACCAAGCCGTCCAGCTCCGAATCCGGCTTGGGCTTGGTGAAGAGGCTCACCACAAAAATGATGATGACGCAGGTCAGGAAGGCCCACAGCGCGCGATAAAGATTCTCGGCCATCGGCTTGGCGTCGGGAGAAAGCGCCACGAAAGCCAGTTGCGAGGGGTTGAACTTGACCCACACAAACAGGCTGACCGAGCTGACGATGCCGCCCAGCAGGCCAAAGAATCCGGCCGGCGAAGTGGCCCGCTTCCAGAACATGCCCATCAGAATTGCGCCCAGCAGAGGCGCGATAAAGAAGCTGAACAGGGCCTGCACGTAGTCCATGATGCCGTGCGCGTACATCACCAGATAGGCGGCGCCGATCGAGATTGCCACGCCGATCACGATCGACATTCGTCCCACCGCCACATAATGGCTGTCTGTGGCCGTCTTGTTGATCAGCGGCTTGTAAATGTCGTAGGTCCACACCGTCGAGAAGGCGCTCACGTTGCCCGCCATGCCGCTCATGAAGCCGGCAATCAGCGCGGTGATGCCCAAGCCCAGCAGGCCGGGTCCGAAGTAGCGCACCATCATCAGCGGCAGCGCTTCGTTGTAGCTGTGCAGTTCCGCGTTCGGGTTTCCGCTCAGCACCTTTTGCTTGTAGTCCGCCGGTAGGGTCGTCTTCGACATTGCTGCCGTGCATTCGCTCGTGTTGGTTACTCCGGCCGCGTTCGTGGTGCAGGATTTCACCACATCCTCGCCCACCAACTGGCGGCGGCTGCCGTCGGGATTCTGCAGCAGTACCAGACCCAGCAGGCCGGGCAGAATGACGATGAACGGAACCGCCATCTTGAAGTAGGAACCGATGATTGGCGCCATGCGCGCCGCGCGCAGGTTATGCGCCGCAAGCACGCGCTGCACGACCAGAAAGTCCGTCGTCCAGTAGCCAAAACTGATCACGAAGCCCAAGCCCAGCACGATGCCCGTCCAGTGAATGCCCATCGGGTTCGAGGAGAAATGCGCCGTGTCGCGCCACAGATGGAAGTAGGTGTCCGAGTGCAGGTTGGCAATGATCTTGGCCTGCAAACCGGCCGGGCCGCCCGCCTGAATCATGCCCAGAATCGGCACCAGCAGAGCGCCGCCCCAGATCAGCACAAACTGCAAAACCTCGTTGTAGATGGCCGAGCGCAATCCGCCCAGGCCCACATACAGCGCCACGGCAACAGAGCTGACCAGGATGCTGAAGGTCAGATCCCAGCCCAGCACAACCTTCATCACCACGGCCATGGCGAACATGTTCACGCCGCTCATCAGAATCATTTCCATGGCGAAGGAGATGGCCGCCAGGCTGCGGCTGGCGCCGTCGTAGCGCAGATCCAGGTAGCCGGGCACCGAGTGGATCTTCGACACGTAGTAGAAGGGCATCATCACCAGGCCCAGAAAGAGCATGGCCGGAATGGCGCCGATCCAGTACCAGTGCGTGGCCAGAATGCCGTATTGATAGGCCGAACCGGCCCAGCCCATCAGCTCCAGAGAGCCCATGTTGGCCGAGACAAAGCTCAACCCGGCAATCCAGGCCGTCATCTGCCGGCCAGCCATGAAGAACTCTTCGCTGGTGTTTGACCGGCCCTTCAGGTAGAAGCCGATCCAGATCACCATCCCGAAATAGATGGCGATGACGGCGATGTCCAGCGCCCGCAGATGCGCGATCGGCGTGGCGCTAAAAGCCAGAAGCGCTGGCGACGCCAGCCCTCCAAGGTGATTCATGCAGTTCTCGATCACGGTTTTGATCCTCA
>Ga0255353_1002025_pt1 | contig 10579 bp, 8 predicted proteins | sample HBST25metaG_FD_189941 | JGI IMG/M metagenome (GOLD analysis project Ga0255353, IMG submission 189941) | Peat soil microbial communities from Stordalen Mire, Sweden - H.B.S.T25 | ecosystem: Environmental > Terrestrial > Soil > Wetlands > Peat | place: Sweden: Norrbotten County, Stordalen Mire...
GAACAGCCTGGGTATTGCCTCTGTTGGCTACCGGGCGCAATTGAAGAGGCCTTCACCTCTCGTATTGTAGCCGTGAAGGGTCTTAAAATAGCGGCAGCGCGCTCGTTCGAGCGGACCGCAAGAAGGAAACATTCTGCTTGTGTCCGCAAGTGGCCGCAAAGACGAGATTGCGGAACTTTTCGCATTTATCAGATTTTGGGGTACATGGCAACGGCCCGCCAAGAAATGCCCCCCGTCCCGTCAGGACAGAAAAGGAAGTACCTGCGCTATGTGGAAACCCAGCCAGACCGGATCGATCACACCCCATACGACCCCTGAACCAGCCCGCCCCACGCCGCCTGCTCCGGCTTTTGAAAGCACCAGCCGCACTCCCGCGTCGCCTGTTGACCAGGCCACCATTGGCAAGGGTCTGTTTGTCAAAGGCGAGATCATGGGCACGGAGTCGTTGTTTGTCGACGGCAAGGTCGAGGGCAACATCAACCTGCCCGGCAACCGCGTTACGGTGGGCCGCAACGGACAGGTTTCAGCCAACATCAACGCCCGCGAGATCGTGATTCTGGGCAAGGTGCGCGGCAATGTGTCTGCGACAGACCGCGTGGACATCCGCGCCGAGGGTTCTCTGAGCGGCGACGTGGCGGCAGCGCGCATCAGCATTGAAGATGGCGCTTACTTCAAGGGCGGTATCGACATTCGCAAGCCTGACAACAAGTCCGCCGGTCCTGGGACCACTGCCGCGGCGGCAACGCCTGAGACGCCCAAGCCTTTCCAAGCCTGACACCATCCGTTGCGGGAGAGCTTCCGCGCCCCGCCTGCACGAGGTCGCTGACCGCGTAATTTCGTTCCTTCAGGTTCGAGGTGCCCCACCCTTTCGCCAGGAAAAAGGCGAAAGGGTGGGGCACGGAAGATGGTACATAAACTAGCGGTCAGAGGCCTGGAGCGGAACCAAAGTAACAATATCCTGTTGAGTTTTGTGCAGAGTCGCGTCGACTTGAACGCTGCGATTTCGGGATACGTCGACTCTGGTTCCGCTGTAGTTTTTCCGTGGCGGTTCGCGCCCCTTCCAGTGCTCTCGCGCCGGAAGGGGGGTCTTTCTGTTTGGATAACGATGTGATTATGGGATCGCATTGACGAGGAAATAAGCGCAAGCAAGTAGCTGAAAATAGGACGTTTTTCGGAATTTACAGCGAATATTTCTATCCCAATCCAAGCCGCTTCATCATCACCCTGGGCAGCGCCGATCCCGCTTTTTCAAGAACCCATTTTGTCATCGCCACCCAAACGACGGTTCCTACCACCAACACGCCCAAATCCATCCAGCGAGCTTGCCGGAACAAGTGAATGCCTGGCAAATAGCCGGGCAGAATGCCCGCGCCCCGGACAACCATCCAGACCGCCACGCCGCTGGTCAGTGAAGCAAGCAGGCACCGGCCCATCTCGGCATAGTCCAGGCTGGCCAGCGAAACCATGTGTCGACGGTGCAGCAGCACGGCGACGACCACGGTTTGCAGCGTGATCCCAAGGTCCGAAGCCATGGCAAGACCCAGCGCGCCGTACCAGTGGTAAAGCAGGGCATAGCTGGGCAGCGAAACCACGGTCACAATGGTTCCCGCCACCATCGGCGTCATCGTGTTTCCAGCAGCGTAAAAAGCGCGCGAATAGATGGACTGCGCCGACCAGAGAAACAGGGAGACGGAGAAGACGGCAAAGTACGCGGCGCACTCTTGCGCGTCGACGGCGGAAAAGCGGCCGCCGGTAAACACCAGGTCGATCAGCGGCAACCCCAGCCCCACCATCCCCGAAGCCACCAGCAGTCCCAGCGAAGCCACGCGCGACACCGAATCCGCCACGCCAATGGCGAATTCATAGCGGCGCTCCTGCGTCCACAAACTCGCGAAAAACGGCATGGACGCCGCGCCCGCGGCCTGGGCCAGCATGGCCATCGGCGCGGTAAAAAACTGCTTGGCATAGCTCATCAGCGAAACCGCGCCGCCGGTCCCCGACGCGTAGTGGGCAATGATCCAGTTATCGGCGGTCACCAGCGAAACGCCAGCCATCAACGGCACCGACAGCCGCACCCACTCGCGCAAGCCTTCGTCGTGCCAATCCAGAATCATCCGGTAGCGCGTACCCGCCCGCCTTGCAAAAATGGCGTTCAGCAGAAACGGACCGAAGAAGGCCCCGGCCACCGTGCCAACGGCCAGCGAATAGACGCCGATGTACTTGACCAGCAACAGGCCACCCACAATCGTGCCCATGCCGTAGATCAGCGGCGCAAACGCCTGCACGCTGAATTGCCTGCGCACCAGCAGCACAGCGCCGAAAACACCTCCGGCAAAGAAGCACAACTGCGCGGGCAGCAGAATCCGCGTCAGGCTTACGCAGAGCGCCGCTTTCTGCGCATCGAATCCGTTGAACCACCAGTGGATGTACCACGGCGCAAAGATTTCGGCCAGCACAATGGCTGCGCCCAGCACCAGATACATGGTGGTCAGGATGACAGAAAGCGACCGCTCGCCCTCCGCCTCCCGCCCGGTTTCCCGGTAGCGCGTCAGGATGGAAACAAAGGTGATGGAGGCCGCCCCGCCCACCAGAAAGTACGAAATCATGTCCGGCAGAACAAACGCGGCATTGAAGGCGTCCGCTTCCACCCCGCGCCCAAAGAGCCAGACAATGTACTTGACCCGCACCAGCCCGATGACACGCGACAGAAACGTCGACACCATCAGGATGATGGTGGCCGAGAAAACCGAGTGCGCGTGCGACGGCCGCAGAAGGCCCAACCCGCGCTCCCACCAGGAACGCGCGCGGGGTGAAGGCTGAGTTGGGTACAAACCGGGCACTGAACTTGATTCTATAAGCGGTTGCTTCCATCTGCTTGCGCAGAAGTAACCTGCAGCGGCCATTCTGCCGTGTATTCTGTCCCCAAGCAGCATTACGCTCCCCCCGCGCCAAATGGTCCCAAGACAAAAGCACTGTCCTCACGTAACTCATGCTTATCCCATTCCCTTCCGATAAGAAAGATATGGAATCTGTGCACTTGATCGGACAGGCTGCCTTTCACCAGCCGCGATCACGATGGAAGTAAACCGGCGCGGCAATGTCAGGTCGCATGGACAGCAGGTACAGATGCGAAGGACGGCTTTCCGGCTGGTCTGAGGGTCTGAGGCTGGCAGGAACACCGCAAGGCCAGGGAATGATGCCACTAACGGAATGGGAGATCAGCAAAGCCGATTGGCCGCAAGAAGACGCCCGCTTGTCGGCGCTGGCCTCGACCGGCATTCTCGATACTCCGCCAGAGAACAGCTTTGACGCCATTACACGCCTCTCTGCCGAGTATTTCCGTGCCGATACGGTGCTGTTGGGCTTTGCCGACGAAAGCCGCATCTGGGTCAAATCGTACTGGGGAGAGCCGGTTCGGGAACTGCCTCGGAGAAGGTCCATCTTCGAGATGGTGCTTGCCGAGGATGGACCGGTAATTGTTCCGGACATTTCAAGACATCCCCATTTCGAAGGAAGACGGCTTGCGCTCAGACGGCTCGAAGTGATCTCCTTTGCCAGCGTTCCAGTGCGCTCTTCCGACGGCAAAATCCTTGGTGCGCTGACCATCTTCGGCTGCCAGCCCCGGCGCGACATGGCCCTGGACGAGTTGCGCATGCTCGAAAGCCTGGCCGATATGGTGGCCAGCCAGCTTGAACTGCGGCGGCTCCGCAATAACTATCACGTGCACGAGCAGCTCCCCACCCACATTGACATAAAAGCTGCTCCTATCTGGCCGAGCCTGGAAGATTTGCGCCACGCCCTTGACCAGCGCCAGTTTGTGCTCTACTACCAGCCGGAGGTCGAGCTGACGACCCGCAAGATTATCGGGCTGGAAGCGCTGATCCGTTGGAAACACCCGACGCGGGGCCTTATCCCGCCCATGAACTTCATCCCGCTGGCCGAAGGAAGCGACATGATCCTGCCCATCGGCGACTGGGGGCTCGCCGAGGCCTGCCACCAGATTCAGAGGTGGAACCGCAAAGATCCGACACAGGGAGCCCCACGGGTCTGCGTCAATCTCTCCGCACGCCAGTTCTCGCGCGAAGGGCTGGCCGACCATGTCGAGGCATTGCTGCTCCGATACGGCATCTCCAGCCGGCAACTCGGCCTCGAAATGACCGAATCCAGCCTCATTCCCGACATGGGCACCGCCCTGGAGGTGCTGGGCAACCTGCGCCGGCTAGGCGTTTCGCTGCAAATGGACGACTTCGGCACCGGCTACAGTTCCCTCAGCTACCTCCACGTCTTTCCTCTGGACGCGCTCAAAATCGACTGCTCCTTTGTGTCCCGCATGACCGAAGGCGACCAACCGCTACAGATCGTCCGCACTATCATCGAACTTGCCCGTGTGCTCGGCCTGGACGTGGTGGCTGAAGGTATTGAGACTCCCGAGCAGTACCGCCTGCTTCGTGAGATGGGATGCCGCTTCGGCCAAGGGTACCTCTTCGCCCGCCCCATGACTGCCGAGGCCGTCACGAAACTGCTCCAGCTTCCCGGACGCGTGCTTCCCGATCCTGAACCGACATAATTCCTCTCGATTCGACAGTTTCACCATGGCCAAATGCTTTCAGAAACTGCTCCCATTCTGGAACGAGCAAACCAGTCTTCCCTATCTGGAATTCAACAGTGATTTTGCATGGGAATTTCCTCACGGTTGCAACCCTCGCACGCGGTATGCTCCATTCCATGCAGCAACCAGAACAAAACGACTCATCCACTTCTCCCAACTTTGCGGGTCTGCTGGCCGCCCTGACTTCGCCCGCCCCGAAGTACGGCGATGGCTCTTCACCGCATGAAAAGGATTCCGCTCCAGCCTGGAACGACGACGCGCTGGCCGACGACATTGCCACACTCAGCTATGAACGCACCCTGCGCACACACGCCAGCTACGAGGCAGCCGCTCCCGGCGACTGGTCGCTGACACAGCAAGTTGCCGCGCCTGAACCAATTCCTTCCAGCAATGCGCTTTCTCCCGAAGCTGTTCCGAACCAGCCTGGGGCAACCCCGTCGGCATCTTCCTGGAGCGAAGACACTGAGCCGGAAAACAGTCTCTCCTCAACGCTCGAACAGAACCGGAAGTGCGCCAGCGTCACCATCCGCATGAGTAAGGCGGAGTGCGCGCAGTTGCATAAGCGCGCAGCCGAAGCTGGGCTCACCATCTCAGCCTATTTACGCTCCTGCACTTTTGAAGCTGAAACCCTGCGGGCGCAGGTAAAGGAAACGCTGGCTCAGTTGCGGGCGGGCGGATCCGCTGAAACGCAAGCCGCGCCCTCAACGTCTCACCGAGCCAGGTTCGATTGGTTAGTGCGGCATCTGCAGCACACACAAACTCCGCAGCAAATGGCCCGCGCCTGAGAAAACTGCGGCCTGCTTATTCCACTTCCAGCACCAAGCACTTCAGGTACTCGGTCTCCGGCAGGCTCAGCAGCACCGGGTGGTCCAGTGCAGCGCCACGGCGTTCCAGTAAGCGCACGCGCCGTCCCGCATCGGCCGCGGCCGACGCCACCGCGCCCTCAAGATCGGTCCAGCCCACATGGTACGAACAGGAACAGGTGACCAGCAGTCCGCCGGGACGCAGCATCTTCAGTGCGCGTAGATTCAGTTCCTTGTAGCCGCGCAGCGCGCCCTCGACAGCCCGCTTCGTTTTGGCAAAGGCGGGCGGATCCAGCACGATGGCGTCGAAGCTCTCTCCCGCCTCGGACCAGTCGCGCAGAATTTGAAAAGCGTCAGCCTCCACCCAGTCCACCTGGGCGGTCAAGCTGGCACGATTGGCCTCCAGATTCCGCTCCGCCACTTCGAGCGAGGCGCGCGAAGCATCAATACCCGTCACCTGCTGGCAAACCTGGGCCAAGTGCAGAGCAAATCCGCCCTGGTAGCAGCAAACGTCCAGCGCACGACCGGTGGTTCCGAGCTTTTTCGCCCACTCTCGCGCGGCGGCGTAGTTGCTCCGCTGATCGAGGAAAGCGCCGGTCTTCTGGCCGGAGTTGGCGTCGTATTGGAAGACGAGTCCGTTGAGATGAAATTTTGTGCTGGCGATGAGCGCGGCAGCATCGGCAAGCCAAAGCGGCTCCAGGTTGGGCGCGCCAAGCCCTTCCAGTTCGCGCATGCGCGGGTCAGGCCGCTCCAGAATTGCCGAGGGTTTCAGTTCCTCGCTCAGCACGCGCACACATGTCTTCCGCACCGCGTCGGAGTCCAGCCCCTTGGCCAGCAGTTGCAGAATCACCAGGCTGCCGTACTTGTCCACGACCACGCCGGGCAACCCGTCCGCCTCGCTGAAGCAGAGCCGACAAGCGTCATTTTTGCTATCAAGCAGCGGTTTGCGCCGTGCAATGGCCTTGCGCAGCCGCTCAGCCAGCAGTTCCAGCCATGCGGCCTCGTCGATGGCCTCGCGCGAAACCAGCCGCAACGCAATCTGCGATGTGGGACTGTAAAGAGCCGTACCAAGCAGCAATCCGCGGCTGTCGGCCACCGGCAGCAGCGCGGGAACGCCGGTTTCCGGCAGCTCAACCGATTCAATGTCTGAGGCGTAAACCCACAAATAACCTTCGCGCAAGCGGTCTGCGGCGCGACGCGTAATCAGCGCTCCGGGACCGGAAGCGCGCCGTTCCGGCACGCTACGGACCGGAGCGGTGCCTTTGCTGGCGGGACGCGCAGCCCGCTTCGGCTGACGACTTGCCGGGCGCGGCGACGCGGCGGATTTCTCATGAATTCGTTTATCAGGAGCCGCGGGCTTGGCGGTTCTGTGCGCTGTAGGCTTGGGAGTTGTTTCAGATTTCGGGGTACGCGGCTTGGTCATATATTTCCTCCAGCCGGAGTTCATCGGGCCGCCGGCCCCTGCCTGGCCTGAATGGTCCCCGGGGCACAGCTCGAATTGTCAGTTCTGAGCAGCCTTTCCCGGAGGTTGGCCAGGTTCATCTTACCAAGAATCGCCATATCTTCCCGCATTCCCGGAGCTATTCCGTCCCATATTGATCCACTGCCGCAGCATTCCGACGCGGCAAAAACGGTGCGGTCCTATAATGTGAGGCATGGCGACTGTCCGGCAAGCCACACCGGCAGAGGTTCCCGGCGCTCCCCAGTCTCCTCCCGGGGAAGTGCAGGATGCCGCGCGCGCAGCGGTCATGAAGCCCCTCAACGAGCGTTTTGAGGCACTGCTCCGACGCGTTCAGGCCAACCGCCCCACGGAAGACATCTCACTGATTCGCAGGGCATGGGAGTTCTGCGTCAAACATCATGAAGGGCAGATGCGCGCCTCCGGCGAGCCCTACATCATCCACCCGCTTGAGGTGGCTGAAGTGCTGACGGAGATGAAGATGGACGGGACAGCCATCTCCGCAGGCCTGCTGCACGATGCCGTCGAAGACACGCCCGCCACCAATGAAGAAATCGCAGCCAAGTTTGGCGATCAGGTGGCCCACATCGTCGAGGGCGTCACCAAGATCGACAAGATCGAGTTTGCCAACCGCGAGGACCGCCAGGCAGAAAACGTACGCAAGATGCTGCTGGCCATGGTCTCCGATGTGCGCGTGGTGCTCATCAAGCTGGCAGACCGGCTGCACAACATGCGCACCCTTGAGCACCTCAAGCCGGAGCGGCAAGAGGCCATCGCCCGCGAAACACTCGACATTTACGCCCCTCTGGCTCACCGCCTGGGCATGGGCAAAGTGCGCGGCGAACTGGAGGATCTGGCCTTCCGCTACACCGACCCTGTGAGCTTTGAGAAGGTCTCAGCAGCCGTCGAGTCCCGCCGCATCGAGGGCGAGCAGTTCCTGCGCGGCGTTGAAGACACACTGGTCGAGCAGTTGCGCGAAAACGGCATCCCGGCGCGTGTCGAGTGGCGCATCAAGCGCCTTTATTCCATCTTCCAGAAGATTGAGCGCTCCAAGGTTTCCTTCGACCAGGTTTACGATCTACTCGCCATCCGCGTTATCACAGAGGACGTGGCCGCCTGTTATGCCGTCTTCGGCCTCATCCATACTCTGTGGCGGCCGGTGCCGGGGCGCATCAAGGACTTCATCGCCATGCCCCGCGCCAACCACTACCAATCGCTGCACACCACGGTGATGGGCGCCACCGGCCACCAGTTCGAGGTGCAGATCCGCACCGAGGAGATGCACCGCATCGCCGAGGAAGGCATTGCCGCCCACTGGAAGTACAAGGCTGGCGAGGGCGTCGTCACGGCCCGCGACGAGGAGCGGCTCAACTGGATTCGTCAATTGGTCGAGTGGCAGAAGGAGATGACCGACCCCAACGAGTTCCTCTCCAGCCTGAAGATGGATCTCTATCCCGACGAGGTCTACACCTTCACGCCCAAGGGGAAAGTGGTCGTTGTCCCGGCCGAGTCCACGCCCATCGACTTCGCCTATACCATTCACACCGAGGTCGGCCACACCTGCGTCGGCGCCAAGGTGAACGGCCGCATGGTGCCACTGCGCACCAAACTGCGCACCGGCGACATTGTCGAAATCGTCACTCAGAAAGACCACAAGCCAAGCCAGGACTGGCTCACCTTCGTCAAAAGCCCCCGCGCACGCAACAAGATCAAGCACTGGCTCAACGAGGATCAGCGCCGCCGCGCCGTCGATATCGGCCGCAAGCTGCTGGAGCGCGCGGCCCGCAAATTCAAAGTCCCGATGAGCCAGATCGACGACCAGGATTTGGGCCGCATTGCCGGCGAATACGGCGTAGCAACAGCCGCCGACCTGCTGGCGGCTCTCGGGCAGGGCAAGCATACCGCCCGCCAGGTGCTCACCAAGTTGTCACCCGGCATTGCCGCTCCGGCGGAGCCTGAACCAATTGAAGCCAAGCCCGGCACATCGGATGCGGCCATGTCCGACGCGGTGCGTAAGCTGCACCTGTCCGGCTCCGATTCGCTCCAGGTCGAGGGCCAGAACGACATGCTCGTCTATCGCGCGCGGTGTTGCAACCCCATCCGCGGTGAAGAGATTGTGGGCTACGTCACCCGCGGCAAGGGCGTCGCCGTCCATGCGCGCAGTTGCCCCAACGTCCAGAACCTGCTCTACGAAAGCGATCGCCGCATCGCCGTCGAGTGGGCCCGTGTCGGCGACCAGTCCGCCGCTCGCGCCCAACGCTACCCGGTCAAGATCAGCGTCTTCTGTGACAATCGCGCCGGCATGTTGAAGGAGCTAACCGCCGTCATCTCCGACGACAACACCAACATCCGCAACGTCGAAGCGCGCGAAAACGAAGACGGCGAAGCCATTGTGGATTTTGTCGTCGAAGCCCAGGACGTTCGCCATCTCAACCGCATGGTCCTCGGCCTCCGCCGTGTCGCCGGCGTCCGCGCCGTGCAACGCACACAAAAGCTGTAAATATCTCAGAATGAAATTCAGGCTTTGAACGGGCGCGACTGCAAGTCCTACACCACCAGCGCCAGCGCCGCCGTCCCTTTGTGCGGCGCAACGAATTTGTCCGCGCGCCACGCGATCGAGAGCCGCTCGTGACTGAGAATCTTGTGCATCTGGCCGCGTGCATGGTCGGCCCAGGGACCGCTCGAATCCAACCGCACGTAATTCTGCCAATAGCGCAGTGCCTGGCGGCGCTGCCCCTTGCGTTCGTAAGCCAAGGCCAGATTATAGTGGGCGTCCGCGTACCGTGGCGCGAGCGTTACGGCCTTGCGGTAGGCGGCGATGGACTCATCCAGCCGCTCCATCTCGTCCAGCACGTTGCCCAGATCGAAGTAGGCCAGCACATAGCCGGGGTCGGTCTCAGTGGCGCGGCGGTAAAGCTCTTCGGCGCGGTCATACTGGCGCAAGTGAAAGTACAGGGTTCCCAGGTTGATGCTGGCCGGCGCGTACTCTGGATCGATCTCCAGCATTTCCTCATAGAGAGAGATGGCGCGCTGCTTTTCGCCCGCCTCCTCGGCCTCGACTGCCGACAGAAAACGGTCCTGCAAGCTGTGCGGTACGGAAGCCACCGAACGCCGCAGCGGAGACGGCTCGGTGGTGGCCGACGACCGATCCTGCCGGTCGACGCGCTCGAAGTCAAAAAGCAACTGGCGGCGGATGGGGTCCACCATGGCGCCGTGATGGCGAAAGGCAAGGCGCGTCCCGGTTCTCACCACGCAGGCTTCCAGCAGCGGATTCGCCATCCCGGCCACAGCCTTCATCGCCATGATCGAGTCCCGTATGCAAGCAGAAGACACGGCTTCCTCGCGCAGGGCGCGCAGCGTCCTCAACTGGCCCAGATCCTGGAATGTGTAGCTTTGCTGCTGCGGAATGAGCCCGGCGCGCTCCCACCCCTGCAACTGGTGGGAACTGATTTGCATGATACGCAAAACATCCTGACGGCTATAGCTGGTCACTCTTGAACGCTCCCACAGTTGGTACGGCACGGACTTGGAATTGAACTCGTGTTGTGAAACCGGTCATCGAACTCGAATTCCCCATCCTGGTCTGGACGTAGCTCTTGGAACAGTTACGGAGGAACCGCTCATGCTGCAATTATGCCAAGTGTATGCGTGGATAAGCACACCACAACCGCCTTTGCCGCAAAAAATACGTGGATAACCGGTACCTGA
>Ga0255353_1002031_pt1 | contig 10569 bp, 7 predicted proteins | sample HBST25metaG_FD_189941 | JGI IMG/M metagenome (GOLD analysis project Ga0255353, IMG submission 189941) | Peat soil microbial communities from Stordalen Mire, Sweden - H.B.S.T25 | ecosystem: Environmental > Terrestrial > Soil > Wetlands > Peat | place: Sweden: Norrbotten County, Stordalen Mire...
TCGCGACAGTGCGCGACCGCCGATGAAACCGACACCGACGGCGATCAGCAGGGCGAGCAGGGGGTGTTCCTCGATCTGGTGGCAGACCACCTTGGCCTCCCGCTCTCCCTCGGCGGCGACGCTGCGGCAGAGCCGGTGCGCGCCATCTTCGAGATGCTCGACGGCGTTCTGGGCCCCCTCGGCGGCGCTCTGGGCACCCTCGGTTGCGCCTGTCTTCAAATGCTCGATCAGTCCTGCAACGTCGCGCTTCAACGCGGCGAGGTCGTCTCGCAATGCAGAGAGGTCGGAATCGTCATTGGTCGATGTGCTCATGGTCTTGTCTTTCCTATTGCCGCGGTCATTCTGATGGAACCCCGAAAGCCATTCGACGCCCCAGGGGTCTGCGCCGGACGGGCGGGACGCGGGCTGCGCCGCGCACGCAGGATTGGCGGTCCGACCGAAGACTTCGTGGCGGAGACCATAGCGGCCCGGAAAGCGCCAAGAGAGACTCGGAAACTACTCAGACCTGCGCCCGCGCGGGTTCGGCGCGGCGGGTCTGGCCCGGCGACCGGCAGCCCGCGGCAAAGGACGGTAGCTGACGACGCGCAAACGTCGCCACGGCAGAAAAATCGTGATAACGTGGCTTGGTGCTTCGCTGGCAGGGGCACCTAAGGAGAACAAACAGAGAATGTCGGGCAGACGTTCGCATCAGGCCAGAGTGGCCCAGCCGCAATCAAGCAGGCGCCTCTTGTCGGCGCCCGGCCTTCCTAACGAAACCGGGAATTTCCCGGTCGTCGGAATAGGCGCCTCGGCGGGTGGCCTTGACGCCTGCAGAAAGCTGCTCGACGCGCTGCCCGCCGGCAGCGGCATGGCCTTCATCCTGGTCCAGCATCTCGATCCGACCCACGAAAGCATGATGGTGGACCTGCTGGCAGGCCACACAACGATGACCGTGCGGCAGGCAACGGATGGAATGCTGCTCGAACCCGAGCACCTCTACGTCATTCCGCCCGGAACCTACCTTTATGTCGGGAACGGCGCCTTACACCTCTCGCAACCCCAGGCGCGTCACGGCGCACGCCTGCCTTTCGACTTTCTGCTGCACTCGTTGGCCGAGGAGTGCGGCACGCGCGCCATCTGCGTGATCCTTTCCGGAACAGGAGCCGACGGCAGCCTTGGGCTGAAAGCCGTGAAGGAAAAGTGCGGACTCATCATCGCCCAGGACCCCGACGAGGCCGGCTATGACGGCATGCCGCGCAGCGCGATCACCACCGGCGCGGTCGACCTTGTGCTTCCGGTGGCGCAGATTCCGGCGGCGCTCGCCAAATACGACCGGAGAATGGTCTACACCCGGGCACAAAACGGCCCGATGCCGCACGATAAAACACAGGATTGGCTGGCCATCGTGATCGATCTTCTCCGCACGAAGACCGCCCACGATTTCAGGCTTTACAAGCCGGGTACACTGCAGCGCCGGATCGAGCGGCGCATGGCGATGGCGGTGATCGGGACTGATGACGTGGAGCAATATCTCGAAATTCTGCACAGCGACAGCCACGAACTCGGCCTTCTCGCCAAGGACCTGCTCATCAACGTGACCAGCTTTTTCCGTGATCCGAAGGTGTTCGAGTTCCTGGCGGAGGAGATCGTTCCCGATCTGGTCGGCAACCAGGTGCCCGATCACCCGCTGCGCATCTGGATTGCCGGGTGCAGCACGGGCGAGGAGACCTATTCCCTTGCCATGATCTTCCGCGAGCAGATCGTGGCGGCGAAGCGCGACGTCAAGCTGCAGGTCTTCGCCTCCGATGTTGACGCGGATGCCGTGGCCAAGGCCCGGGAAGGCTTCTACCCGGAAACGATCGCGGCGGACGTGTCATCGGCACGACTCGCCCGCTTCTTTGCGAAGGAGGAACACGGGTACAGGGTCTTGCCCGAACTGCGCGGGGCGGTGGTCTTCGCGGTGCAGGACGTGCTGGCCGATCCGCCATTTTCGCGCCTCGACATGGTTTCATGCCGGAATCTTCTGATCTATTTGCGCCCCGAAGCGCAGGAGAATGTTCTCTCACTGTTCCATTTCGCGCTGCGCGAGGGCGGCGTTCTTGTTCTTGGCAGCTCGGAGACGGTCGGCAACGCCGACGGCCGCTTCGAGGTGATCTCCAAGTCGGAGCGGATCTATCGGCACATCGGTCGCGGCCGGCCGGGAGAATTCGGCCTTCTGATGAACGCCGGTGACGGCCTGCGCGTTCCCATGCGCCCGGAGGAAAGCCAGGCGCCCTCGCGCCAGGCCGCCCTCGCCGAGCTTTGCCGGCGGCTGGTGATGGAGAACTATGCGCCCGCGGCCGTGCTGATCAACGCCAAGTATGAGTGCCTCTATTCCCTGGGACCGACAGACCGCTATTTGCGCGTGGCGCCGGGGCACCCCACTGTCGATCTGCTCGCCATGGCGCGTCAGGGCACGCGTACCGCGCTCAGGTCGGCAATCCAACAGGCCACCCAGGCCAACGCGCGCACTGTCGTCGCCGGCGGCCGGATGAACCACGATGGCGACGCGGTTTCGTTCAGCATCGACGTACAGCCAGTTCTGAGCGAGGGCGCCAAGCTGCTGCTGATTTGCTTCGTTGACGAGCCGAAGCGCGGGCAGAAGGGAGATCGCTCCGTCGCGCCGCAGGACGTGCCGCGGGTCGCCGAACTCGAGCAGGAACTCGAGGCTACGAGAACGGAGCTGCAGAGTGCTCTCCGCAATCTCGAGATTTCGAACGAAGAGCAGAAGGCGATCAACGAAGAGGCACTGTCCGTCAACGAAGAATTCCAAACCACGAACGAGGAGCTGCTGACCTCCAAGGAGGAACTGCAGTCGCTCAACGAGGAGCTTACCGCCCTCAACAGCCAGCTCCAGGAAACCCTGGAGCGGCAGCGCACGACTTCCAACGATCTGCAAAACGTCCTGTACAGCACCGACGTCGCGACACTTTTCCTCGACACGAGCCTTCATATCCGCCTCTTTACGCCAGCCACCAAGGCACTCTTCAGTGTCATTCCCAGCGACCTCGGTCGGCCGCTCGCAGACCTCAACTCGCTGGCCGCCGATGCCGCTCTTCTGTCCGATGCGCGAACGGTGCTGCAGACCCTGGAACCGATCGAGCGCGAGATCGAAGCTCGGAGCGGCGCTTGGTACGTCCGTCGTATATTGCCGTACCGCGCCCAGGACAACGGAGTCGAGGGCGTCGTCATCACCTTTGCTGACATCACCGAGCGGAGGCACACGGCGGAGGCGCTGGAGGCGGCCACGCGGCAAGCGGAGCTGGCGACTGTCGCGAAGTCGCGCTTTCTCGCCGCCGCGAGCCATGACCTCCGCCAGCCACTGCAAACGCTCGCCCTGCTGCAGGGACTGTTGGCGAAGGCCGTCGAGGGGGGCAAGGCACAGAGACTGGTCGCACGTCTCGACGAGACGTTGGGCGCCATGTCGGGCATGCTGAACACATTGCTCGACATAAACCAGATCGAGGCCGGCACCGTCCGCGCCGAAATGGTCAGTTTCCCGATCAGCGATCTGCTTGACCGGTTGAGGGACGAGTTCACCTATCACGCGCAGGCAAAGAAGCTGGTCTTCCGCACGGTTTCGTGCAGCTCCTGGATCTACACCGATCCGCGCCTGCTTGAGCAGATGGTCCGCAACCTGCTGTCGAACGCATTGAAATACACCAAGAGCGGCAAGGTGCTGCTCGGTTGCCGCCGGCACGGCGAAATGCTGAGCGTCGAGGTGTGGGACACCGGAATCGGCATCCAAGACGAAGAACTCCAGGCGATCTTCGAGGAGTATTATCAACTCGACAATCCCGCGCGCGAACGGAACCGTGGCCTTGGCCTCGGTCTTTCCATCGTGCAACGCCTGGGGAATTTGCTGGGCCATCGGGTACGCGTCAGCTCCCATCCGGGCAAGGGCTCGGTCTTCGCCATCGAGGTCAAGCTGCCGCCGAGCGAGACGGGACCGCAGCGCGAACACCATCGGTACGGCCCGGATGACGGGACGGTTGAAGGTGCCCGCCGCACTGGCGCGATCCTGGTCGTCGAGGACGATCCCGAAATGCGCGAACTCCTCGACTCCCTGCTCAAGGACGAGGGCCATCGCACGGCATCGGCGCCCGACGGCACCGCGGCGCTGCTGCTCGTGGACCGAGGGGTGATCCGGCCCGATCTCATACTCGCCGACTACCGGCTCCCCGGTGGCCTGAACGGGCTCCAGCTCACCGCAAAGCTGCGGGAGAAACTTCATCGTGAGATTCCGGTCGTCGTTCTGACCGGTGATATCTCGACCGAAACCTTGCGCGATATCGCCAGCCAGAACTGTGTACGGCTCAACAAGCCAGTGAAGCTGCTGGAGCTGACGCAGGTCATCCAACGTCTCCTGCCGATAGCGCAACCCGCGGTGCAGGCACGCGCTCCGCTCGCTGCCGAAGCCGCCAGCGGTCCGCGGCCGCCCATCATCTTCGTCGTCGACGACGACAACAATGTGCGCGAGGAGATTCGCGGCGTGCTCGAGGAAGACGGCCGGACCGTCGAGGATTACGCGGATTGCGAGACGTTCCTGGAAGCTTATCGTCCAGGCCGCGAGGCGTGCCTTTTGATCGATGCCTACCTGCCCGGAATGAACGGGCTCGAATTGCTGCAGCGGCTCAACGATACGGGCCATCGGCTGCCAGCCATCATGATCACCGGCAACAGCGACGTGCCGATGGCGGTCCAGGCCATGAAGGCGGGCGCTTCGGACTTCCTCGAAAAGCCGATCGGTAGCGGCGAACTGCTCGCCAGCGTCGAGCGCGCGCTTGAACAGTCGCACGATTCGAACAAGCTGCGCGCCTGGCGGGAGGCCGCGGCGAACCACATCGCGCGCCTCACGCCGCGGGAGCGCGAGATCATGGAACTGGTCCTCGCTGGCCACCCCAGCAAGAATATCGCCGCGGATCTCGGCATCAGCCAACGCACTGTCGAGAACCATCGCGCCTCGGTCATGAAGAAGACCGGCGCGAAGTCGCTTCCGGCCTTGGCCCGTCTGGCGCTTGCCGCTGCCTGGAATGGTGCCGACGAACCACCGGCTCAGCGTGAACCTCCAGTCACGGCCCGCGGTGACATGGCCAGTAAGTAGTTTCCGAGCCTACCGTGGCGGCATCATCGGCCGCTATTCTGTACCTCAGCCCTTAGTTGGGTGATCCGATCCGCCGTTGCGGCCGGGACGGGCGTCGAGATGCGACGTAACCGCTTGCTTCCATATGGTCGTCATCGGTGGCTTGGTCATCGCTCACTTTTCGGTGTGGCTGATGTCCAGATCACGGAGAGTCTCATGCAATCCATTCAAGTCGATCATTCAGGCGAGAGTTGTCTCAGGTTTGTCTTCAACGACAGTGTGGTATCGTTGAACCTTGCCGCCAATGCGACGTTCGGGGAGATCGCGCGGACGTTGAGCGGACTCTCCAGCCGGCGTTACGGCAATCCAGTTGCCATCGATGTCACCCTGGGGTGCGGCGGCGCGACCAGGGGGCGTGACAGCCAACTCACCTATTTCCCCGGCACGTCTGAGTAGTTTCCGAATCTTCCGCCGTTGCTTCATAGCCGGCTATGCTGCACTCCCGACGTCTGGTTCCGGTGATATGAGGCTGCAATATAGGGCAGCTAAGCTTGGCATCTGACGCCGCCCTATCTTTGGGAGTTCATGGCATGAATCTCGGCACCATTCTGCTGATCATCCTGGTGCTGTTCCTGCTCGGCGCCTTGCCGAGATGGCCGTACAGCGCGAACTGGGGCTACTATCCGAGCGGTGGATTGGGCGTCATCCTCGTTGTCGTCGTCATCTTGCTGCTCCTGGGACGGATTTAGCCCGCAGGCCAGATCCGCGTCGGCGCCGTGGACCAAACGCCAACCCGATCCGGCAAAGGCGGAGCGGTCGTTCACTTTTCCGTGATGGGTACGAAAGTGCTGAACCAGAGGAAATCGCCATGTGCAAGAGAACGATAATGTTGGCCCTCGCCCTGCTCGCGCTACTGGGCGCCGTGCCGCTGCTGAGTGCCTGTCACACCGCGGCGGGAGCCGGCGAGGATATCTCCCAGGCGGGTCACGCCATCAAGCATAGCGCGGACTAGCACGCACCCTGAGCCGCTGACTCCGCCATGCTCGGAGCTTGACTCGCCGCCGACCTTGCCCGGCTGACCTCCGCAGACCACGAGAGCCGCAAATGGATACTCCTGCATCTGGTGTGGAGACGCGGCCGGAGCAGCGGAAACTGCTGCAGGTCATGGGCCCCGGTCTTATCACGGGTGCCTCGGACGACGATCCCAGCGGCATTGCCACCTATTCGCAGGTTGGGGCGCAGTTCGGCTACGGCCTCGCCTGGACCCTGCTCTTCAGCTATCCCCTGATGGTGGCGATCCAGGAAATCAGCGCCCGCATCGGCCGCGTCACCGGATATGGCATCGCGGGGAATCTCCGCCGCCACTCTCCGAGGTGGCTCTCCAGCGGGATCGTCAGCATGCTGCTGATCGCGAACATCATCAATCTGGGCGCCGATCTTGGTGCCATGGGTGCCGCGCTCAAGCTTCTGATTGCCGGCCCCGTCTTGCTCTATGTCTGCCTTTTCGGGCTGTTCTCGGCGGCCCTCGAAATTTTTGCCCGGTATGCACACTACGTCTCTGTTCTGAAATGGCTGTGTCTGTCCCTGTTCAGCTACGTCATTTGTGCGTTCATCGTGAAAGTGCCGTGGGCCGAAGTCGGTTGGGCGGTCATCTGGCCGCCGCTGTCGCTCAAGCCGGACTACCTGGTTGCGATTGTTGCCGTAATGGGCACCACGATCAGCCCCTACCTGTTCTTCTGGCAAGCGGAACAGGAGGTGGAAGACGAGAAGGAGAAGCCGGGCGCGCGCCCCCTCATCCGGGCACCCGAGCAGGCACGCTCCGAGTTCGCCCGCATCCGCATCGATACCTATCTCGGCATGGCGCTATCGAATGCTATCGCGCTGTTCATCGTCATCACGGCCGCGGCGACGCTGCATGTCCACGGTGTCACGGATATTCAAACCTCGGCCCAGACCGCCGAGGCGCTCCGCGCGGTTGCTGGCCGCTTCACTTTCGTCGTCTTTGCCGCCGGCATCGTCGGCACCGGCTTGCTGACGATTCCCGTACTGGCCGGATCGGCGGCCTACGCCGTGGGCGAACTGTTTTCATGGCATGTCGGCCTCGCGCGCCGGCCATTCCATGCCAAGGCATTTTACCTGGCGATCGCCGCAGCGACGGCGCTCGGCGTTGGCTTGAACTTCACCACCATCGATCCGGTCAAGGCGCTGTATTGGAGCGCAGTCGTGAATGGCGTGGCCGCTGCGCCGGTGATGATCGCCATGATGCACTTGTCGACGCGCCCCGCCATCATGGCCGGCCTTACCCTGCCGTGGCTGTTACGGGTTGTTGGCTGGGCGGCGACGATCGTGATGGCAATCACCGTCGTGGCAATGTTCGCAACAGGGTTCGGATGGGCCTCCTGAGCCTTCGAAGGCTGGGCTCCGCCCTTTTTTGTGGGGCGGGGGCAAAGCGTTGCCCTGGCGTCAGGCGCCGGCCAGGGTCATGCCCTCCACGCGCACGGTGGGCGAGTCGATGCCGCGGCGAAAGCGCAGGTCGTTGGCCGGTATCAGGTGGGCGAACATCGCTTGCAGCGTGCCGGCGATGGTGAACTCCGCCACCGGTTCGGCGAGGGCGCCGTCGCGGATCATGAAGCCGGCGGCGCCGCGGCTGTAGTCGCCGGTGACGCCGTTCACCCCCATGCCGATCAGCTCGGTGACGTAGAGTCCCTCCTTGATGTCGGCCATCAGCTCGGCCGGGCTCAGCGTGCCGTTCCGCAGGCTGAGGTTGCTCACCGACGGCGACGGCGGCCCGGCGGTGCCGCGGCTGGCGTGGCCGGTGGTCTTCAGCCCGAGCTGGCGGGCGCTGCTGGTGTCCAGCAGCCAGGTGGTGAGTAGCCCGTCCTCGACCAGGGCACGCGCGGCGGTGGGCACGCCCTCGCCGTCGAACGGTCGCGAGCGCAAGCCGCGCCGGCGCCGCGGATCGTCGATGATGGCGACCCCCGGAGCGAACACGCGCTCGCCCAGCTTGTCCTTGAGGAACGTGGTACCGCGCGCGACCGCGGCGCCGTTGATGGCGCCGGCCAGATGGCCGAGCAGCGAGCCCGCCACGCGGGGATCGTAGACCACCGGAAACCGGGCCGTGCTCGGCCGCTTCGGATCGAGCCTGGCGACCGCGCGCTCGCCGGCGGACTGGCCGATCGCGGCGGGGTCCTCCAGGTCGGCGAGGTGGACCGCGGTGGCATAGTCATAGTCACGCTGCATGGCGGTGCCGCCGCCGGCCAGCGCGGTGGCCGAGACCGAATGGCTGGTACGCACATAGCCTGCGGCGAACCCCGCGGAGGTCACGAGAAAAACCTCGCCGCGGCCATAACTGGCGTCGGCGCCCTCCGAATTGCTGACGCCTTGCACCGCCAGCGCCGCGTCCTCGGCGGCGGCGGCGCGGGCGATCAGCGCCGCGACGTCCGGCTCGGCGGCGTCGGCGAGGTCGAGCGGTCCGGCCTCCACCGACGCGGCCTCGTCGGCGAGCCCGGCATACGGGTCCTCCGGCACCACCTTCGCCATCGCCACGGCGCGCTCGGCGAGTTGGGCGAAGCCGGCGGGATCGACGGCGCTGGAGGAGACGATCGCGCACCGCTGGCCGAGGAAGACGCGCAGGCCGAGGTCGCGCCCCTCCGACCGCTCGACGTGCTCGGTCTTGCCGAGGCGGCGCTGCACTGACAGCGAGGCGCCGGCGAGCAGCACCGCATCGGCGGCATCCGCGCCAGCCGCGCGGGCCTTGGCGATCAGGTCGGCGAGGAGGTCGAGGGGACTGGCGCTCATCGAAGCGGTTCTCCGCCAAGGCCAGGGCGTTGCCCTGGACCCACCAAATCGTTTGAGGTCCAGGGGCTCGGCCCCTGGCGGGCTTGGGCGGAGCCCAATCTGCCTTGCTTATGACTCATCATTTTTGCCTAGGCGGTCGGCGATCTGCGGCAACGCGGGCACGCGGCCGGCGGGACCGAGGGCGGCCAGGGTCGGGGCGGCGCGGAACACCTGCGCCGCCGCACGCTGCACATCGGCAATGGTCACGGCGTTGAGCTTGCCCACGGTCTCCTCGGTCGGCACCACCCGGCCGAACACCTGGTGCTGGCGCGCCAACTGCTCGCAGCGGCTGCCGGTGCTCTCCAGCGACATCAGCAGCCCGGCCTTCACCTGGGCGCGGGCGCGGTTCAGCTCGGCCGCGTTGACGTCGCGCTGCACCTTGTGCAGTTCGTCCAGCGTAATCGGCATCAGCTCCGCCGCCTCGCTTTCGCCGGTGCCGGCATAGATGCCGAACAGGCCGCCGTCCATCGCCGGGGCGGTGAACGAGTAGACGGAATAGACCAGTCCGCGCTTCTCCCGCACCTCCTGGAACAGCCGCGACGACATGCCGCCGCCGAGCAGGGTGGAGAGCAGCATCACCGGGTAGAAGTCGGGATCGCCGTAGGCGACCGACGGGAAGCCCAGGACGATATGCACCTGGTCGAGGTCGCGGCTTTCGCGGAACTCGCCGCCCTGGTAGCGGCCGGGCAGCGCGGCGGGCGCGGCGCTGCCCGGCAGGTCGGCGAAGTGGCGGGAGACCAGCTCCAGCATGGCCTCGTGCTGCAGGTTGCCGGCGGCGGCGACCACGGTGTTGGTGGTGGTGTAGTGGTGGTGCATGTAGTCGATCAGGGCCTGCCGCGGCAGGGCGCGGATGCGCTCCTCGGTGCCCAGCACCGGGCGGCCCATCGGCTGGCCGGGGTAGGCGGTCTCCTGGAAGAAGTCGAAGATGATGTCGTCGGGCGTGTCGTTGGCCTGGCCGATTTCCTGCAGAATAACGCCGCGCTCGCGCTCCAGCTCGGCCGGCTCGAAGCTGGAATGACAGAGGATATCGCCGATGATGTCCATGCCGAGCGGCGCGTCTTCCTTCAGCAGCTTGACGTAGAAGGCGGTCTGCTCGCGGGCGGTGTAGGCATTGATCTGGCCGCCGACGTTCTCGATCTCCTCGGAGATGGCGGCGGCGGAGCGCCGCGCGGTACCCTTGAAGGCCATGTGTTCGAGGAAGTGGGAGATGCCGTTCTCCTCCTCCAGCTCGTGGCGGGTGCCGGCGGCGACGTAGGCGCCGAGCGAAACGGTCTCGACGCGCTCCATGCGCTCGGTGACGACGGTCAGGCCGGTGGGCAGGCGGGTGACGCGGATCGCCCCCGATGGATCAGTCATACAGCGTTCCTCAGGACAGTTGCGCGCACCTGCGCCTCGACGGCGGCCAGGTCGTTGGGTGCGCTTGTACAGCGTTCGGTTCGTTCATATAGGTCGGCGAGCCGCGTGGGCAGAGGGGGGCGGCTGCCGATCGCCTGCTGGATCGCGTCGGGGAACTTAGCCGGGTGGGCGGTGGCCATGGCGACCATCGGCACGCCGTGGCCGCACGGCAGGGTACGGGCGGCGGCGACGGCGATGGCCGAGTGCGGGTCGGCCAGATAGCCGCTGGCGGCATG
>Ga0255353_1002032_pt1 | contig 10568 bp, 7 predicted proteins | sample HBST25metaG_FD_189941 | JGI IMG/M metagenome (GOLD analysis project Ga0255353, IMG submission 189941) | Peat soil microbial communities from Stordalen Mire, Sweden - H.B.S.T25 | ecosystem: Environmental > Terrestrial > Soil > Wetlands > Peat | place: Sweden: Norrbotten County, Stordalen Mire...
TCATAAGAGTGATGCCTATCTCGTTGGTCGCCAGACCTACCCCTCGCCGGTATCCGACTGCGGCGAAGAGGCGGCGCGATTCCTGCGCTGCGGCGATTGCGTCGTCCGATTGACCAAGATTGTCGTACGCCCAGCCTTCGTCGGCCAGCGCTTGCGCGAGTAATAAGGACGCGTCAATTGCGCGGGCTTTTTGGCTTGCTTTCATAGCTGAATTCAGGCAATGGCGAAAATCACCAAGCTCCTCGGCAGCCCAATCCTCGGCTAAATCCAAGCGCGGGTCATCGCTCAAAGGCACCGGCAACTTGCGTAGCAGTTCAATGGTCGCGAGCGCCTCGGTTCCTTTCCCGGCGCTGGTCTGGGCGTGCGCCAAAGCCAGTCCATAGTCCAGGCTATCGGGGAAAAACTCGAAAAGGGCGCGATACACATTGATGGCGCCGTCCCGGTTTCTCGACATGTCGTCATAACGCCCTTCGACCAGAAGACGGTCGGAGCGGGGAAGATTGGCTGACAGTTGTACGGCAGTCTTCGCCTCTTCTTCCGCCTTGCGGTCATCACCAAGCTGCTCCCAGGCAGAGGCGACTGCTGCGTGAGAAAGAGGATAACCGGGTTCGATGGCGATACTCTTTTCCAGCAAATCACGCGCCGCTGGAGCGTCGAAGATGCGCATTCTTTCCAGGCCTTCCGAATAGAGCCGGGCGGCATCGTGATTTTCCGGCAGGGCGACCGCAACCTGGCTTGCTTCCTGGGCGGTGACCCCGGCAATGCCGAGTTTGGCGCGCAAGCTGCCACCGGCGACCGACACCAAATTGAAAAGGTGCGACTCGGTGCCGGTTTCCGAAACCGCCGCAATGGTCTCACCGGTTCGCGTGTCCTGGAGCCTGAGATCGAGACGAACCTGGCCCGCCGATCCCTCACCTATAACGGCATAAGCACCGACCACCACGTAGTCGGTGCTGAGATTTTTGCCGACTTTGCTGAGGCTCTCTTTCCCCAGACTGTCAACGTGGGACAGGGCCAGTTCCGTCTCCATTCTGGAAACGGCTTCCGCCGAAATGGTTCGAAGCTGGCCTCCAGCAGACAGATCCGTCGTTAGCCAATCCGGTAGAGCAGTAGAAAGCCACGTTTCACTTGGATTGCCCGACAGGTTCTTGAACCCCAGGACCGCGACTGAGCGGCGCGGCGTAACGGACGAAAGAGACCCGGACCGAAACGGATATAAATGGCGGTAGCCAACGATTCCCACCCCTATCGCCACGATCAGGACAAGACCAATTGCACTCCACAGCAAGGCCAGCAGAGGAACCCTGAGCGCCTGTCGCGTCACAACTGCCGTCGCGTCATTATCTGCCGCGTGCGGTTCCGAAGGGGCTGCCGTCGGGATTTCGGCATCGGCCGTTGCCGGCAGAGCGTCCACTGCCGGGGTTGATACCGGAGCGATCACCGGAGCAATAAATCGATAGCCTCGGCGTGGCAACGTCTCGATAAACCGGGGATTATCGGCCGTATCTCCCAATACATACCGCAGCCGATTCATCGCCTTGTTCAGGTTGTGATCGAAATCGACATAAGTATCCGCGGGCCAGAGTTCCTGGCGCAACCGTTCGCGGCTGACCAATTCACCGGCGTTGTCCAACAGGATGAGCAGAATCCGAAACGGTTGTTGCTGGAGCCTGACTTGCAATCCTTGTCTGCGCAATTCTCCCAATTGACGGTCGGCTTCGAAAACACCAAAGCGCAACATCCGTGATGGATTGGAAGTCTTTTCCATTGTGTTGAGTGGACCCACGGGTTGGTGAGTTTGGCCCCGGAGCACGCTTTCTCGAATTATATTCTCTGCCTATTAGCGCGAACCTCGGTTGCATTCGCAATTGATTTACTTTCATATATTTATGGTCACATAGCAAGCGCGAAAATCCGTCGACAATGCTCGACCTGGCTCGGGCGATAGGAATGAGTCCCGAAACGCACCGTCGTCCCACTGCGCCAAGAGCACGGTGGTTCAGATGATCTTAACCCACTGTTCTGGGCCATCACCAGCGGGGACGTGCGCGTTATCGAGGATGGACTAAAGCCAGCATTGCTGGATCGGAAGCTTCAAGGAGAAAATCCTTCGTGTTGTAAGTCTTGTCCGCAACCACCGTGATGCGGCGTGAGCGGCCCTCTTGCTTTTCAGCAAGCATCAACAGCACTGCATCGCGCTCGGCATAACCGTCGGCATGCGTCACCATCGCCGCGGCGATCAGACGGTTGCGGTTTTCCACCAGCGCGTGCCCCAGATAACTCAGCTTCGACCCCTTGCCATAACTCGTTTTGTACAGCCGCGCATCGGCAACAACAGCGCTCGCAGAGTGTACTCCGGTGCAATCGATGGACGGCCGGACTCCGTTCGCCGTCTCAACATTGCCGCGTAATCCATCTGGATCATAGAAAAACTCGGCTGAGACTCGATCCATGCAACAACGCCGTTTGAAAGCATGCATGGACGAACTGCTAATCTCTCGCTCCCGTTGAGCCAACACATACGGTGGCCGAAGCGTTGTGCCTGTGATGAATTAGCCGTTCGAAGTATCCTTTGTGGAAGACAAATCCATAGATATCGCCAGAGCGATACCTAACCTCAGCGCGGAGGAAAGGGTCTTCAGGAGCGTTATCGCAACTAATCAGCACAGTTTCACCTGGTGTGAATTCTCCGACTATTCTCCCCCACAAACCTGCATCGCTCATCGAAAGAGTCACACCTCCGAAGCAAATTACTTCGCCGTCGCGATCTGCCAGTATCGATAATGGCCACTCGAGTTGAATGAGCTGATAGCGCCGTTCGGTGAGGAGAGTGTCCTTCTTGTAAGTGAGTCGGAGGTCTAGAAGCTGAATGAGGGCCTCGATACTGGAGACCTCATCAATCACGAGATTACCGACTACACCTCCGGAAGGCCCTGCGTTCGATCGATTGAGGAGCACAATCGGGGTTGCAGGGGAAATTCGCGTCCAACGACCCATTAACCTCGCAGCATCGGCAGCACACGTAACGACAAATGCCCCAAGTTGTCGACCGGCCGCGAACGTCAGGGCATGGTTGCAGTCGCGCGCAATTTGATAATCGTATCCGCTGCTCCATAAAGCTCCCCGATTCAAATCGACGAAGCTTCTTGCACAATCGACGAAAACTACCAGAGGTCTGGCAGGTCTCAATGACGGATCAGCAAAAGTTGTCCATTTCGCCGACCCTACTCCAGCCGCAGTCGCCGGCGCGCGAAGCTGCCGCAGCGTGTGTCTGCTGACGGAGTTCTGCGTCTCAATCTCCACTTCGCAATTTCTAGCAATTGGATGCATAGCAGAATGTTATGACTAAACTGTGAGCTCTGAGCGGGAAGAGAACGCCAAACCACCTCGCAGGAACCTACAAGTCACGTGAGGGCGATAATCAGAGTCTTCCCTGGATACTGGTAGAGCCGACCAAGCAACATGCAGCAGCTCGCATTCATCGAGTCCCAGTGCGAATGAGCCATGCTCCTCGAGCATATATATAGTGCATTTCGCCTCGAGTAGCACGCCTTCCCGAGCGATAACCGGCTCTTTCGGATACGAAATTTTATTCGAGTCGAACTAACCTCAGTTCGCACGGATATCCCAGACTCCGATAGGCCGGAGTCAATGGTAGTAGACCTTTGCGGAACCTAAAAGTAACCTCGCGGGAAATCTACAATCGACATTCCAATTCGTTTTACCCCTCAAACGAGGCAAAATTGCGCCTTAGGTCAAAATTGCATCCAAGCCAAGGAGGGTGCGTGGGAGGCGTGATTCATTTCAAACGATACAATAGTTTCATAAGAAATAATGGTGCATCGCAACAATGACGCATAGGGCTCCTTCTATGCCCCGTATCCAAGGACGGCTGCAAGTGACGCACCCCATTTTCCCTCTATCGACGGTATTAGAGTTCGACATTGATGGCGCGCGACCGGTACAGTTCGACGTAACTAATGAGCGTCTCCATTCACACAGCACAGCGATCACTCTCACACCCAAAGCTTGCAGTCTTTTGGTGTATCTCTCGACACGCCCACAACAACTTGTATCGCACCAAGAGGTCGTGCGCGCTCTGTGGCCCGATACGTTTGTGGATCCAAAAGGGCTGAAGAAATACGTCTTGGAACTCCGAAAAGCATTTGGAGATGATGCCAAGCATCCCAAGGTCATCGAAACTCTGCCCAGGCGAGGATATCGCCTGCTCGCCGCCGTACGCGATGCCAGTTCTAAACCGAAACAAGACCGGAACAGTCTGCTTGCTATCGACGACGATCAGGCATTTCTAGACATCATTGAGCGGGTTGCGCAAGAACGCGGAATCAAAGCATCCTCAACAACAGACCCCGATGAATTCAAGAAACTAGTGCTCACTGAGACGCCGAACATTGTCGTCCTCGATTTGAATGTGCCGGGACTCGACGGAGTGGCATTGCTTCGCTTTCTCCAGGCAACCAAATGCGATGCCAAGATATTAGTCGCCAGCGGAATGGACTCGCGCGTCATCGATACCGCCAAGAAGATCGGCACCCATTTCGGTTTAAGCATGCTGGCACCCTTGCAAAAGCCTTTGCGCATTGCGGATGTCCGGAACGCGCTATTGAAGGCTTCGAATACAAAGCCCGCAATTGATGCTGATCTACTGCGCGGAGCTCTACAGAATAATGAACTGACAGTGTACTATCAGCCTCTCGTGGTTCTCCGCGAGAGGCGGTTGGTCGGATGGGAAGCACTGGTGCGGTGGGAACACATGGAACTCGGAACACTTACACCTGATCGCTTCATGCCTATTGCTGCTCTTGAAGGTATGACAAACCTTGTCACCGCGCGGGTCCTTGAGTGCGTGGTGAGTCAGCTTGCTGAATGGGACTCTTTGCAAGACGCAGACGAATTTGTTTCGGTCAACATTTCGGCCTTGGACCTCGATAATGCGGAGTTGCCATATCAGATAGAGAGAATCTGCAAGCAGTATTCCGTGCCGGCACATCATTTGCGATTCGAATTGACTGAAACTTCAGCGATGAAAGACGACGTCAGTCATTCTGAACTGTTGGCACGCTTGCGAATCAAGGGCTTTAAACTAGCCCTGGATGATTTTGGCACCGGATATTCCTCCATCCTCAAATTGCAGCGCGGTCCCTTTTCCGAATTGAAAATCGATCAAGCTTTTGTTCAGCATATGACCACGGAAAGGGATTCCGACATCATCGTCAGAACGATAATCGCTCTTGCTCATTCGCTAGACATGGAAGCAATCGCAGAGGGGATAGAAACAGAGGAGCAAGCGAAACTGCTTGCGGAAGCGAATTGTGAAATGGGCCAAGGTTACTTCTTTGGCAGACCTATGCCGGGACGTAACGTGCCGCAGTGGCGCGCGGCGAATTCAAATATGTTGAAATTGTGACTCTAGCGCGTTCTCATGGCTTTCGTTCAACCTCAAACCAGGCTATCGCATCAGTCGTAAGGATACACATGACTCTAGTAGCAAATACAGTGTTACTTGTCGACGACAGCACCCGAATCTTAGATAGTTATAAAAGGCTCCTGCGTGGCGACTTTTTGGTAGATACCGCTCAAGGCGGCAAAGAAGGCCTTGCTGTCATTCGCGAGCGCGGCCCTTTTACTGTCGTGATATCGGATGTGGACATGCGGAGGATGAAGGGAGTTGATTTTTTATCGGCAGTAACAGAGGTTGCCCCTGATACAGTTCAGATGCTTCTCTCTGGAACCGATAACCTCCCTTTGACGGTTCGCAACGGCAATCAGGCAGGTGTCTTCCGTATTTTGGTCAAGCCGGCTACTGAAACCGATTTACGAAAGGCATTGGCTGATGCCTTTCATTATTATTACTTGGCCATGTCACATCGACATCGAGAAACTGATGGCCTCCTTAGTGCTGAAGCGCGTCAGCGCTCACTCGTAGCCCAGCTCCTTCATGCTCAAAAGATGGACTCCCTGGGTCAGCTTACTGGCCGTATTGCCCACGATCTTAATAACCTTCTCGGTGTCGTGTTGGGCAATCTCGATTTCCTTGAAGAGTATGTGCCCAGAGAAAGTGAACAGGCAAAAATGATCAAAGCCGCCACCGCAGGTGCACTCCGTGGTGTCGAGTTGACAAAGAGCCTTCTGGCCTTTACGCGACAGGAATCGCGGGTATCGACACCGACACATCTGGGCACTCTCTTGATGAGTTCTCTCAAGTCGCTTCGTACATTATTGCCGGATAAAATATCAATTGAGTCTAATATCTGCGACGATCTCTGGTTTGTTTTGATCGAGAAGACGCAACTCGAATCGGCGCTTCTTAATCTCACACTCAATGCCTGCGACGCGATGCCTTTCGGTGGGTGTCTTGAAATCAGCGCAAAGAATGTATCCCTGAATGACGACCCGAACAAGTCGAGTTCGAGGCCAGAGAAGAGCGATTATATCGAGATTTTAGTATCCGACTCTGGCATCGGAATGTCCCCAGTTGTGAGTGCCAGAGCTTTTGAACCATTCTTTACTACCAAGGGATCAAGAGGAACGGGCCTTGGATTGAGTATCGTGCATAGTTTTGTAATCCAATCAGGTGGGTTCGTTCGACTTTCTAGCGAACCGGGCAACGGTACCTCTATTCGAATATATCTACCACGGGCGAATTAACTTTCTTGCAAAAAATTGGCACTCCAGGCCTTTTTCGAAACAATGGGTATCGCGTTCCATACACGTGGCCAAGATTACTGCACCATAGCGATACCCGCCGTAAGCAATTTCCATCTAGCCTAATCAGCACTGGGAAGCTGCAGTGCGCGCGAAAATCGTGACTCCTCCTAGTTAATTCTGTTTGACATCCCACTAAACAATCAAGCGCCATACTTACTGAGCGTAAAGGTCACGCAACTGCCACCTAAAAGTCACGCCCTCGCTACCAGAGTTTCGCATAGTCTCTGAATCGGGAGCTTGCTTCGAACTGCAGATACAGGCCGTTTGAACAGCAATCTCTCAGAAGCATGTTCAAGAAAGGCCGATGTCTAGATGTCTGAACTGTTGAAATTCCACTCCGATTCCAGAGTATCGCCGCTTGAAACAAGTACCCCGAACATCACCACGTCGAGAATGCAGGAGTCACTGGAAGGTGCATACTCGGCGAGCCCAAAGTCGCAAGGACAATCTCTCACGAATAGCCCGGCATTTCTCTTTCAAAGAGTGCCCGGTCGAGGCGAGCTTGTCATCCATTACCTCGAACGGGTTGTCGATGCGGCGTTTGTACGCTACCGTCGTTAGTCAAGTGTCGGCAATCAAAGTAAGGAATGTATCTACGGATGGTTTGTCATTTGGCTTTCCGCGGGATTCCGCCGATTGCCGGCTCACTCAACGCAACATACTCAACGCAACATATTGACTTCTGAAAAGGAAAACTATGCTTAACATGAAATTTCTTGCCTTGTGTTCCATCCTTATCGCTGGAGCGGGGACAGCCTTCGCAGGTACCGCCACCAGCAATCTCGCTGTGACCGCTAACGTAACCGCAAGCTGCAGCATCAATGCTGGCGCTCTGGCTCTCACCTATGATCCCGTCGTTGCCAATCAAGCCACGGCATCGACCAGCACGGCGACACTGAGCGTGGCATGCACAACCGGTTCGGCCAGCACGATAACCCTTAGCCAAGGCTCCAACGCCGGTGCGGGATCAACAGATGCAACGCCGCTCCGCAGGGCACTGAATGGAACAACGGATTACTTAAACTATCAACTCTATTCGACTCCAGACTACCAAACCGTCTGGGGCAATACGAATGCAACCGGAGCATCGCACACCGGAACGGGCACCACGGACACAGTAACCGTGTACGCTTCCATTCCGGCTTCTCAGAATATTCCTGCCGGCTCCTATGCGGACACCGTTGTTGCCACCATCACGTTCTAGGCAGGCATAATGCAATTTCAGAAAGCTATATCAACTATATTTTGTGGGCTGGCGTTCCTGCTGGAAGGAGCGCCTCCCCTTATGGCTGCTTCGTTCACGGTTACTCCGGTCCGCGTAGAATTTTCGCACCAACATCTGCACGCAACGCTCCAGGTTACAAACAACGGGGACGAGGCAGTAACAATTCAGCTTCATCCAGTGCAGTGGATACTTAAAGGCAATCAGGAGACCGAGCATGAAACTGACGATTTGATTTTCAATCCACCTGTGTTCATCATATTGCCGAACCAAAGCCAGGCAATCCGCGTTGGGGTGAGGCAATATACAGCGCTGGATGCCGAGCAAACATATCGTTTAATCCTCGAAGAGGTTCCTTCTGCGTCGGGCGCGGGGGTTCAAGGGTTACACACCGTTCTTCGGATCAGTATTCCACTTTTCGTGAAATCGGGCAGTCCCGCTGCAGCGAAGTTGTCATGGATCTTGTCGAGATCGCCAGATGGCATGATGCTGTCCGTCGAAAACCATGGAAACGCCCACATCCAGATCAGGCGCATCACTTTGAGTTCTCCTGACGGAACTAACCCGATCGCCGTCCAGAGCGGTTCTGAGTACGTATTGGCTGGCGGCCACAAGGAATGGATCGTGAAGGACGTTCCTCCACATGACCAAGGCGGCCTTCTCATGCAGGCAATTACCGATGGAAATCCCGCTAACGAGGTACTTACGCTCCATAATCCCTAAAGGTCTTGTATTGCTTTTGTTGCTTCTTTTGTCCACTCCAAGCTTTGCGTCTGAACCCGCCGAGATCCTCGTTGCGGTGCGGCTCAATGGTCAGCTCGCGAGTGACTTTGAGCCGGCGCTAAAGGACGACTCGCATTGGTATCTATCGGTAGATTTCTTTCGACGCAACCGTCTCTCGCTGCCACCCACATCTCCCATGCTCCATGGAAAGCAGGAGTATTACCCACTCGATGACGTCAGCGGTTTGACATTCTCAGTCGATATGCAGGAGCAGGCGCTCAACATCAAAGTCCCGCCCGGTGCATTCGGTTTATCCCGGACAGATGCTTCACGGCGAATGAGGCTCCTTCCGACGGTATCGGGTCCGGGGGCTTTTCTCAATCGCGACCTTCAATATTTGGTCGGCCATAATTTGAACGAGTTTTCAGGATTTGGGGAGGCAGGATTCTTCGGCCCAAGTGGAGTGGTGACGAGTGAGTTCTCAGCGGTTGCGGGGACAAATGGATTTCAAATGGCCCGAATCAATACTCTATTTACACATGATATTCCTGATAGATTAGTGACGTTCACGGTAGGCGACAGCATGACTTCGGGAGAGATGTGGGGCCGACAGGCATACTTCGCAGGGATAAGCTATTCCACCAACTTTGCCGTACAACCGTCGTTCATTCCCGAAGCACTTCCGAGTATCTCAGGCATAGCTGTAGCGCCTTCCGTAGTCAATATTTATGCAGATAATGTTGAGGTATTGTCTCAGCCTGTCGACTCGGGCCCATTTGCAATCCAGAACATCCCTGTGATGTCAGGCGAGGGGCAGATTCAACTTGTCGTGACCGATGCGCTGGGGCGCTCCCAGACCATTACGCAGCCATTTATCAAGTCAACCGATATCTTGCAGCAAGGCGTGCGCGACTTCGCATATCAGGCCGGTACATTTCGCCGCAATTACGGTGTAACAAGCGCCCAATACAAATCTTTCTTTTTACTTGGGAGCGAGCGCCGTGGAATAACAGACTCGCTGACTTTGGGTGCCAGAGCAGAATTGACAGGGGCCAACGAAGCACTGGGGTCTAGCGCGAGCTATGTGCTTCGGCGGCTTGGAGTGCTAGGGGGCGGCACTGTGCTTAGCCTCAACGGAAGCCGTCCCGGTAATCTATCCTACGTAGACTTCGACCATGCGGCTCGGGCATTCGGATTGGCGTTTCATTACGAGACTGCCACGCCAGGCTTTTGGCAGATTGGACTTCTGCCATCAGAGGCAAATGGCCGGCATTTATTTCAGGGAAGTACGAGCATCGCGGTGGGCAACTATGCCACGGTTAGCGTGGGTCTCATCCAGGAGGTCCTACATGGCGCCGGGGACCTGCGTTCACTCACGGCGACGGCAGGTGTGCGCATGGGGCCCGGATACCTCAACATTACTCCCACCATCAGCACCGCGCCGCGGAGAGCGACAGGAGTCAATTTCTCATTCTCGATGCCGTTCGGCAGAAGAGGGATCATTTTCTCGACGGCGGAGACCGGAAACGCTGGCCGGTCGGCTATCACGGAGATCCAGACAACGCTCCCAACCGGGACTGGATATGGCTATCGCGTACGTTCAGACGAACTCAACAATGGACGTGTTGATGCGGAGTTGTCCTATCAGAATGATCATGGCGAGTGGGACGTCGAAACTAGTCAGGGCGATCAGGCGAATAGTTGGCGGCTTAGCGATCGGGCAGGCATAGCATGGCTGCACGGCAATGTTCTGACGACACGCTGGCTTGAAAACAGCTTCGCCATGGTAGAAGTGCCGCATGAACCCAACGTCGGCGTTTTTGTAAATAACCTCCAGGTGGCGCGGACCAATCGCAATGGCGTAGCTCTTGTACCATGGCTCGCCCCTTACGAT
>Ga0255353_1002034_pt1 | contig 10554 bp, 5 predicted proteins | sample HBST25metaG_FD_189941 | JGI IMG/M metagenome (GOLD analysis project Ga0255353, IMG submission 189941) | Peat soil microbial communities from Stordalen Mire, Sweden - H.B.S.T25 | ecosystem: Environmental > Terrestrial > Soil > Wetlands > Peat | place: Sweden: Norrbotten County, Stordalen Mire...
CCCCTATGTTTACTACCTCTCAGCACGCGCACTTCATCGGCATCGGCGGCATCGGCATGAGCGGCATCGCGGAGATTCTGCTCAACCTCGATATGAAGGTCTCCGGCTCGGACCTTCGCCGTGGACCTGTGACCGACCGTCTCGCTCAATTGGGCGCCACCATCTATGAAGGCCACAACGCCACTAACATTGCCGGAGCCACGGTCGTGGTCACCAGCTCCGCCGTCTCCCCAGACAATCCCGAAGTGCTGGAGGCGCGCGCCCACAAGATACCCGTCATTCAGCGAGCCGAGATGCTGGCCGAGCTCATGCGTCTCAAATACGGCATCGCCATCGCCGGAATGCACGGCAAGACGACGACCACTTCCATGGTTGCCTCGGTTCTGGCCGCAGGCGGACTCGACCCGACGGTCGTAGTCGGCGGACGCGTGGACGCGCTCGGCTCCAACGCCAAACTGGGCAGTTCGCAATACCTCGTCGCTGAAGCCGATGAGAGCGACCGCTCCTTTCTCAAGCTTTCGCCCATCCTGGCCGTGGTCACCAATCTCGACCGCGAGCACATGGACTGTTACCACGACATGGCCGACGTTGAGCAGGCTTTCCTCACATTCATTGACAAGCTGCCGTTCTACGGCGCGGTGACCGCCTGCGTGGATAATGCGCTGCTGGCTGCCATTTTGCCTCGCGCGCAACGCCGCGTCTTCACCTATGGTGTCGCCGCCGGAGCCGACTACCGGCTGGAGTTTCTCGATGCAAAGAAAGACAGCGTTGCGGCAGGGCAGGGAAGCTTCGCGCGTTTTCAGGTGGTCACTGCGCACGAGCCGCTCGGGCCATTTGAATTGCATGTGCCCGGCCACCACAACATTCTCAACGCCACTGCTGCCGTGGCTATTGCTCACCAACTCGGGATTAGTTCGGAGAAGATTGCCGAGGGACTGAGCCACTTTCGCGGCGTGGACCGGCGCTTCCAGTTGCGCGGCACAGCACGCGGCGTAACCGTCGTGGACGACTATGGCCATCATCCCACGGAAATTCGCGCTACACTGGCCGCTGCCCGCGAATGTGGCTACAAAAAAATCCGCATCGTCTTCCAGCCGCATCGCTTCACCCGAACCCTTGATCTCATGGATCAGTTCGTTGGCGCGTTCAAAGATGCTGATACGGTCATCGTGCTGCCTATCTACGCTGCCAGCGAGCAGCCCATCCCCGGCGTGACAGCCGAGCGATTGGCCGCAAAAATTGAAGGCCCGCAGGTCCAGTACGCCCCGGATTTCCTTGCCGCCATTGCCGCAGTTACGGCTCAAGCCAAAGAGGGCGACCTGATCCTTACCCTCGGCGCAGGCAACGTCAGCCAACTGGGACCGCAAATCCTGACGGCGCTGGAAAAGAAATAAAAGAGCCTTTGCAAGCAAATTGCAGGGGTTCTGCCGCCCGCCGCACCCGTAACAATACGGGTTCCCCTTGGCTTCCTTGCGGAAAATGCCGGTGTACGGGTTATAGTGAAATCTGGCGACTCTCACGACCTTGCTCAGGCGTGACAACACTAAGCAGCAACAGAACCCGTTCCCTCGTTTGGGAAGACGAAACGCCCTCAGAGCCTCGAGACCCTCGAGAGCCCCGCATCCGGCGCGTCCAGCAGGTTGTGCCCCCTCCAGGGCGCTCACTGGCTGACGCAGCGCCGGAGATGGAAGACTCTGACGGCGATGATTCGTCGCGTCCCGGCCCGCGTGACGATTGGCAGCCGCGCGGCTCGTCAAAGAGGAATTCGCCGCGCAGCCGCTGGTGGCGTCCTTCGAGCACGGCTGGCCGTGTGCTTTTGCTGCTGGCGGTTCTCGCCGTGCTGGGCACGCTCGGCACGTCCGCATATCTTCTCAAAACCTGGCTGGGCCTCGATGGGCGCTTCCGCATCGAGGGGGCAAGCAACATCAAGGCCACGGGACTCACCGAGGTCAGCCGCGCTGAGATGCTGCCTGTCTTCGGCGAAGACATCGGGCGCAACATCTTTTTCGTCCCCTTGAGCGAGCGGCGCCGGCAGTTGGAAGAGATTCCCTGGGTCCAAAACGCCACGGTAATGCGCGTGCTTCCGGACCAGATTCAGGTCTCCGTGGTGGAGCGGCAGCCGGTAGCTTTCACGCGCCGGGGCCAGCAGATCGGCCTGGTAGACGCCAACGGAATTCTTCTCACCATGCCAGCGGCCATGATGGCCCAGCATCATTACTCGTTTCCGGTGGTCACGGGAATCGACGCCCGCGATCCATTGTCCGCACGCAAAGCGCGCATGGCGGTTTATCAGCGCCTGTTGGCCGACCTGGACGCCAGCGGCCAGAAGCTCTCGACGCAGATTTCAGAGGTTGACCTGACCGATCCCGAAGACGCCCACGTAATCATGCAGGACGATACCACCCTCCTGCACTTTGGTCAGGATCAGTTTTTGCAGCGGTACGAGCGTTATAAGACACACATTGCCGAGTGGCGCAAGCAGTATCCGAGATTAGCGGCTGTCGATCTGCGCTATGACCAGCAGGTCGTGTTGGAGATGGCTGCTGGCGCCGACGTGGCGCAAGCAGCGGCTGACCAGCAGGACGCAGCGAATGCAGCGCATGAGAAGCAACCGGCTATGAAAGCTGTTGACAACGATCACGCTGCGGGCAAGCCTCTCGCAAAACATCTCTCTGGGACGAAAGCCCTCAGCGAAAAATCTCCAACCAAACCAACCCGGCCTGCGGCTAAAGTGAAGACAGGCAAGGCGAGCGCGAAGCCGGCCGGTAATGCCTCTGCGAAGACAAAGACAGCGGCTGCGAAAGCCAAGGCTGCAAAAGCCAAAGCCGTCAAGGCCAAGGCGAACGAAAAGAAGCGCGCGCAGGCCAAACGCGCCGTACTGAATTTGAACCGGCAAAAGACCGCCCCAACCAGTCACGCGGCAGCGTCTGCCGAGATGGGTCAGTGAGCACGATGAGCCAAAATCAAGACAATTTGATCGTGGCGCTGGACATTGGCAGCGCATGGACACGCGTGCTTGCGGCGGAGCTGAATGACGGTGCGCTGCGCTATTGCGGCCACGGCATGGTGGAGTCGGCGGGCATGCGCAAGGGGCTCATCGCCGAGCTTGGTCCGGCAGCCAAAGCGGTCGAGGCTGCGAACAAGCAAGCCGAGTTTACTGCCCGCGCCAACATCAGCGAGTGCGTGGTGGGCGTGGGCGGGCCACACATTCGCGGGCTCAATACCAACGGCGGAATCGAGATGGGTGGCCGTCCTCGTGAGATCGACAGCGAGGATGTGCTCAGTGTCGTCGCCCGTGCGCGAGCCGTCGAAAGACCTCCGGACCGCGAGATTCTTCATCTGCTTCGCCGCCAGTTCATCCTCGACGATCAGCCGGGCATCTTTGACCCGGTGGGCATGATCGGCAAAAAACTTGAAGTGGATCTGCACATCGCCACCTGCTCCGCAAGCGCGCTGCAAAGCACGGTCACTTGCGCCAACCGGGCCGGCCTTGAAGTGACTGAGGCGGTGCTCGAGTCGGTTGCCGGGGCCGAGGCCACGCTCTCTGCCGATGAGCGGGAACTGGGCGTTTGCCTGCTTGACATTGGTTGCCACTCCAGCGATCTTGTGGTGTTTTTCGAGGGCGCCGTGGTGCATACGGGCTCAGTCCGGATTGGCGGCCAGCACTTTACCAACGACCTGGCGATAGGCCTGGAGATGCCCATAGCTCAGGCTGAGCAACTAAAGCGCACGTACGGAAACGCCGTGGTGACGGATGTGCCGATGGACGCCGAGATTGAGATTGCCAACCCCCAGCCGCAGATGTTGCGCCTGCGCAGGATTGCCGAAATCCTCGAGCCGCGCGCCTGTGAACTGATGCAATTCGTAAAAGAGAGCTTGCGCCAGGGCGGGGTATTTGAAGCGCTGGGCGCGGGTTGCGTCCTCACCGGCGGTGGTGCGATGCTGCCCGGTATGTTGGACGTTACTGAAAGCCAATTGCGCGTTCCGGCGCGCACAGGACTTCCTGTCCGTCTCTCGCAGATGCCCGGCGAACTGGTTCATCCCGGTTTTTCTGCCGCCATCGGCATGATTCTCTACGCTCACCGCACCAGGGTGAGCCGCGCGACGGAAAGCAACACACTGCGCACAAAATTGCGCTCTATCTTTGCAGCGAGTTTTTAACGTTTCGGAAAGGTTGATCCATTGAGCAGAATCGACATATCCGAAGCTAACGCCAAGATACCTAGAGAAGTGCGATTTGACGATGATATCGTCAGCGCATTGGCTTTCACGTTATTCTTCTTCGTTTTGTGGCTTGTCCCGGTCGGATTTCGAGCCCACGACATCCATACGCGTGATGTTTTGCGGCAAGAAGGATATATGGCAAATGGGGAAGTCATAAAAAGCTATCCAGGCCGCGGTAACGTGGGTGTGGTATATAGGTTTTCTGTTGATGGAGTATCGTGCCCCGGTCGCGCCAACATGATAGCTGATGACTACAAGGTTCAAGCTCCGGGCGAAAAGATTCTTATTCGATACTTACCTAATAATCCGAGCGTCAATCAGCCAGCTAATTGGGAGTGGTTTTCAGTTTGGGAATTACCTTTCTATCTCATTGGGCCGGGAATTCTGGTAGCCCTAGCAGCTTTGTTTATTGTGGGATCGAGAAAAAGAAAACTGGCGCGCATGGGGGTTGTTGTTCAAGGGAGAGTGACGGGTTGCGCTCCCGATCGTAAGCTATTCACTGTCTATTACGAATTTGACACGGAAGATAACGTTCGGATGGAGGGCAGTACCAAGTTGTCGGAAGAGTGCGAAGCGGGAAACTCGATACCTGTTATGTATCTGCGAAGCAACCCTAAGAGGAATGATTGTTACGCTGAATGATCGCCATCCTGGGGGATTCCGTATTGCAGAGCCAGACGGGCGGCCCGGATCTGACCACTAAGTATGGGTGGCGATGTCCGGATTTTCAGAGGATGTAAACAGCCATGATTCAGGAGGCAGTAGCCCAAATGGAAGAATTGAGAAATGAAGCCGCGGAAATGCGCATTCAGTATCACGACGAGGGTGTGCGTGGAGCTCGCATCAAAGTCATCGGCGTGGGCGGCGGCGGCGGCAATGCCGTCAATCGCATGATTCAGGCCCGCATGGCAGGCGTCGAGTTCATCGCCGCCAACACCGACGTGCAGGCGCTCAAGGCCTCGCAAGCTCCCGTCAAGCTGCAGCTCGGCGTCCGGCTAACTTCTGGACTCGGCGCTGGAGCCAATCCCGACGTGGGCCGCCGAGCCGCGCTCGAAGATTCGGAGAAGATCATCGAGGCTCTCGAAGGCGCTGACATGGTCTTTGTCACCGCAGGCCTCGGCGGCGGCACAGGCACCGGCGCCGCGCCGGTGATTGCTTCGCTGGCCAGCGAACTGGGCATTCTCACCGTGGCCGTCATAACGCGCCCCTTTGCTTTTGAAGGCAAGCGCCGCCAGCAGCAAGCCGAGCAGGGACTTAAAGAGCTGATCGAATGTGTGGACACGATGATCGTGATTCCCAATGAAAAGCTGCTGGATGTGGCTAAGGATGCCGGCTTCTTCGAGAGCTTCCGCATCGCGGACGACGTGCTGCGCCAGGGCGTGCAGGGCATCAGCGACATCATCGCCATTCCCGGCATCATCAATCGCGACTTCGCCGACGTCAAGACCACCATGGCCGGCATGGGCCACGCTGTCATGGGCACCTCCGTACGTTCGGGCGCAAATCGTGCCATGGAAGCGGCACAGGCAGCCATGGCCTCGCCCTTGCTGGAAGCCGGTGCCATCGACGGCGCTCGCGGCATCCTCATCAACATCACCGGCTCCAGTTCGCTGAAGCTCTCCGAGGTCAACGAGGCTTCGTCGCTCATTCAATCCGCCGCCCACGCTGAGGCCAACATCATCTTCGGCGCGGTGCTGGACGAGCGGATGGGCGAAGAGGTAAAGATTACCGTCATCGCCACCGGCTTCCGCGACCAGATGCCGGAGCGGCGCGCGCGCATGTTGGCTGTGGAAGAGGCGCCCGTGGTCTCGATTCCGGTGGAACAAGCGCCGGTGGCCAAAATAGCCCTGGTCGCGCCCGATAACTGGCTTCGCGAACCTGTCCTTGCGCCCGCGCCGCCGCGCTTCCTCTCGCAGGATGAGGAAGAGCAGGAAGACGCTGTCGAGCCGGATAAACCGTGCAGAATCGACAAGGTGGAGGAACTCGCTGGTCCATTCTTCTCCTCCGCCCCTGCAAGCTCTGCGCGCTTGGCTGACACTGCGGTTTCGATTGTGGAAGTGCCAGCAGTTGATGAGCCAGAGGAGTTGGAACCAGCAGACGCGCCTGCGCCGCCCAGGTTTGCCGAGTTGTGTGAGGAGCCGGCGTATACCCTGCTGCCAAGGGATTATGCATCGGGCCTCGCGGGAGGCGTGCGCCGTCCGGTGATGACGGACGACTTTAGCGCGCAACCGGCAGCGACGCTCCTGGCCGAAGCTGGCGAAGAGGATCAGCCGGATCTAGACAAGCCAACCTTCCTGCGCCGGCTGAAGTTCTAGGGCGTGTTTCAAAGCCCGCCTTGTGTCAGGGCACGACTTCAGAGGCTGCGGAAGAACTTAGAACGGAGGGAGGCGGGGGTTTCAACCTCCGCATAAAGCCAGCATAATCAGCGCGGGCTTTAGCCCCGGAGGGATGCTCCCCGTCAATCTCACCTGAATTAGCGAGTTTTTCCGCAGCCTGTTCAGTCGTGCCAACAGGGGCATAAGAGCAAGGGGTTTTAACCCCTGGGGAACTGCAACCGTCACACGGAAGTCGTTTTCGAAACATGCTCTAGTACGAAGGTAATGGGCTAATTTGAAGGGGACTGGCGTCAGCCCGCGCATAAGCCAAACAGAATCAACGGGGCTTTAACTCCGAGGTAGCGCTCATGCAAATCGGCCCATTACCAACGCGCGGACTCTTGTCAGGATGAACTGAGGAGAGAGTATAGTTCAATGTAGCTCATATAAATATGAGGGTTTTTGCGAAGCCTCAGGCCCGCTTTTCGATTCTAATTATTGTTGAAGGAATCGGTTGCGGGGTTCGACGGCGAAAGGGAGCACCCAGGACGGACGTTGTGCTTGGATGAAATTTGGCTTGATCCGCAAAAGGGCTGTAATTTGTCTGCGGAGATGCCGATAGAAGGTGGTGCATCGATTGCGGTGCGCTCGTACGCAGTGCAAATGAGTGGCGTTTTCCTTTTGAGAGTTGCCACCTTGCATGGAGTTGGTGAGGCTGGCCGTAAGAGGCGAGCCGTTTAAAGAAGGATGTAGTAAGTAGGTGCGAGCCCCTCAAGGGGACGCAATGCACGATACTCCGACTGGAGAGAGGAACAGGCTGAATGAATTTCTTCCGTGTTTGGGCAAGTGCATTGGTTCTCATCGGTTTAAGCGTTGGCGCGGGGCGAGTATCCGCGCTCGACGCGCGACATCCGCTGCGCCATTCCAGGACCACAGAACCCCATCTGACAGAGCCGCATCGTACCGCGCATCATACTGCTGAGACGGCAACCCGGAGATCTGCGGTCGCGCATGCAGGACGCCGGGGTTATTCCTCAGCAAGAGGTGGTGTGCGCCGCGTGTCTTATGCCCGGAGCAGCCGCCATCATTTCTATGAGCGGTTTACCGCCAGTTCTTTTGCCAAGGGAGACATCTTTGCCGGCGACATTACGGCTGGCGAAGATCCAGTCGTCCGCCAGGCCGCTATCGACGCCATGGGCGACATGAACGGCACCGCCGTGGTCATCGACCCCTCCAATGGCCGCATTCTGGCCATGGTCAATCAGAAGCTGGCTCTTTCACCGGGTGCCGAGCCTTGCTCCACCATCAAGCTCACCGTGGCCATGGCCGCGCTCTCCGAGGGCATCGTCACCAGTGATACGCCCGTCAAGCTGGCCGGTTTCCGCATGAATATGACGCAGGCGCTGGCCAAGAGCAACAACCTTTATTTCGAGGAAATGGGCCGCGAACTGGGCTTCGAGCGCGTGCGCCACTACGCCAATCAGTTTGGCCTCGGCGAGCTGGCCGGTTACAACATTCCAGGCGAGCAGTTGGGCGTCTATCCGGACCGCGAGCTGCCTGCTTCTCAGGGCGGCGTGGGCCGCATGTGCAGCTTTGGCCAGGGTGTTTCTCTCACACCGCTGCAACTAGGCGCCTTTGTGGCTGCCCTAGCCAACGGCGGAACCCTTTACTATCTGCAGCATCCCACCAAGCCGGAAGAGGCTGCTGCCTTCCAGCCCAAGATCAAGCGGACTCTCAATATTGCCAAATACGTGCCTGACATGGAAGACGGCATGGCTGGCGCGGTCGAGTACGGCACTGCCCGCCGCCTGCGCGCCAACTTTCACGAACTGCCGGTCTTTGGCAAGACTGGGACCTGCTCGGATAACGGCACCCGCTTCGGCTGGTTCGCCGCCTACTCTGATTCGCCGCAAGGCAGTCTGGTCACGGTCTTCTTTCTCGAGGGCGGAAGGCCGACATTCGGCCCCCGAGCGGCCGAGCTGACCGGCGAGTTCTACAAGAATCTGTGGAACCGCAACTGGTTTGCCTCCAAAGGCCCGCAGGATGCGGCGGCTTTTCCGCGCGTGTTCCCTCAGCCTCAGCAGAACCAGCCGTAGAACAGCGCGCCTCCGAGCTTCATGAAACCAAACGAAGAGGCTGCTTTCGGGCAGCCTTTTTTGTCGCTCAACGCAGCTGCATCCGCATTGGCTGAAGCCAATCGCTCCCAAAATCATCTAACCATAAAGGAGCTCCCCCTATGGCACTGCCCGAGCATTTTCTCCTCCTCTACGGTTACGCGCTGCTCTTTGCCTGGGTGCTCGTCGAGCAATTGGGGATTCCGCTGCCTGCCACGCCGGTCCTGCTGGCCGCCGGAGCGCTTTCGGCTGAAAACGAATTGAGCATCGGCCTGGCATTTCTGGCTGGCATGGCCGCTTCGCTGATCGCAGATACCTCATGGTTCCTGGTCGGCCGCCGCTACGGCCGTCATGTCCTGCGTTTTCTCTGCAAGGTTTCCATTGAACCCACCACCTGCGTCCGCAGCACACAGGAGTCCTACAGCCGCCGCCACGGTCTAGCTCTCACCTACGCCAAATTCGTGCCCGGCCTCTCCATGCTGGCTCCGCCCGTCGCCGGGCAAAAAGGCATGGCCTTCCGCAGCTTTCTGCTCTTCGACGGCATCGGGGCCGCGCTCTGGGTCGGTCTGCTGCTGGCCGCCGGCCGCCTCTTCGGTGCGCTGCTGGTGCAAGATCCCGGCCTGCTCAATCGTGTGGGACGCTTCTCCGGGGCCTTGCTTCTTCTGGGCGTCGCCGGCTTCCTCGTCGCACGCATCATTCGCCGCCGCATGATTCTGAACAAATTGATTTCCGCCCGTCTGGAGCCAGTCGAACTGAAGCGCTGGCTCGACGCAGGCGAAGATGTTTTCATCGTTGATCTGCGCCACCCCGACGATCTGAAAGACGAACCCTTCACCCTGCCCGGCGCGCTCCACATCGCACCCCAGGCCCTCGCCGAGCGCGGCCATGAGATTCCCCGCGACCGCGATATCGTTCTCTACTGCGCCTGCCGTCCCAGCGACGCCACCTCCGTTAAAACCGCCACCACTCTGCAGAAGCTCGGCATCGACCGCGCCCGCCCCCTGCGCGGCGGCTACTACGAATGGAAGCGCCTCGGCTTTCCCCTTGCCGCGATCGCGGCGGCCTCGCCAGCGCAGGCAGCCAGTATCGTGACCGCATGATTCAATAGCAGACTGAAATGTAGCGCCGGCCAGCAGACTGAAATGTAGCGCCGGCCAGCAGACTGAAATGTAGCGCAGGCCAGCAGACTGAAATGTTGAGCCGGCCAGCAGACTGAAATGTAGCGCCGGCCTCCAGGCCGGCTGTCGTGCGGGCGTCCTCGCCCGCGCCTGTCCTGAGCAACCACGAATCCACGCAGTCACAAACTCAGCGATAAAGAATGCCACCCTCAATCCCCTGCGACAAGTTAAGCTAATGAATTGAGCACGGCAGGAGTGTATTCATGGCCTACGATGATCTGCGCGACTGGATCAAGACCCTTGAAAAGCACGGCGAACTGAAACGCATCAGCGAAGAAGTCTCTCCGGAACTGGAAATCACCGAGATTACTGACCGCGTATCCAAGAGCGGCGGCCCGGCCCTGCTCTTCGAGAACATCAAGGGCCATCCCGGCCACAAGGTCTTCATCAATCAATTCGGCAGCGAGCGGCGCATGGCCATGGCTCTCGGCGTCGAATGCCTCGACGAAATCGCCGAGCGGATTCACGCGCTCATGAATGTGAAGCCCCCCGAAGGCTTCCTCGACAAGCTCAAAATGCTCCCGCAGTTGAGCGCGCTCACCAGTGCCTTCCCCAAAACCGTCAGCGCCAAAGACGCTCCCTGCAAGGAATCCATCCGCCGCGACCATTTCGACCTCAACTACTTTCCCATCCTCAAGTGCTGGCCCCATGACGGCGGCCCGTTCATCACCCTCCCCTGTGTCGTCACCCGCGACCCGCGCTCCGGCAAGCGCAACGTCGGAA
>Ga0255353_1002039_pt1 | contig 10530 bp, 14 predicted proteins | sample HBST25metaG_FD_189941 | JGI IMG/M metagenome (GOLD analysis project Ga0255353, IMG submission 189941) | Peat soil microbial communities from Stordalen Mire, Sweden - H.B.S.T25 | ecosystem: Environmental > Terrestrial > Soil > Wetlands > Peat | place: Sweden: Norrbotten County, Stordalen Mire...
TGAATTCCGGACGCGGAGAGCGGGCCACAAGTGATAGGAATGTCCCGATTTCGGCGTTATGGACTGGCGGCAATTTCCTCTTGCGCAGCGCTTGCATTGTCACTGGTGTTTGGTGAAGCGTCGGTCTGGTTCGTCCTGGCAGTTCTGGCCAGTACCTTGTATGGCGGGGCTGGACCCGGCATCGCGTCCGTCGCGCTTTCCGCCGGCGCCCTCATCTCCTTCGTTCCGCAGACCAACTTCCCAACCTTCCTGGGAGCGGTATTGCTGGTCATAGTCCTTGTCGAAACAAGACGGCGAGCAGACATCAAGAAGCGTCAAGCGGAAGCGTTATCGAATACCCGTCTGACCGTTGACAGCATTCCTGGGATGGTCGGTACTCTGACGCCGGAGGGCGAACCTGAGTTCCAAAACTTGAGGCTCTTGGAGTATCTCGGGAAAACAAGCGAGCAGATGAAGGACTGGCCCTCGATCGTACATCCGGAGGATAGCGATCGGGTCATGCAAGCATGGCTTCACTCTACGGCAACCGCAGCACCCCTGGATATCGAGCATCGCGGCATCGTGGCGGACGGCAGTTACCGCTGGTTCACGAACCACGGACTTCCGATGTTCGACAGAAACGGGAAAATTGTCCGGTGGTACCACCTCCTAACAGATATCGACGACCGCAAGCGGGCCGAGGAGGCGCTGCGGGCAAGTGAACTCAATTTTCGAATGATCGTCGAAAGTATTCCCGGCATGGTCGTCACCATGACCCCAGACGGAACACTCGAATTTGCCAACCATCAACTCCTGACCTTTCTCGGTAAATCCTTGGAAGAGCTAGGAGACTGGAGTCAACTGGTACACCCGGATGATCGCGCGCGGGTTGTGAACACATGGCGTCATTCGCTTGAAACCGGGCAGCCGTTCGAGTTTGAAACTCGTATCCTGCGCGCGGACGGGGATTATCGCTGGCTCAATTCACACGGCCAGCCGTTGCGTGACAACGATGGCCGCATCACCCGCTGGAACAACCTGCTCACCGATGTACATGACAGAAAGGAGGCTGAAGAAGTATTGCGAGAGAGCGAAGGGACCTTTCGGCGCACCTTAAACAGCATTTCCGCCTTCATCACAATCCAATCTTCCTCAGGTGAATTGGAATTCGCTAATCAACCCTGCCTAAACTTTTTTGGAATGACGCTTGAGCAACTGAAGGATTGGCGGCCCGTCATACATCCGGATGACCTGGAGCGGGCGGTTGATAAGTGGACCTCATCGATTAAGAATGGAACTCCCTTAATCGATGAGGTCCGTGGACGTCGTGCCGATGGCACATATCGCTGGCTCTATTCGAGCATGCTCCCTGTAAGGGATACAGAAGGTAGTGTCGTTCGGTGGTGCAACTTTCTATTCGATATCGACGATATGAAGCAAATGGAAGAGGTTTTGCGCAATACGCAGACGCGGCTCTCGCGGGCTACACAGATTGCTACCGTCAGCGAACTCTCGGCATCCATCACACATGAAATCAACCAGCCTCTTGCGGCTGTGGTCACGAACGGTCACGCCTGCTTACGCTGGCTTTCTGCCGAGCCGCCGAACATGCCCAAAGCCCGCGAGGCCGCCGAGCGGATTATTCGCGACGGCAAGGAAGCGGGAGAGGTAGCGAGCCGTATCCGGGCGCTTTTCAAGCGGACTGCCTTGGAGAAAGTTGCTCTCGATTTGAACTCGATCATCGACGAGGTGATACGTCTGCTGGCAGGCGAGACAACGAAGAGGCGCATCGCCGTGGATACGGATCTCGAAAAGGGCTTGCCTCATGTGATGGGAGATCGCGTGCAGATGCAACAGCTGATTTTCAACTTATTGCTTAATGGGATTGAGGCGATGGACTCGGCGTCAGACCGTCCCGGAAAACTCTTCGTTCGTTCGCGGCGAGAGAGTTCCGAAGCCATTCTCGTTGAGATAAGGGATTCCGGCGTCGGTTTGGAGAATCCGAGCAAAATCTTCGACGCATTCTTCTCTACAAAAGAGCATGGGATGGGCATGGGCTTGGCGATCTGCCGCTCCATCGTTGAAGCCCATGGAGGCCGTCTGTGGGCAGAATCCGGCGAAGGCCCCGGAGCAACCTTCTTCTTTACTATTCCGACAATTTCAAAGGTGCCACTATGAAATCTGGCGACGCCATTGTCTTTGTCGTGGATGACGACCATCGCGTGCGCGAAGCCTTGTCCGACCTCCTTTGCTCGGTAGGGCTGAGGGTGGCCGCGTTCGGTTCGGCATTGGAGTTCCTCCAGGCCGAGAAGCCAGATCTCCCCGCGTGCCTGGTTCTGGACCTAGAACTTCCAGACATCAGTGGACTCGAGCTCCAGCAGGAGTTAGCTGCCGGGAATGCGCCGCCCATCATCTTCATTACGGGACATGGCGATGTCCCTGCTTCGGTTCGAGCCATGAAGGCGGGAGCCATCGATTTCTTGTCGAAGCCGCTCGGTGAGCAGGAGCTGCTAAGGGCGATTGAAGCTGGAATCGTTCTGGATCGAAGCACTCGCCTAAAGCGTTCGGAGGTCGCCCAGTTGCAAGAGCACTACGGCCTCCTTACTCCTCGCGAACGGGAAGTTCTTTCCTTCGTGGTCGCTGGCTTCTTGAATAAGCAGACTGCATACAACCTCGGAACCAGTGAAATCACGATCGGGGTCCATCGAGGCCAGGTGATGCGAAAAATGGGAGCGCGATCACTCGCAGAGCTGGTCAGAATGGCCGACAAACTAGGTATCTCCCACGCTACCAGACTGTCTGAATAAACCTATAATAGCCGGCTTCCTGTTCCTGCCTGTACTATCAAATCCTGGTTGGAGATGCCCTCCTTGATAGCAAAGGATACTGAACAAGTCGTCGTGGGAGTGGACGACGATTTTCGAGTTCGTGAGGCGATAACGAGCTTGGTGGAATCGGCCGGATACGCTTCTCGTGTTTTCTCGTCTGCCGAGGAGTTCCTACAGTCGGGAGCTCTGGCAGGGACAAGTTGTCTAATCACCGATGTGCGGATGTCCGGAATGGACGGAATCGAATTGCAGCGTTGCGCTAGACTCGTGCGGCCGGAACTGCCGATCATCTTTATTTCTGCCCACCGTGACGACGATGTTCGGCAGCAGGCACTCGACGGAGGGGCCGTCGATTTTATGTTTAAGCCATTTGATGCCGCCGTTTTATTAGGCGTCATCGATCGGGCGCTGAAACAGTCGACATACGATTAATCCAAAGACTTAGTTGGGATCGTCGCACCTTTCACATTCAAGCGACTTAGGAGACCGATATGTCTGAGACCGCAGGTGCACGCGAAGACGTTCCAAGGCGCAGCAAGCAACTAGCAACGAAGCTGACGTCGGGGAGGATCTCAATCGTCGTTAGCCACTCAGACCCGCACCCTCCATCGATAGGCGTCCAAGTTGCGGGAGCGGCGACCGATACAACTCTAGCCTTGGACAAGACAAATAGCCTTGTGGCTCCGGAGCACGCTATTCGAGAACAGCTCGCCCGGATACTCCGAAGCTCGGTATTTGTTCGTTCCGAAAGGCTCAGTCGGTTTCTGCGCTTCATCGTTGAGCATGTCATCGGTGGCAATCAGAATTGCCTCAAAGAGTACGTGATCGGCTCCGAGGTCTACGACCGTAAGCCTCCCTACCATCCAAGCCAAGACTCGATTGTGCGGACAGAAGCACGCCGACTAAGAGGCAAGCTGATGGAGTATTACGAGACGGAAGGCAAAGACGACCCTGTCTACATCTATTTGCGTCCCGGGAGCTACATCCCGGTCTTCAAATACAAAGAAGCTCCAGTCAGCGTTCAAAGCGACGCGGACAGCAATGATCCGTTCTCTTCGGCGAAGGCAACCGCGATTGCGATAGCAATTCTGCCTTTTCATGACATATCGGGAAGCCCACTTTCTTCGATGTACGCGCGAGGGATACCGGATGAACTCGCATATGCTCTCATGCAGACCGAAGGGTGCAAGGTAATATCCCCAGCTTCCATGGCGCATTTCAGTGCGCAGGAGCATGATGTGGCGGCTGCAATGAGCAAGGTTGGCGCGCAGATTGCATTCGAGGGAAGTGTCAGGGAGGAAGGCAATCACATCCGAGTCACGGCCAGAATCGTCGACGCAGCTGGATTTCAGTTGTGGGCAAAGCGATTCGATGCCGAAGGCGGTTCACAGACGTTGTTCACAATCGAAGAACAGATAGCGTCTGCATTGTCTGTCGGATTTAGCGCCCTATTCGGCGATTCCAAACGCCGAAGCGTTGCTTGAAGACGGCGCGACAGTGGATCTTTACTGCAAATCCGAAAAAGGTCGAGGTAACTCTTCATAAGATACCCAGCGGGACCATAGCAGCAGTAACCCTGGGTGCCGACGTGGAAGAATCTATCAGGATCCACATCGCCATGTGGCTTGGAGAGAATCGTTTTAATGCCGAGCACTACACTCCACAGGCGCACACAGACTTCTGCCTGGAATGCATTCCCGGTCTCAGCGAGGCCAGCCAGCGTGGTCGCATACGCGTAGGCGTTCGACATCAAACAGATAGTGCCTCAAAGAGTGTGCAGTCGGTACGACAAATTCTCCCCCCAAAACAGTACGTCTGAGGGCGACCCCTACGAATTGCGGCCGAGCACATCTACCCGCCTATCATCTTTTGATTGAATTATAGGATGACGTTTAGCGTCAATATATTTCCATAATGGAACTATATTGACATAACGGCGCCTTGCGCCGCATACTCTATTTATGCCCAGTACCCGCATGGACGAGTTGTTCGCTCTTGCCGAGGACCAAGATGGCCTGTTTACGTCCAAGGAAGCTCGCTCTCTCGGCATTCAGGATTCCGTTCTGGTCCGACTGAGGCAGCGCGGCCGGCTGGAAAGAATGAGCAGAGGGGTCTACCGGATTGCGCATTATCCGGCAGAGCGGCTTGCCCAGTACCGTGAGGCTGTCCTGTGGGCGCGGGCGAGCAACGGGCCCGAGCGCATCGCTTTGTCTCATGAGACAGCACTGTTGCTGTATGGAATCTCCGATGTGAATCCGCCACGGGTGAACCTCACTGTTCCTGCATCGGCTCGGATGCGACGGGTCCATCCAAAATGGATCGAGCTCCATCGGGCTAACCTCGCCACAGAGGACATCCAGTTGAATGAGGGGATGCCGGTCACTACGGTTGAACGCTCCATCCTGGATGTTCTTGCGACAACTCGCCGGAGCGACTTTGCACGCCAGGCAATCGCCGACGCCCTCCGCAAACGGTTGCTGAGCCCATCTCAGGCGGGTGCCCTTCGGAAGCGCCTCAATCGCTCGGCGTCCGCTACAACCGTTTCAACAAACGCAGGCAAGGTAAAGGCGAATGAATCCTCGGCCAGTTGAGCGCCTGGAAAAGACGTTGGCGCGAGTCGCCAGAGAACAAGGGCTAGCTCAAGAACGCCTTCGCAGGTGGGTTTCCTTCCTTGCTCTTTGCGGTGTGCTCGAAAGAGCCGTCCAAGAAAGCGTCCTGGGCAACTACTACCTGAAAGGTGGCGTCGCCATGGAACTTCGCTTTGCGGAGGGTGCGCGCGCCACCAAGGATGTAGACATCGGCCTTGCCGGCGAGCGTGCAGAACGATTGCAGACCTTTCGTGACGCGCTGGCGCTAGGATTCGATGAGTTCAGCTTTCAACTGAAGGGTAAGCCGCTCAGTATGGACAATGCAGATGCGGTTCGTCTGGAACTTGGTGTCATATACCGCACTCGCGCATGGCAGACGATTGACGTCGATCTCGGCCATGCTGGATCGGGCGAAGTTGATCTGGTGGAGCCGACGATCCGTGGACTTAGCGCGATGGGCCTCAGAATCCCGTCGCCAGTTCGCTGCCTGAATCTGAGCGAGCAGGTTGCGCAGAAGCTGCACGCCTGCACGGGGCCTTATTCGAAAGGTCGAGCGCGCGATGTGCTGGACATCCTTCTGATTGATCTCTTGGGAAAAATAGACGCAACGGCGGTACGTGTAGCCGCGAGCATGTGTTTGCCCAGCGGGGGACACACGCGTTTCCACCGACAATCCAGATCCCGGGCGAGTGGAGACCGGAACTCGAAGCCCTTGCCAAAGAACTCGGTTATTCGACAACCTCCGCAGTTGAGATTGAAGCCCGGTTCCGCAATTGTGTGAACAAAATTGCGAGTGTTGGATAAGACTGCTGGGATTCAATCTCGCCCACAAGCGCTGAGCTGTTCCGTCGTTTGCTGTCCTCGCGGAGACGTGAAGGCGGTTCTGCCGACTCGGCACACCATTTCCATGCTTCCTCTGCGTTCACCTGGCTGAACCGGCACGGCCGCTAAGCCGACTTGATTTCTTTTTGAATTAGAGGTATCACGGACGAAGTCCTAAGCGGGACACGTCGGTGCGTCAACACCAACGTGCCCCTGACCACACCTCACCTTCCCAAGAAAGGCGACGATATGGCTGTCTCTAAAAATACCCGCAGATCCGTTCCGGACACAAACGCAGTCTTCCAGAAATTCTTCCAAAACAGTCAGGTCTCCGACGAGCGCGAGCACGCTTGGCACCAAGCTATCTGCCACGCTGGAGGCGGAATGCCTCCGTTACGCTTCCCTGTCTATGAGGATCTCTATCTCCTCAACGTATACGCCCAGAGCATGGTGGACCAGTTGAACGAGATCACCAGCAAGTTCTCCCTCAATCAAGAGACCTCTGTCTACTACCAATGCTTGATCCAGTACGTGCGCGCCGGCGTCAGCCAGGAAATTGTTGAGTTCATGGCCGCGATCGAGCACACGGACGCATGGCTCTTCGAGAGCCAGCGAAAAGTTGAGGAAAAGAGTCTTCGCGATCCCGATGATGTTTATTCCCTGGTCCGCGACCGAGAGCAGGAACGGCTCCAGCAGGGACTCCCGCCGCGCATCCGCTTCCTCGACGATGCACCGGCTGGTCGGTAGGGGAGGACATCATGGGCAAGGACGGGAAGAAGAAACAGGTTGCCAACCGCTTCGAGACCGGCAGGCATGGGGGATGCGAAGCGCTTCTCTATGAGTTTCGCGAGAAATTGCCTGTCAGCGCAAAACCAAATACTCCGGATTCCGGTGACCTCGACGAGTCGCACACCGTACGCATTGCGGCCAATACGTTCGACGAGGCTCTCGAATATCTCCGCTGGCACCAGCCGCACTTCGTAATCGATTGCGTGCAGAATCTCGGAATCATTGTGATGGCTTCGGGTTCCCCGCTGGATTGAATCCCGTATCCGCTGGGAGATCGCACGTGCCAGTGGAGAACAACGAATGCTCCTTGCTGAAGAGGTTCACCTGGCCTGAAGGCCGCAGGAGGTCAAAATGCTGGACCCGATTGTCTTCGAACATCTCGTATCGCTGAACCGGAACGTCGCGGCGGCGATCGACATTCTCAAGAAGCTTGCGGAGTACCCGGAGTTACAGCGGGATGACTTCCTAGCGACCTCATCGTACTTTCGGGAGCATCTGTCCAATGCCAACGTCTCGATTCTGGAGGCGCTCCACGAATCCGAGGAGAATGCTGGCGGCGACGCATACAAAGAACGCCGTGCCTACGAGAAGGTGGCTCGCGATCCGGACGATTGCTATCTGGAAGTCATGCAACGGGAAAGGGAGCGACAGGAGCAGGGCCTTCCATCGTTGATCGGCATCCAGTACGGGATGCGCGGCGCACGCATCGACGAGGCCCTCCCAGAGGTAAACGCCGAAACTGAAGACGACGATTTGGAGTCGGAAGAAAAGTCCGGCAACGACGCGGGCGATGCGGAAACAGACCGCGAATCGGAGAGGCGCGGAGAGCTTCGCCGACAGAAGATCGTCGCGCGTGTCGAGGAATTCCGGACTGCGCAAAGAATGACGACGCGAGAGTTCCATACCCGCATCGGCGTGTCCGAGGCCCGGAGCTGGAGAAGTTTTGTGGGCTCCGAAGCGAGTGAGGCATGGAATCGCGTCACTCCTCAGATGTTCGAGAAGGTCGCCCATCTCTTCGGCATTGACAGTGCCGACCTGCTGAAGTGAGCCGCGAGAAATCCGCCCTAGGAATCTGCCGGATTGTGGACGGCAGTTGTTAGCTCGATCAAAACAGAACGATCACTCTGCACTGGACGGAGGTTCCTCAATGACCAAAAAGACCGTGAAAGCTGAACGGGCTGTCGTCGTGATTGAAGAGGCAGCAAATAAGCGCGTTCGGCAGCTGAGCATAGAAGAGCCCCATGCGAACGCGAAAGAAGTTTACGTGGTAGTTCGATTCGATGACGATACTCAGCTCTACATTGATCTGAGTTCTCGGCAACTGTTCGGTGTGCAGTATCTCGAACACATCGATGGAGAACTGGAACCGGTGAAGACGTATCCAGTGCGGTCGTTGCATCCCTAGCGCGCCTTCTCCATCCTGCAATCTGGCATTCAGGGATGGGTGCTCCCATGGGGGAGAGCCCCCATAGGCGCTGGCGGCTTCCATGCCTCCAAGGTCCGCGTACGGAAGTTCGCCAGCGCTGGCTTTTCACAGGCACGTCACGGCCTCCTCCCAAGAGCGCGCGATTCCTTGAGGAAATCAAGTTCAGAGCGAGCAATAGAGAGTAGCTCGCTGCTTCAGCCTTCGACGGTACTGTGTTGTGCTCAGATATCTTCTGGCATAACGCACGTATAGCTCAGGTTGAATCTCCCCTGCTGAACCATGATGGCGAACTGCTGAGCAGTAAGCAGAAATGGCAAATGCTGGATTGCCGCAGCATCGAAATGGCGAACTGCCTCCCACATTTGTTCGAGTCTGCGGCCGCTTTCTTCAAAAGAATATTCCGAACACCAGCGATCATATGCCGCAATATCCATGACGATGGCGGGCCGACGATCCGCGTCCAGGATGATCTTCGATTCATCGCTGGGAACATTTGGTGAGCGCGGGCGTGCTATTGGCTTGCTCGGGTCTGGATCTGATAGAACGACGAACTCAGCTTCCATTCCGTCGATGAACATAGGAACCTCCACGGGGCTTGGGATGCTAAGCGATCAGCTCTTGCCTGGCAACTTAGATAGCTGGCTCCGCCGCCATCTCTGCCATTGTCCCTCTAAAGAGATTTTCAATCTACCGAAAAGTGGGGTACCCACCTTTGGCCGACGGTGAGGTCGTCCTGCATGTTTCGTATCCGAAACACAAGATCATAGGCCGGTCGAGAAAATGCGATTAACTGAAAATAGAGTGTGCTTCAAGGCTTACCTCTTCTTTGTTGTGCACAAGCATCACGAGTCACAGGAAGCTTGACGGCCACTTACCCGCGTAGTTTCCTGTTGATATTGGTAGACTTCCCGTCCCACCAATGCGCGAATCCCCATGTCGCGATCCGCAGTACGGATGCGGAATACAGAAGTGACATACGGAAATCCCACCCTGAGGGCTGAATGCAGATTGCGCATGCAGGCGTCTTGCCTTCGGCTCCACTTCCCCCCCAAAGGCAGGTGTGTCATGATGCAGCACAGGAAGTCGTTGGAAACCCACATCTATGTGGTTGTGATCTCACAGGAGGGTAGTTTCGTTCGGGCAGCAAAGCGGCTTGGTATCCCGCCGCCATCGCTAACCAGGAAGATTGCGTTACTCGAGAAAGACCTTGGCGTGCAACTATTCGATCGAAGCACGCGCAGGGTTGAGTTGACCAAAGCTGGCAGGCTTTTTATCTCAGAAGCCACAGTTGCGGTGCAATACGCCGAGCGTGCATGGGATCTGGCCAGGTTTCAGGCGCGGATGGAGCAAGGGCCATTCCGCATCGGGTACTCTCCTTACGTACACAGTGCATTTTCATCCCAGTTGCAGCAATTAACCATTCCAGGAAGCGATCCGCCTGGTATCGCGCTCGAAACCGCATCCACCCCGCAACTCATCGAGCGTGTTCTGCGGGGTCAACTTCATGCGGCGCTGGGCGTGCAGCCCATCGTAGACAGAGATCTTTCTGTAGAGCCCATAGGACAAGAAGGATGGGCTGTCTGCTTGCCGAGAAATCATGTCCTGGCTCAGAAGGCCGCAATCAACGTGACCGACCTTCATGGAGCCATTGTTTTCTGGTTCCCCTCTTCGATGCATCCCAGGTTCTTCCGCCGCTCTGTGAAATACATCCACAGCCTTGGTGTGTCCCCTGTCTTTAAAGAGGTGCATGCCAATATACAGGCGATTGAATTCGTGGCGCATGGTTTTGGTCTAGCCCTGTTGCCGCGATCGGCAATCCGGCTGGCACGTAGCGGCATTGTGTTCAAGCTTCTCTCCGACCGTTATCTCAAACTCGAGACTGCGCTATTCATGCGAGAGGATCTGAGAGCCGGTCCTTTGCAGGACTTCATCCATGATCTATCTTTCAGGCTGCGGAGGCTCGGTAATGGAATCCAGTGACATACGCGGAACGTCCTTACGCCTGGGCGTTCCGTGTGTTTTCGGCAAGTCTGCGTAGTCGAGGAAAGCGGTCTATTTCTTTGCGGCTTTGCCGCGACGACGAGCGGGTAAGAACATC
>Ga0255353_1002041_pt1 | contig 10525 bp, 6 predicted proteins | sample HBST25metaG_FD_189941 | JGI IMG/M metagenome (GOLD analysis project Ga0255353, IMG submission 189941) | Peat soil microbial communities from Stordalen Mire, Sweden - H.B.S.T25 | ecosystem: Environmental > Terrestrial > Soil > Wetlands > Peat | place: Sweden: Norrbotten County, Stordalen Mire...
GAGTGGCGGGACACCTGCATCTGCACGCCCTGCCGCGCTGGACGGGCGATACCAATTTCATGACCACGGTGGCCGAGACCCGCATCCTGCCTGAAGATCTGGAAACCACCTGGAAGCGGATGCGCGAGGCATTTGCGGCTGTGGCGGACTGAGTAGGATTCGGAAAAAGTGAGATTCCATGCGAGCGGGCCCGCGAAGTCACGGGGTTGGGTAGCTGCGGCGTGTTGTAATTCCCAGGTCTCAAAATCGAGACCTGGGGCACCCAACATTCATGCGACAATGCGCTGTCATAAGAATAGTTAGAAATTCAGAGTGATCTTCGCCGTCAGCGCGCGGGGAGTGACGTAGTGCGTGCCGCTGAAGGTGGAGAGGAAGTTATACGGGGTGTACTTGTTGGTGACGTTGATGGCGGTCAGGTCGAGATCCAGCTTGTAGTGGTCGGCATGGAAGAGATTGTCCTTGCCGAGAGACGCGTCGAACAAGTTGCGGGGCTGGATGCGCGGCGGGTTCTTGTCGTTGTCACCGGTGCCCGGTGCGGGAATGTTGATCAGCGTGGAACCGTACTGGGACGCAAGGCAAACAGGCTGACCATTCGTAAGCAGAAGGTGGGTGGGGGTTGCCTTATCTGCGCCGCATGTCAGTCCGGCTTGAAACTCCTCGTCTGCGGTCAGTTTGCTGAGGTCGACCTCAGGCTGGCCGTCGGGGGTAGTGATGGACGTGGCGTCGCAGGCGCTGTTGGGGTCGTTCGAGAGCGGGTTATAGCAGGGCGCCGCGCCAGCCACCATGCCTGAGTCGTAGCGCCAGTTGAAGCCGCCCCACAGGCCGTTCAGCAGTTTGCCGCGCGAGAACGTGTATTGCAGGTGGGTGGTCTGGTTGAACTTTTCGTCGTGGTCGATGCGGAAGGGCAGACCGGTTTGGCCCACGGTTGCGCCGGCTCCGGCGACCTGCGGCGGATAGAAGCGCGCGGCCACAGAGGACATGACGGCATAGGCGCTGACGTTGTGGAACTGCGGCACCTCGACATGGAGTGCGTAGCCGGGAATCTTGGAGCTGTGCCAGTCGATGGGGAAGGTGATGGGCGTGTTGCCCAGCACGCTGAAGTCGAAGGCGTTGTGGGTGTACTTCCAGATGTACTCGCCGCTGACGACGACCCGCTTGCCGAAGGCCTGCTGCAAGCCGGCGTGAAACTCGTTGCGGAAGCCGGGATTGAGGGTTCCAGACACACCGGAAGTGCAGGCCAGCAGTGGCGAGAGCACAGCATTGGCGCAACCGTTGCTCGACAGCACCAGGTTCTCGTTGAAGGGCGTCTCCAGGGTGCGCGCATAGGAAAGGCGCAGCACGGTGGCCGAGGGCTTGACGTTATAGGCAATGCCCACGCGGGGCTGCGCCTGTGTGGCCGAAGTCAGTCCGTTGTACACGTCGCCGCGGAGGCCGAGATTGAACAGCCAGTTGCCGGCCTTGATCTGATCTTCGATGTAGAGGCCCAGTTCCTTCACGTCGGCGCGGCCGGAGTAACTGTAGAGGCCGCCGCCGCGGGTAAGGTCGTAGGGAGCGAGCACCGAGTTGTAACTCGGATTCGCGGTCGTGCCGTTTGGGCAGGGACTCGTGTATCCGGCCGCGGGATTGCCGCTGGTGTCGAGGCAGGGCGCGCTGAAGCTGTAGGTCGGATCGACGATGCCCAGGTTGTCGCTCTCGCGCAGGAAGGTCTGTCCGTATTGCGCACCGGCCTTGATGGTGTGGATTCCCTTGTCGTAGGAAAGATCGGTGTGGACGGCGGCGTTGGTCAGGGTGCGGTACTGCGCGATGGACGAAGTTTGCAGGTTGGCAGGGCCGAGGTCCGCGAGAGGATTGCCGCTGGGATAGTAGTGATATTCGTCGCGGCGGACAAAGGCTCCCAGATTCCAAACAGCGTGATCGCCGATGATGCGCGTATAGGTGGGAGAGATGTTGAACGTGCCGATCTTGGAGTGCTGGTCAGCGTTGCCCACACTGGCAAAGACCGGGCTGGCGGTGGCGCCGTCGCTGACTACGTTTTGCACGTTGAGATTGTCGAAAGAGTTAGGCGTCTGAAACCAGGAGCGGGAGTAGTTCAGGTCCAGGTGAATGGAGTCGACCGGAGTCAGGGCATAGTCGATGCGGTCAAAGAAATTCTGCTCGTTGCCCTTGTCGTGGAAGACGGCGAACTCGGGTGGATCGAGGAAGCGGCCGGAGTTCATGCCGTCGGCCTCGATGAAGTTGCCCCACTTCTTGCCGCCGTAAGCCAGGTCTACACCGGCGGTCGCCGATCCGAATGCGCCATAGGAAGTGGTGATGCTGCCGGTGGGCTTGGTGACACCTTGACCGGAGCGGGTGGTGGCCACGATGACGAGGCTGGTTTTGCCGCCGTACTCGGCCGGTGGCGCGCCGCTGATGACCTCGATGGATTGAATCGAGTTGGCGGGAATCTGGTTGGAGAAGACCTTGCTTTGCTGGTCGGTGATGGACTGACCGTCGACCGAGAAGGAGTTGGATGCGTGGTCGCCGAGGCCGTGGAAGAGGCCGTTGGAGTCGGCCGTGACGCCGGGAGTGGAGAGTGTGACCAGGGAGCTGAGGGAAGAGGACTCACTCTCCAGGGGCATCTTCTCCATCGCCGCGCGATCGACGTCGGTGTGGAAGGTGGAGTCGGTCTCGACCAGATCGCCGCCCGCCTCGACGGTTACGGTCTGCACGCCGCCGGCGATTTGGAGAACCAGCTTGAGATTGACTCCGACGACCGAACGAATGTCGACAGACTGGCTTAACGAGGCAAAGCCGTTGGCGGCAACCGTGAGCCGGTAGGGATTGAAAGGAGCGCCGGGGATGAGGAACTGGCCAGTGGCGTCGGTGGTCGCAGCGCGGCTGAAGCCGCTCACCGCATTGGCCAGGGTGACGGTTGCGCCCGGAATCACTGCGCCGGAAGGATCGGTCACCGTGCCGCGCACGTCACCGGCGTTGCCGTTTTGCGAAGGCGGATCGGACGCCGCCAGAAGCAGAACAAAAAAGGGAAGAATGGAAAGAAGTGCGCCGCGTTTGAACGGCATAGAAAGCCTCCTGAAGATGGCTGCATGATGGGAAAAAGCGGGCCGCGCTCAATGAACCGCGGCGTTCTCAGTGCAGAAGAGGCAGCGTTCCGAAGCGGAGGTCAGTCTGAAGAGATGCGCCGGAGACACGCCCTCATCGAAGTGCATGAGGCAACCGGAATTGGACTGAATCGACGCGTCGGAAAAGTGCCCTAGCAGGCGGCGGGAGGAGGACGAGTAAAAAGCTTGGGATGACGATGGCGGGTAACGACGCGCGGCTTGAAAACCAGCGCCGGGGGGCCGACCTGGACAAGGATGACGACGGCCGCCGTGACGGCCACCGGCGCGGCCGAATGAAGGACAACGCACAGCGGGCAATGGTCCGCATCGCTTTCGAGCGAATGCATGTGCGCCACCTGGGCCACGGTCAGCAGCGCCAGAAGGGCCAGACACAACAGGGCAGCGGCCCCGAAAGCGCGCGGCTTCCGGCGGCTGGTGTCGCCCAAATGTGTCTGAAATCCGTTCAATCAGGTGTCCCCTGCTTCAAGGATACACAGAATTGGACGCGCGAGGGTGAAGGGGGTTGCTTAGTACTACAGTTGTACTTGCTTCCGGCAGTAGAGAGACGGCAAAAGCCCGGGCCTGAACAGGCTGCGGAAAAACCCTGAATGAACGGCAAAAAGTCCCAAAGGTGCGCCGCAGGGCCTGAAGGCCGCGCTCATTCTACGGCGCTAACGGCACGACTGAAGTCGTGCCCTGACACTTTCTGAGGCGCTATTCGAGTTTTCCCGCAGCCTGTGAAGGCCCGCCAAAATCTCGCTGTTCCTGGGGCTGAAGCCCCCGGGTTCCCTCCGGAATTCGCGATGTGCAACTGGCGTGTTAGGGCGTCCAGCTTTGGGTTCCGCGAGGATGCAAACGGCGGCCGCGCCGGTTCGTCTAAACTGTTGAGCTATGCCTCCTTCCCATCCTTTGCGGCTCGTGCTGAAGACTACGCTGGCGGTGCTGCTGGCGGCAGCGGCGGGCGCCTGTGCGCAGTCTGACCAGCAGAACCAGAAGCCGCTGCCGCTGAAGCCCTCCCTGCCCGGCATGGCGACCAACCATCGCCTGATCCTGAAAGACGGAAACTACCAGATGGTGCGCAAATACGAGATTGTGGGCGACCGGGTGCGCTACATCTCGGTGGAGCGAGGGGGCGACTGGGAAGAACTGCCCGTAGACCTGGTGGACTGGGAGGCGACGCGCAAGTGGGAGCGGGACCATGCCAACCAGCCGGAAGAGGGCGCTTCGCCAGCCATGAAAGAGGCCGAGGACATCGACAAGGAGGAGGCCGCCGAGCGCAACGAGCAAATGGCGCGCCGGCCCGAGGTGATGAAGGGCCTGGAGTTGCCGGACGAGGACGGCGTCTTTGTGCTGGACACGTACGAGGGCGCGCCGGAGCTGGTGGAACTGGTGCCCGTAGATCTGGCCATCAATGCCAAGAACAAGCACGGACTGAGCACGCTGAATCCGATGGCCGGCGCCAAGGCCAGCCTGGAGTTGGAAGGCACGCATGCCAAGGTGCATCTGCATGTGAACGACCCGGCGATTTATCTTTCGCTGAACGCACGCGACGACGCGGAAAAGGTGCTCTCCCACGCATTGACGGTGGATACAGGCAGCGCGAAGGAAGTGGCGAATCGCAAGCACGGAGCGCACTCGCCCGCCTCGGGATTCGCCATTGTGCGGGCGGACGAGCGCAAGGCAGTGCGCATTGTGGGCGCTGTTCACGTGAGCCCCACCGGGACGGTGACGCAGGATGAGAACGTGATTCCAGCCAAGGTCGAGGTGGTGGCGGGCAAACACTGGTTGAAGATCACGCCGCAGCAGCCGCTGGCCATCGGCGAGTACGCGCTGGTGGAGATTCTTTCTTCATCCGACATCAACCAGTCGGTGTGGGATTTTCGCGTGGATCCGCAGTTGGGCGACAATCCCGGGTCGCTGGGGCCGATCTTCAAATAGCGGGTCAGCGAGTTAGCAAGTTGGCGGGGACATGAGGAGGCGCTAACCAGCGTCCGGTGCTTTTGCTTTCGAGAACCGCTGACGGCGCTTTTCCCACTCGTCGGAAGTAAAGAAGCGCGGGCCCACCTCGATGAGGCGCGGAATCATGTTGAAGACCGCGACCCGGCTCCAGGGACGGCCGTTCCTCATGCGAAAGCCCCTCTCATTCAGATCGCTGACGATGCTGGAATAGCTGAAGTCCTGCACCAGCAATTCCATCATGGTCATCAGAATCTGGTGCTCGGCGGGATCGGGCTCCAGCCGCTGGCAGTCGTCGGAGATGCGCAGTCCGTAGGGAATGTCCTCGTGGAATGCGCCCTCGGTGGGAGCTTCGGCATCGGGCAGTTCGCGCCGCCATTCGATGGAAACCATCTGCCAGCCGGCATCGGTCCTTCGCCGGATCACGTCGGGGCTGAACGGCCCCGCCACCACATCGCGCATGCGCTCAAAGTATGCCATCGCAAGACCTCCGCTAACCGCAACTTCAGGCACATACAAGCAATTTGGCGGCCAGGATTGAGGGTGCCGGAGAACGCTTCAAGTGGCTGACGGGAAACGGCAGTCGGGTGCGGGGCCTTTTGCGGCGATGAGCGCGCGCTGTCCGATTGCGGGCGGAACTGTGCGATTTCGGACGGGCGTTATGTGGTCCCAGGTCTCAGAAGCGAGACCTGGGGCACCCGATCGATTCTGCGGAACTCGGCGGGGCGTTCCCTGATCCCTCTTCCCTGCCTTCGTCCCTGTTCCCTGCCCTACTCCCGCACGCTGATGCTGAGGGCCTTCATCTTGCGGTAAAGATTGCTGCGCTCCAGGCCGAGTAACTCAGCGGCGCGGCTGACGTTGTTGCGGGCTTCTTCAATTTTTTTGAGGATGTACTCGCGCTCGTAGGCGTCGCGGGCCTGCTGGAGGGTGGAGAATTCTTCCGTCGAGCGGGTGGAGGCCTTGTGGCTGAGCGGCGGCAGGTGTTTGCGCTCGATGCGCAAGGTGCGGGGATTCAAAATCAAGACGCGCTCGACCACATTCTTCAGTTCGCGGACGTTGCCGGGCCAGCGGTATTGGCCCAGGGTTTCCAGCGCTTCCTCAGTGATATCCATGCGCGGGCGGCCATACTGGCGGCCGAACTCGGCGAGGAATTCGCGCGTCAGTAAAGGGATGTCCTGCTTGCGCTCGCGCAACGGCGGAACGAAAAACGGGACGACGTTGAGCCGGTAAAAGAGGTCTTCGCGGAAGTTGCCCTTGGCGATCTCTTCTTCGAGGTCCTTGTTTGTGGAGGCGATGAGGCGCACGTCCACCTGGAGAGACTGCGTACCGCCGACGGGGGTGAAGAGCTGGTCATCGAGCGCGGAGAGCACCTTGGCCTGGGTTTTGAGGCTCATGTCCCCCACTTCGTCCAGATAGAGGGAGCCGCCGTCGGCGCGTTCGAGGGTGCCGCGCTGCTCGGACAGTCCGCCGGGTTGCGCGCCGTGCCGATAGCCGAACAGCTCGGCCTCAATGTGCGCCTCGGGAATGGCGGCGCAGTTCAGCTCCACAAAAACACGATCCCGGCGCAGGCTCTCGGCGTGGATGGCGCGGGCAATGAGTTCCTTGCCGGTGCCCGATTCGCCATAGATGAGCACGCGGCCGTTGGTGGGCGCCATGAGGCGAATCTGCTGGCGCAGGGCTTTGACAGGCACGCTTTCGCCGGTCAGAACCGAGCCTACGTTGAACTGGCGCTTGAACTCCAGGTTTTCCGTGCGCAGGCGGCGCGCCTCGATGGCGTTGTTGAGCACGATGAGGGTGCGCTCCAGCGACAGAGGCTTTTCCAAAAAGTCGTAGGCGCCCAGCTTGGTGGCCTTGACGGCCGCTTCGATGGTGCCGTGGCCGCTGATGATGACCACCTCGGGCCGCGATTCGGCCGCCTGGCGATGAATGTCGGCCAGCACGTCGAGACCGTCGCGGTCAGGCAGCCAGATATCCAGCAGAACCACGTCGTAGGCCGCGTCTTCGAGCAGCACCAGGGCCTCGCCCGCCGTGCCCGCACTGGCCACGCCGTAGCCCTCCTCGCGCAAAATTTCTTCGAGAGCGGTGCGGATTTCGGCCTCGTCGTCCACCACCAGAATGTGATTCATGATTGCGATCCCCTTAACGCAGCGGTGGAAGTGGGCAACACAGCAGTGCTTGCAGATGCGGAGGAATCGGCTTCCAGAGCGTGCGCAATAACAGCCTCCGTCACGGGTTCCATGAGGGGCAGGCGCAGCAGAAAGCGCGCGCCTTTGGGGCTGTTGGACTCGGCGCGCAAGGTGCCGCCGTGCTCCTGAATAATCTTGGCCGCGATCGACAAGCCCAGTCCCGTGCCGCGGTGCTTGGTGGAGTAGAAGGGCAGAAAGAGGCGCTCGCGAATCTCATCGGTAAGGCCGTGGCCGGTGTCGGAGACTTCGACCTCGACCGCTCCGCCGTCTTCACTGAGCGAACTGTGCACGGCAAGCACGCGCAACAAGCTGCCCTGCATGGCCTCGGCGGCGTTGTCGATAAGGTTGGCCAGGGCGCGGCGAATGCCCTCGGGGTCGGCCATCACAGGCGGCAGGCCGGGCTCCAGGTCGCGCTGCACGGTGATGCCGTCGAGCCGTCCGGCAAACAGCGCCAGCGCCTCTTCCGCCACCTTGTTCAGGTCGCAGGCGCGCGGCTGCGGCGCGGGAAACTGCGCCAGCGCGGAGAACTGGTCGACCAGGGTGCGCAGGGTGCCCACGCAGCCCAGAATCACCTCGCTGCATTTGCGGATCACGGCCGGTGAGTCGGGCTGACCGCGGTCCAGATGCCGGCCAATCCGCTCGGCAGAGAGCGCAATAGGGGTGAGCGGGTTCTTGATCTCGTGAGCCACCCGCTGCGCCACTTCTTTCCACGCCAACTGGCGTTGTGCGCGCAGCAGGTCGGTGGTGTCTTCCATCACCAGCACGGTTCCCGGACGGGCGTGGGTCAACTGAAGCCGCGCGCTGGTGATGGCCAGATGCATGGTGCGGCCGTGAGCCTGAAACTCAACCTCTGTGGAAGCTGCGCCCATGCGATGGCCGCGACGAATGACGCCGGCCAGGTCTTCAGCGCACTCGGCAGGAAACAGCGACTCGATTTTCTCCCCCGCCAGGCCCAAGTCCTCGCGCCGGCCCATCAGCACGGCAAAGGCGCGATTGGATTGCAGGACCGTTCCCGTGCCATCGAGAGTGACCAAACCCGAAGGAATGGTCTCGATGATGGTTTCCAGTTCGCGGCGGCGCTCTTCGATGGCCTGGTTGGCGGCGGTGAGTTGCGCCGACGCGCTCTCAGCCAACTGCCGGCTGGCATCCAGGTCGGCGGCCATGTGATTGAAGGAGCGCACCAGGTCGCCCATTTCGCCGGTGGCAATAGGCGCGACGCGATGGTCGTATTTGCCGGCCGCAATCTCGTCCATGGCGTCGGCCAGGGCCTCGACAGGCCGCGTGATCTGCTTGGACAGAAACAGCGCCAGCCAGACGCTGGAAAAGAAAACGAACACGGTGATGAGCAACAGCATCAGGGAAAAGGTGGTACGGATGCGGTTGCGCGCGCGAAACAACGCCCAGTAGGCGGCGGCGCCGGCGCGGATGCGGACGGCGGTCTGGTTGAGCCCTTGCGGCATGGGCAGGGCAACCACCACCAGTTTCCCGGAGGGGGTAGCCGCCATGCTGAGGGCATATTCCTCACCACCCACATCGATCATCGGCTCGTCGCGGCGTTGGGCCAGGGACACCAGATTGGACGAAAGCGGCCCCGGGAGTTCGACCGCGGCTCCCCGCTCGCCCTGGTCCAACCAGGGAAGCAGGTTGGACTGGCTCGCCTCCGGCGGGAGTTGAAAGCTGGCCATCAAACCCCGGTCCTTGCCGAACACAGCGGCAAAGCCGCCGGCCAGGGTAATTCTGTGAGAACCCAACACGTCCTGAAGGGCCGGCAGGGGGCCGTCCGGCGCGCCGGAAGCGGCAATCGACTCCGCCTCCACGCGCGCATTGGCGGTAACGTATTGCGCCAGTTCGAGCACCACCCGGGTCGAGTCCTCGCGCAACTCCGAGGTGGGCTGCGAGAACCAGCGGTCGATGGAGCGGTTCATCAGCCCGAAACTGAACAAAAGCATGAAGATGGCGGGGGTGAGCGCGATGAGCACAGCGCCCAGCACCATGCGCGTTCGCAGCCGGGAGCCCAGGGCGCTCGAACTCTGGGTGGCGTAGATCTTGAGGATGTTCCTGAGCAACAACATGGAAAGAGCCATGAGCAGCAGGAACACCAACACCGTGAGCGCGGTGAAGGCCAGCGTCTCCCCGGAGTTTTCGGGATTGAGAAAGCCGATGTGCGAGGTATTGAACGCCTGCAACGCGCCCAGCAGAGCGAAAAACAGGATCACCCCGCCAGCGAGCAAGGCCACCGTCCTTCGCCGAGGATCGCCGCTGAAGAGCATGGGGCGATTATAGAGCCGATAGGGAACAGGGGTCAGGGATCCGTACGAGGTGTTCTTTCCTCAGTCTCGCCTATTGATCCGGCCACCGAATAGAAGCACTGTGCCCATCCATTTCGCAGGACCCTCAAGCCTTTGATCTGGCGCGAAACTAGGACACCAAGAGGCTGTCCTCCGCAGCGCCCCTGATCACCGGCGGCCGACCGCTGGCTGCTGCTCCCTAATCCCTATTCCCTAACCCCTGCTTTTATGCGATCAGGCTGGCTGCGGCGGTCCAGGGACGCTGCTGGCTCTCGGCTACGCCGCGATGGGTGAGTTTGCCGAGCCAGGTGTTGAGGCCTTCGGCCAGACCTGGGTCCTGACGCAGAGCCTCCCGAGGGCCGAAATTGGCAAGGCGCTGCAGATACGGGAAGGTGGAGTTGGTCAAGGCCAGCGTGGAGGTGTGCGGCACAGCGCCCGGCATGTTGGTGACGCAGTAGTGCACCACGCCGTCCACCAGATAGCTCGGGTTGGAGTGCGATGTGGGCCGCGCCGTTTCTACGCAGCCGCCCTGGTCAATGGCCACGTCCACAATGACCGCGCCCTTCTTCATCTTGGCCACCATGGCTTTGGTCACGATTTTGGGAGCGGTGGCGCCGGGGATGAGCACGCCGCCGATGACCAGATCGGCTTCGCGCGTGGCCAGAGCCAGGTTGTAGCTGTTCGAGGCAAGAGTGTAGAGGCGGCCGCCGAAGATGTCGTCCAGATCGCGGAGCCGGTCGAGGTTCACGTCAACCAGCGTGACTTTGGCGCCGAAGCCGAGAGCGACCTTGGCCGCATTGGTGCCCACGATGCCGCCGCCGATGATGGTGACATTGGCCGGGGCAACGCCCGGGACGCCGCCCAGCAGAATGCCGCGGCCGCCGCGTTCCTTTTCAAGATACGTAGCGCCCACCTGCACGCTCATCCGTCCGGCCACTTCGCTCATCGGGGTCAGCAGTGGCAGCGTACCGCGACGGTCGCGAACCGTCTCATAGGC
>Ga0255353_1002045_pt1 | contig 10504 bp, 5 predicted proteins | sample HBST25metaG_FD_189941 | JGI IMG/M metagenome (GOLD analysis project Ga0255353, IMG submission 189941) | Peat soil microbial communities from Stordalen Mire, Sweden - H.B.S.T25 | ecosystem: Environmental > Terrestrial > Soil > Wetlands > Peat | place: Sweden: Norrbotten County, Stordalen Mire...
ATACGAGGCCGATCTTCAATGAGTCCGCGCCTAAGCCTGCAGGCCTGAGTAGTCCCGCACAAACGTCTGGAAGCGCCATTCCAAACGATGAGGGGTTTGCGGCGATCCCTTATTCATTGTTCACAGATGTTCAGTCATCCGGGCGCTCCCCATCTCCGCAGCCTTCCGCGTCGGCGATTCCAGCTTTCTCGTTTCTTGAAGAGGCGCGCCCGCTCTTTTCTTCATCGCCCAAAATACCTGGCCCGATTCCTGCGAAGCCGCCCAATGCGAAAGAGAACAGCAACAATCCGTTTGCGGCGCCGCGCGATTTCAATGCACCTCAACTCGCAGGTACGGTCGCGCACCAACCTGATTTTCGCGCACCTGCTTTCTCCGAATTATCCAGCCAATCACGGCCTCTTGATCCCGGTAATGTTGTGCCGATAGTGCTTCCCGGAGCAGGACAGTCCGAGCTTTCGAATGATCTAGGCCTCTCGTCGTACTCGTTCGACGTCGAGACAATTCGCCGCGACTTCCCGATTTTGCAGGAACAAGTCAATGGGTATCCATTGATCTGGTTCGACAACGGGGCAACGACCCAGAAGCCGCAGTCGGTCATTGATCGCCTCAGCTATTTTTACGAGCACGAAAACTCCAATGTCCATCGCGCCGCACACGAGTTGGCTGCGCGTGCAACAGATGCTTATGAGTCAGCGCGAGAAAAGACGCGGCGCTTCCTCAACGCCGGATCGGCGCGCGAGATTGTCTTTGTCCGCGGCGCAACGGAGGCAATCAACCTGGTTGCGCAGAGTTGGGGAAGGCGCAATATTCAAAAAGACGACGAGATCGTCATCACGTGGTTGGAGCATCACGCCAATATCGTTCCATGGCAAATGCTGTGCGGCGAAAAGGGTGCGCGACTCCGCGTGGCCCCGGTGGACGATTCGGGCCAGATATTGCTCGACGAATATGAAAAACTACTGGGGCCGAAGACGCGCCTGGTTTCGGTCGCACACGTTTCAAATGCACTGGGCACTATATTGCCCGTGACGCAAATGGTCGAATCCGCTCATCGTCATGGCGCCCGCGTGTTGGTCGATGGCGCGCAGGCCGTCTCCCACATGCGCGTCGATGTGCAGGCCATCAACTGCGACTTCTATGTTTTTTCCGGCCATAAAGTCTTCGCCCCGACCGGTATTGGCGTCGTTTACGGGAAGCCTGATGTACTGGAAAACATGCCGCCCTGGCAAGGTGGCGGCAACATGATCCAGGACGTGACATTTGAGAAGACGCTTTACCAACCGCCTCCCCAGCGCTTCGAAGCCGGTACGGGAAACATTGCAGATGCGATCGGCCTGGGAGCGGCGATCGATTATCTCGATCGTGTCAGTATCGCGAATGTTTCGCGCCACGAGCACGTGTTGCTCACGTATGCTACCGAAGCTCTGAATCGGATTCCCGGGCTCCATATCATTGGTACCGCAAAAGAGAAAGCCAGCGTAATTTCCTTCGTCATGGATGGCTTCAGGACTGAGGAGATTGGAGACTACCTCAACCGCAAGGGCATCGCGGTTCGCGGAGGCCATCACTGTGCGCAGCCTATCCTCCGCCGCTTTGGCGTGGAGACTACGCTTCGCGCCACATTTGCGCTCTACAACACATGCGAGGAAGTCGACGCGCTTGTCGCTGCACTGTGGGATCTACGCCAGGGCAGCGGTCCAAGACCCATTTGACCGGAGCAAATTCGATTGAAACAATGCCGCATTCGGTAGCGAAACCAAAGTTGCAGTATCCCGAAGTTGTGGCTCTCACTTCAGCACTGAAATGTATTTGAACTCATTGGCTTCGCTATTCAGCGTGGCAGGAAGGCACGGATGTCCACTGCTAGAGTTCGTGTGGTGCGAGACGCGGTTTATTTGAGCGGGCGTGAGCCTGCGATGAGAATGTCTACCAGTCTCCTGGCACTTTGCTGCCAGTCAGCGCCGGAGCCCACATGCGAGACGCCGATCAGCGCTCGAAGCAGGCCGTATGCATCCAGATCTCTTCGCAGATCGCCACTGAAGACGCATCTACGGCGCGAGTTGCCCACGGGCGTAGTCCAGGGATCGAAGAGACAGCAGATAGTCATAGCGGGCGTTCACGGCGGCGACCGCAGCCTGTGTGCTCTGAAGTTGAGCTTGACTGAGTTCGACGATGGAACTGAGGCCGAGCTTGTATCTGGTTTGAGCGAGAGCAAGCGCCTGAGCAGTTTGATTCCGAAATTGATCGGCAACCGCAATGCGCCGAAAGGCTGTTTGTGCGTTCAGGACTGCAATGCGCACGTCACGGGCGATGTCGTCAGAGAGATCCTGCGCCTGCTTTTCCGCAGCTTTCTCACGAAGCCGGGTTTCCTGCGCCTGGGCATCGATGCGGAATCCAGTAAAAAGAGGGAGGCTAAGGTTCACTCCTCCGGCCGCGTACCAGTGTGGAACGAAAATCCCATCGGGTGAAATCGGAGAAATGCCGCCAATTGCCAATGCCGAGATGGTCGGCAGATGTTGGAGCTGCTGGGCGGTAGCGAACTTCTGATCGGCTTCGGCGTTGAAGCGAAGAGCCTGAAGATCGGGGCGGTGGGCTTGAGCGCTTGCGTTAATGGACGGAGAGCTATCGGGCGATGGCGGCGGCGGCGGCTGTGTGTCCTCGGGGTCTTCCACTGCGCGATAGAGAGTGTCCGCGGGGGCGGCGAGGACAGCGGCAAGAGCGGCGCTCGCAGAGGCGACCCCGTTCTCAGCATCCAGTTCCAATAGCTGTGACTGTGAGAGGTCGGCGGAGGCAATATTGAGATCGAGATCGCTTTTGAGGGCGCTTTTTGTTAGCGCGGAAATGAGGCTTTTGACATTGCCACGGGCCGCAACCGTTGCCTTCGCCACATCTAATAGGGACTGCGCATTCAGCAGGCGATAGAATGCCTGGTTCGTTGCCAACAAGACATCTTGTTCGGTAGCGAGTGCGGACTGATCTTGAGCTTTCTGTCGCAGCTTGCTTGTCGCGACGAGATTGCGGGTGTGACCGAAGTCAGTAATCAGTTGGGAAAGCGAGCCTCCGGTTCCGGCGTGTGTATAGAGACGCGAATCTGTGAGACCGTCGGCGCCGATGCGGCTTCCGTCCTCTGCCTTTTCAGCAGTAATGGCGGCAGAGATCTGGGGTAGTTCTCCCGATCGGGTCTGACGCGTGACCTGCCCGGCTGCCAGAGCGAGAAGTTGACCAGCGGTGATACGGGGATTGTTCTCGAGAGCAAGCCGTTCAGCATCGGTAAGCGTAATGGCGATGGTTGCTGCTGACGGATCGACGAGAGGTTGCTGTTGATTCGTAGTCGCGGTTTGCGTCCGAGACGAGCCTGGGCTTACAAGTGCAGCCGCAAGCAGGGAGGTCGATGAGGGCAACGGAGCTGCGGGGAGATCTGCGGCGCTGGTCCGGGGGTTGCTCTGGGCCATCACAGACAGAGGAGCGGTGAGTAAGAAACTGAGCAGCATGCTTCTCAAGCGATCACCTCACTAGACTGCGCGTCATGTCCAAAAGAGGCATTGCCCGTGCGCTCCCTGCGAGCCTCAATGCGGCGATGGATGATCAGGTAGGCGCTGGGTACGAGGAAGACCGTGACTATGCCTGAGACGGTGAGGCCGCCGAGAATTGCGCGGGCAAGCGGAGCGTACTGTTCGCTCCCCGCCTCGATCGCCAGGGCCATCGGGATGAGACCGAGCACGGTGGCGAGAGTGGTCATCAGAATCGGTCGCAGGCGGACCTTGCAGGCGGTAATGATCGCGTCTTCAAGCATGAGCCCTTGCTCGCGGAGTTGGCCCGTGAACTCGACAATCAGGATACTGTCGGATACGACGATCCCCGTCATCATCAAGACACCCATGAGGCTCATGATGTTGATGGTGGTGCCGGTTACAAGCAGGAAGAGGATCACTCCCGAGATACCGGGAGGGATGGCGAGCAGGATGATGAAGGGATCGACAAAGGACGTGAATTGCGCCATCAAAATCAGGAAGACGAGCACAATCGACATGATGAGCCCGGTGGCAAAGGATTTGAAAGACTCGTTCATGTTGTTGACAGTGCCTCGCACCGTCAGAACCGTTCCATGGGGTGGATGCATCCCTGCGACGATGCTGTTTACATCCTTGCTGATCGCGGAAAGGTCCTCCGCTTTCGGCATCACGTAGACGTCGAAGACCCGCCGGAGTTGATAGTGGTCGACCTCGGTTGGCGTGTTGATCGATCGAATCGACGCAACTGTTTCCAATGGAGTCGTAGTCTTGCCGTCGGCAGATCGCAGCGGAATTTGCTTGAAGTCATTTAGGGTCTGTACCTGAGTCTCCGGGTACTGAACGGTGAGCATATAGTCATTGCCGGTCTTGGGGTCGACCCAGTAGCTTGGGGCAACCATGCCATTCGAGGTCATAGCGGTGATGACACTATCAACGATGGTCTTTGGGGTAAGGCCTTCGAGGCTTGCCTGTTGGCGATCAATATTGAGGGCAAGACCTGGGTAATCGATGTCTTGAGGGATCAAAACATCGCTGACCTCATGAAGCGCTCGCATTTTTTGCGCAAGCTGCTGTGCGACTGCATATCCTCCGTCCATATCGTTGCTGCTGACCTGGATGTCAAAGGGCGCGGGATGTCCCTGATTGACGATGGAATCGACGAGTCCTCCGGACTGGAAGAAAGTTTGGATGGACGGAAGATCGGCAGCGAGCTTGGTTCGCACTCGCTCCATGTACGCGAAGCTGCTAAGGCTGTGATCTTCCTTCAGGCTCACCTGTACAAACGCGGTGTGCATTCCGGAGTTTGAGGTGTAGATCGCCGAAAGATCGGGTGTGACGCCGATGTTTGACACGATCATGTTGAGCTCCTTGGGGGCTACGACGTCACGCACGTCCTGCTCGACACGAGCGATGTACTGGTCAGTGAGTTCAATGCGGGTGCCGGTTGGAGCCTTGACGCTGATGACGAATTGGCCAGGATCGGTTCGAGGGAAATAGGCGCGGCCAAGGAATGGCGCCAGCGCGAAACTAAGCAGCACGAAAATGGAAAATACGATAATTAACAGCGCAGGCCTGCCCAGGCAGTAGTGGATCGCCTTGTCGTAACGCGCCTGAAGCCAGCCGAAGCCATGATTGAACTGATAAACGATCCTGGCAAAGATATTGGTTTGACCGTGACCACCTCGCATATGCTCGGGGACGGGATCATCACTCTCTGCGGACTCATGTCTATGGTCATGTTTGGTGTGTTTGATGAAGCGAGAGCAGAAGAGTGGTACGACGGTCATCGCAACGACGTACGAACAGAAGAGTGCGATGACCACTGCAAGCGCGAGCGCGGTGAAGAGATACTTACTGACGCCCGTTAACAGCACGACAGGAAAGAAGACAATGGCCGTGCTGAAGGTAGCCGCCAGGACGGCGAGTTGAACTTCTTTGCCGCCCTCCTGCGAGGCTTTGACCGGATCTGAACCCATCTCGAAATGGCGAAAGATATTCTCAAGCACGACGACCGAGTTGTCGATGAGGCGAGATAACACGAGAGCCATGCCGCCGAGCACCATCGTATTGATCGAGTCACCGAATGCCTTGAGGATCAGAAAGGTTGCGATGCACGATATTGGGATTGAGAGCAGGACAGCAACCGTGGCACGCACGTTACCGAGAAACAGAAGGATCATGATGCCGGTCAGGCAAAGACCGATCGAACCCTCGCTGATCACATTTTTGATTGCGGTTTTGACGAAAACCGATTGATCGAACACGACTGCAGTCTTGAGTTGTTGCGGGATATCGAGGAGATGGGCCGTGGCTTTGCGGATGCCGTTGACGATGGTGATGGTATTGGAGTCGCCACCCTGCTTGAGGACCGGGATGTAGACGGAGTGTTGTCCGTCCACGCGCACGATATTGGTCTGGAGTTGGCCGCCATCGACTGCATGACCAACGTCCCCCACGAGTATGGAAGCATTGCCGACTGTCTTTAGAGGGATGCTGTTCACCTCGTCAGGCGTAGGCAACTGGCTATTCGCATAGATGTTGTAGTCCTTGGGGCCTATCCGGACATCTCCTGCGGGCAGGATGAGATTGGAGTCGTTGACTGCGTGGACGACATCCATGACGCCGAGTTGCGAAGCCTGAAGCTTTAAGGGATCGACATAAACCATGATCTGACGGTAAGTCCCTCCGTAGGGCTGAGGGACTGAGGCGCCGGGAACATTAGCTACCTGGTTACGGACGCTGAACTGGGCGACATCTTTCAATTGTGTCTGATTCATGCCTGCGCCTTTCAGCGTAATCAGACATACCGGAAGGTTCGCCGCGTCGAAACTGAGTACCACGGGCGGCAGAGTGCCGGGCGGAAGGCGGCGCAGGTTTGCCATAGCCAGGTTCGAAATTCCGCTCACAGCTGCAGTTGGATCAGTGCCAGGATGAAAGTAGATCTTGATAAGGCTGACGCCGGACATCGAGCGCGATTCTATGTGGTCGATGTTGCTCCCCAGCGTAAAGAAGCGCTCATCGCTGTCTGTGATGTCGGATTCGGTTTGCTGAGGCGGCATGCCGGAATAAAAGGTTGCTACAACTACGACGGGAATCTTTACGGGTGGAAAGAGATCGACGGGCATGCTTGTGATAGCCGCTACACCGACTACGACGACAATCATGCAGGCCATAAGAATAAAAAATGGGTAACGAATCGCAAAGAAGGACATGGTTATTGTCCTCCCTTCTGGTTCGTTTGCTGATAGTTCTCAAGCTCGTTCTTCGCAGGCTGCGGCGCGACTTGCTGGCCGAGCTCTAGCTCGGACTGACCACCGATGATGATCCTGTCGCCCGGCTGGAGGCCAGAAGTAACTTCCTGGGAGTTTGCTCCGCTGATGCCCAGCACAATGAGTCGTTTCTCGACCCGATTGTTGCTGTCGACAAGCATCACAGAAGGTTGATCGCCCTGGATGATGGCGCTTGCGGGAATAATGAGTGCATCATTTTTCTGCTCCAGATTAAAGGTCACATTCGCATACATCCCTGGGGTGATGGTCAGATCTGGATTCTTCACATCGACTTCAGTCAGCATCGTTCTTGTTGAATCAGAGACGTCCCGTGTGTAACGAACCACGGTTCCCGGGAACTGCCGCCCCGTCGCCTGCACATGGACAGTGACTTGGGAGCCGACGTGCACGAGCGGCACGTCCCGTTCCGGAACCGGCATTCGGAGCCGCAGCACATCGCTCTGAGCGAGCCTCACCACGGCCTGGTTCAATCCCTCCGCGGTTCCCGCAGGAATGAGCGAGCCGGTGTCCGCATATCGCATGGTGACGACGCCGTTATAGGGAGCCGTAATGGTAGCGTATTGCTCCATGCTGGTAACCCTGAGGTTCTCGGCACGCGAAACGCCCAACTGGCCTTGAGCTGCGGCGACGGCAGACTTGGCTGCATCTACTTGTGAAGACGCCGATCTGTCTTTTGCCAGGGCATCTTCAAGCTCTTGTGCGGCGACCAAGCCCGGCTGCTCGTCGGATGCCTGTTTCAAGCGCGTGTAATTGTCGTGAAAGGCTGCGTAGCTGGCCTTTTCCCGAGCAACTTCACTCTGCAATCGCGCGATGTTTTGCTGTGTCTGGGTTATACCTGCCTGCGCTCCAGCAACTTCGGCTTGCAACTCGGGGACTTCAAGCACAGCGAGAGTCTGGCCCTGATGTACGCGGTCGCCAATGTCCACATAGATGTGCCGGATATAACCGGAAACCTTTCCGTGGACGTCGATTTCCTGGAATGCCTGGAATACGCCGGCGACGGTTAGCGGATTCGCGATAAAGCCTGTGTGCGCTGTGGCAACCGAGACGGCCGGAGGCGCCGATGGGGAGTCCGCGGCTGCTTCCGTTTTATTGTGAGCATGTAAGAAAAAGAACAACAGCAGGACTGCGGTCAAAATGCAGGCAGCAATCAGAAGCAAACGCTTAGAGCGCATCGGAGACCTTCCTTCGAATGGATGTCTGAATTCATCCGCAGGACGGGGTCTTATCTCCAGCGGCTAATCGAGAGAGGGCCCTTCGTCTGGTGGAGGTCGAAGATAGAGAATCGGAGCCCGGCTGAGTGGTGACAGGTCGCTTACCTCCTCATCGCTCAGACGATCAAAAGGGTAGTCTTCAGCTCCTTTGGGAAGAGAAAAAAGAGCCGCAATGTTTACAGGCGATTGAGCTACTGCATTGCCACCTGCAGCATGGTCTAACGCGTTCTTCGCAGGGTCACTGCCGCGGGTGCACAGTTTAGCCGGAGAACTCTGGTGGTCCGTCGTATAGAGCGACAACTTGTAACCGGTACCCCACGCGAAAACGGTGAATGCGAGGGCGATGCACAGGACTCCATAAAAGGAGATTAAGCCCTCATGTATAAAGCTTCGAGTTTGAGATACTTTTTGCAGTTCAGCCTTCAGGGATCACACAAAGCTTACGCTACATGTTAGACCCAATGTGTAAGCATATTGGTTGCTTTATGTTGGATAGGGCTTGGCACGCGGGCGACGCATGGAGTAGGAGCAAAGATAGATTCCGTGGGGTAGCGATCCAGAAAACGCCGTCCAGAAGGAGAAGTCCACATCGATCTACAAGTTGGCGTTTTGTACGACCGCGCCGATTACGATGAGAATGGCCGTTCGTAAGCATGTGTTCTGGTCACAATTGACCGTACTCAAGGTCGTGATCTCTTGGATATTACTCATGGCGGCACGGCGGTAGTCTGCATCGTCTGGGCGTATTGAGGAGTGAATTATGGGCGCAACAGCCGTTGAGGAAACTACATTGCTGAAGACTGAACCACCTATCAGCGAACGAAGAGGCCTTTCACCGTCCCTCGGGTTCCTAGTGAGGTGGGGCCTCATTGCAGCGGTTGGAATTGGCGTCGCCCTCTCGATAGTTCTGGGCCTCGTCCAGAAGTGGCTCTGGATGCGGCAACTCGAATACGCAGGCATATTCTGGACGCTCCTCTCGGTCAAGTGGGGAATCTTCGGCGTTACCTCGGCAATTTCAGTTGCTTATCTGTGGCTTAATCTCCGCTTTGCGGCAAAGGGCATTGACTTATTGAATGGAGAAAGTTCTTCAACAAAGGCTTGAGGCCTAACTTGCAGAGACGCGGAAAGCAATCTACGCACTAAAGCAATTACTCGCAAATCCCGCCCAATGATGTGGCCCCGTGAGCGTTATGCATTTGAATTTTGTTACTCCACTGCGCACCCGGATAATAATCCCAAGAGAGGAAAACCAGTTGACTGGAAGCAAGCATAACCTGGAAGGAAATAGCAGCGACAAGGGGGAGCCCGATCCCGGTCCTTACTGGAGACGAATGCATCGGGACTGGCGCTTCTGGATAGGCGCTGTCTTCATGGCTGCCGCGCTCGCTATCTATGTTCTTAGTGGCGATCTGGCGTGGGTTCCAAACGGCCATCGGCAACCTGCGATGCCTGCGAGTTCTGCGAATTGAGTTTTCGAACTCCTTGCGAGGTAGGAAAGGGCGATGTTTGGTTCTTGCCGGCAGAGTCCCGGGAGTGCGCATTTCAACCCAGCGGAGAAGTAACAATGCTTGAGATCGCGATCCCTTAATGATCGAAAAAATCGGCGGTGCCACAGGATCTCAGACTGGGAGATGAATGAAGAATCTCATCGTGTTCGATTTGGACGGCACCCTTGCGCCCAGCAAGTCCTCTCTTGCTCCACAGACTGCGATGCTGCTGCGTGACCTCCTGGACATCGTCAAAGTGGCAGTGATCTCCGGCGGCGCATGGATGCAGTTTGAAAAGCAACTCCTTACCGATCTTCCCAAGGGCAGCCTACTTGCGAATCTGTCTTTGCTTCCGACATGCGGAACAAAATTCTTTCAATACACTGGAGAATGGACGGAACTTTACTCAGAGGATCTTACGAGCGAGCAAAAAAAGAAGATTATCGACTCCCTTGATAAGGCGGCCGGGGAGACCGGTTATCGCTCCAATAAAGTTTGGGGAGATGTGATTGAGGACCGGGGAAGTCAGGTCACATACTCTGCTTTGGGTCAGCAAGCACCTCTCGCAGAAAAGCAAGAGTGGGATCCCGACTTTGGCAAGCGGAAGAAAATCACAGCAATCCTGGAGACTCTTATCCCAGAGTTTTCTGTTCGTATAGGCGGTACGACTTCTATTGATGTGACCAAGCCTGGGATTGACAAAGCCTACGGTATAGGAAAGCTGCGGGACACCCTTCACATTTCATTCAGAGAAATGATTTACGTAGGCGATGCGTTGTTTCCAGGTGGGAACGACTATCCAGCGGAAGAAGCAGGTGTCGTGTCGATCCCTGTGAAAGGGCCAAACGATACCAATCTCGTAATCAAAACCATCCTTGCCTGTCTTGGTGGTTCCAACCCAAGTGACGATCGAGCGCCAATTCGACCAGCGCATCCACTCCCCCCAACTGGAACCTATCAAATGGCACCTTCGGATCGTTCAATTTCCCCCCGGTGTAACG
>Ga0255353_1002049_pt1 | contig 10473 bp, 7 predicted proteins | sample HBST25metaG_FD_189941 | JGI IMG/M metagenome (GOLD analysis project Ga0255353, IMG submission 189941) | Peat soil microbial communities from Stordalen Mire, Sweden - H.B.S.T25 | ecosystem: Environmental > Terrestrial > Soil > Wetlands > Peat | place: Sweden: Norrbotten County, Stordalen Mire...
CATATGCACGGCACGGTGGGCGTGGTAGCGCTGGATCGCGCGGGCAATATCGCGGCGGGAACCTCGACGGGCGGATTGCAGGGCAAGATGCCGGGCCGCGTCGGCGATTCGCCGATTATCGGCGCCGGAACTTACGCGTCCAATCAGTCGTGCGCCGTGTCGGCGACCGGCTCGGGCGAGTATTTCATCCGCCTCGGCGTGGCGCGTGAAGTCTGCAACCTGGTCGCGTTCAAGGGCATGAAATTGCAGCAGGCCGCCGACCAGGTGATTCACAAGGAACTGGATGATCTGCACGGAGACGGCGGCGTTATCGCCATCACCACGGACGGTCAGTTGGTGTGGAGCTTCAACACTCCTGGAATGTTCCGCGCGCGGCAGGCGGAGGGCGGCAAGGTGGAGATTGGCGTTTTTAACGACGAGCCGTAAAGCAAAGAGGCTTCAGCCACCGAGGGAATGCGAGTCATTGAGATCACATTCCATCCGGGGCTAAAGCCCTTGTTAACTTTGCTGGCTTTATGCGGGGGTTGAAACCCCCGCCTCCCTCCGCATAGAGTTCATCCGCGCGCGATCTTGCGCCTGGACCACCAAAGGAACCATACCAGGGCAACTTGCAGCGCAATCGTCGTCACAAATATCCTCCAGTCACTGGCACTGAGCGGAATCCGAACCCACTTAAACAATTGGTTACCAGTCGCTACCATCTCCATCGGAGGCCCGTGTCTCCACAATTGCCATGCGACCCCAGTTTCACAAAGGACGATGAGGATCAGGAGAACCTCTGCCGCTCGTCGAGCCCATCGCATGTCTCATCCTCGTCAGACAGTGTTCAACGGATAATCTCGAAGCGTTCCCATGCGCAGTTGCAGACCGGGCAATGTTCGTGCTCCTCTTCGGTTTCCGAGGTGTAGCCACAGACGGGGCAGACGTAAAACTCGCGCGCCTCGCCAATCCACGAATCCCGTTTCCCGGCCGCCAGCAAGGCAATGGCCTCGGCATAGAGCCGCGCGTGGGTCTTCTCGGCTTCCAATGCTCCATGAAAAGTGCGGATGGCGGCGGTGTTTTTGTGCTCCGTGGCCTCCTGGAGGAAGCCGGGATACATGGTGTCGATCTCGTACTGTTCGCCGTTAAGCGCGGCCTTGAGATTTTCAAGCGTGGACTTCACCTCAACCGGGTGAATTTCGCACTCGGAGTGGCTGCCCAACTGGTGCAGAACGCGGGAGTGGTTGGTCGCATGAATCTGCTCGGCGCGCGCGGCGGCACGAAAGAGGCTGGCTGCGCCGGGCAAGCTGTCCTCATCCGCCTTGACTGCAAAGGCTGTGTATCTGGCGTGTGCGTTCGATTCGCCTTCAAAGGCGGTCAACAAGTTCTCAACGGTAGTGGCGTTATCTACGGCAATTGCTGGCATCAGGAATCCTCTACTACTCCGTTCAAGAGCCTACGAGCAGCGAAAGAGGGTGCGCTGTGATGCAGCTTACAGGCCTGACGGCTGGGCGAGTCAGCAAGTCAGCGAGTTAGCGGAAAAGCGCTGGAGCGATGCTTCGGCGCCGTTTTATAGGCAAAAATCGGATTTTTCCGGTGATATTCCGCAGGTCAATCTCATGATGCGGGAGAGTTTGGGTGCGAAAAGTTTTCAACAGAAATTGATTCCAAACGGGTTAAAAATAATCTGCAAGATTTCAAGGAAAATTTATACCCCCTGGGATAGGGGGTGGGGAGGCAGGCCGGATACCTGACAGAACGGAGCGATGAGGAATTGCGTGTTCATTTCTTCTATCTGCCATTGTGCGACAACAAACGATAATCTTCGGCAAGTCAACAGGGGCGGGCCGAGTGCCCTCGGCGTGCTGAACAAACGGTTTCGGCTTCGCGTCCTTCGCTCTGCACAAGGCAGGCTTTTGGGCAATATGGCCCAGGAATGCCTGATGAGGTTCGCTAAAAGAGAACAGGATTTAGGCCATATTGCAAGACGAACAGCCTGAAGGTATGGCGGGCAAAGTCTTTTTGGATCAAGTGCGGCGAGTTCGCCTCCGCTGCGCGTAGATAGTGAGTTAGCAGGTTGGCGGGGGGGCATCGGCCGACTCGCCCGCGCAATCAAGTAGATGCAAGATTGATGGCGAGTAGATTCATCCTAGTTCTCTGACCGCATAATTTCGTACCTTGAGTTTAAGCTATCCCAGGTCCCAAAATCGGGACCTGGGGCACCCATAATTGGTACAACTTCAAGCGGTCTGATCCCGAGATGGGCAACCAAGAGCCGCGGATTGAAACAATCGGCAGACCGAACCGATAGAGTTACAGAATGAGTCATCCTCCGCCCGTAAGTCAGTGGATAGATGCTTTCAATGGGACTAAGGAGTTTGTCGAGTGAGCCAACTATACGATCTGAAGGTACTAATCGAGACAACCATTAAAGACAAGGGTATGGACTCGGCGCAAGTGCGAGGCGAGATTGCGCTCAAGGCAGGTCGATTACTGTCTTTTATTTCTCCTACCACTCCAGATGACCCGGCGGGCGTGGCCAAACTCAAAGAAGCTATTAAAGAAGTTCTGCATATCAACGCGTGAGGAGTGTTCGGATGAGATTCAAGTCTATTCAAGCCAAAGTTCTAATCGCACTGGTTGTCTGCCTTGTGCTTGGCACGGGTTGCGTCGTAGGACTGATGCATTACTTCACCGTGGAGAACTCAAGAGGGCTGGCGACAGAAGCGGCTACGGGGTCACAAAAGCTATTCACGATTTTGGAAGCCAGAGAAGTCAGCAAGATGGCGGCAGTGAGCGATGCTCTGGTCATGAACACACAGGTTCGGGATGCATTCGCCGCCAGGGATCGCAACCGCTTGCTTGCGCTGACCGCGCCACTCTATCCGCAATTGAAGAGCGAAGGCATTACGAACTGGATGTTTCACACTTCAGAGCCTGATATGTCCGTTTTTCTTCGTCTCCACAACCCCGCCAAGTTCGGCGACCACCTGAACCGGTTTTTTGACAAGGAAGTTGCGCGCACACATACCATCGTGAGCGGAAACGAGTTAGCCAAGGCGGGCTTCGCCGTGAGAATCATCCGGCCTGTCTATGATTCCAAGGGCGCGGTAACCGGCTATGTCGAGCTTGGCGAAGAACTCGGGCAGTTCATGCGCGCAATGAAAAGCCAGACCGGAGACGACTACGGACTTCTGCTGAACAAGAAGTTTGTGAACAAGCAGTTCTGGTCGGATTCGAGCGCGACCTTGAAAAGGCGCGATAACTGGGATGACAATGCGGGATTTGTGGTGGCGGATAGAACCACCGTCAATGACAATATCATCAAGTTCCAGGGAGATCTGGCCACGGTGCCAGAAAATGGCTCGGTGCTGGAGCAGTATCGAGACGGAAGTTCCGTATTTGTCCGCGGAATCTTTCCAATCCGTGACGCCGCGGGGAACACTGTAGGCGCGATGTTTGTGGTTCGAGATATTACAGCTGTTTACACCACGATGCGGAAAACGCAGAATATTCTCCTGGTGGTAACCGTCGTATCTCTTACGGTTGGTATTCTTCTCGTGCTAACGCTGCTCAACCGATTTATCTTCAAACGCCTGAAACACATTCTTACAGCAGCCACCCGCTTGGTTGGCGGGGATTTCGAAACTGAAATCAAGACTGACTCCGAGGATGAGGTCGGCCAACTGGAAAAGCTCTTCGAGCAATTCAGGCACATCTTTGTGAGCGTACTGGTGGAGATGTCAGGGACGCAGGCGCCGAAGTAGCCTCGTGGAGTTGAATCCAAAGCAATGCAAGTGAATGTAGGACTATACAAGCCAAGAGGCCATCCCCAGCGGGATGGCCTCTTGGCTTGTAAGCGGCAAACCGTTTACTTCGCTTCGTTGCGGGCCATGGCTTTTTCGGCCAGCACTTTATGGGCGTGGTCTTCGAGGGCCTGGGCTTCGGGGAGGAAGGTAAGGGCCTTCTGGATTTCCGGGTCCCAGTCTGCACGGGTGCGCAAGCCTTGCGACTCTCCAAATTGGATGGCGAAGATCTTGTCCTTGATGCTGATCTTCAGCCAGTCCATGACGCCATTCAGATCAGCCTCGGTGTAGGGAATCTCCTGGCTAGTGAGGAATTTTTTGAACTCCGCCACCACGGCGGCATCGACCTGGAAGTTCTTGTCCACGGTGTGGTTGGCCATGTATACCGGGGCGAAGTGAAAGAAGGCATCCTTATAGAGGAGCGAATCCTGGAAGTGGTTGTCCTTGATGCTCTCGATTTTTTCGTCAGGCGTAATGCCTCCGCCACCGTAAACGGTGCGGCCGGAGTCCGTGAGCTTGACCTCGCGATTGGCGGTATCTGTGGGCTGCACGCCGCCGTGACTGTAATAGGAGTAGAGCGAGACGCCGGAGTAGTTGCGCTGGATGAGACGGCCCGAGGGCGTGTAGTAGTGATAGGTGGTGAGGGCCAGCGCCATGGAGTGGTCGGCCATATCGTAGACGGTCTGCACGAGGCCCTTGCCAAAGGTGGTTTCGCCCACGATGAGGGCGCGGTCGTGATCCTGCAATGCGCCGGAGACAATCTCAGCTGCCGAGGCCGTGCCGCGATTGACGAGCACAACGATGGGGAAGGTTTTGCCACCGTTGCCGTGGTTGGCCGTATAGACCTGGTCAGGGAAGGCGCGCCCGCGCTGCGAGACGATTCCCTGTCCCTTGGCGAGCAGGTGGTCGCAGACTTCAACCGCTTGACTGAGCAGGCCGCCGGGGTTGCCGCGCAAGTCAAAGATCAGCCCCTTCAGGTTGCCGAAGCCGTCGATGTCGTCGTTAACTTCCTGGGCGGTGGTCTCCTGAAACTGCGACAAGTGAATGTAGCCGACGCCGGGACGAATTTCGTAAGCCAGGTCAACGGAGGGGTGAGGAATCTCGTCGCGGATGAGGTCAAAGACCAGCGGCTTGGGCTGGCCCTCGCGCAGCATGGTCGCCTGCACATGGGTGCCTTTGGGGCCTTTGAGGGCTTTGGCGACCTGATCGGAAGTAGTCAGGCCGTCGGGATTCTTGCCGTCGACCGCGACCAGCTTGCCATCCACCGCGTAGATGATGTCGCCGGGATGGATGCCAGCCCGGAAGGCGGGCGCGCCCTCGGCGGGAAAGACGACATAGACTTTGCCGTTCTCCGGCACAATGGTCATGCCGACGCCGTAGTAGTGGCCGCGCTGCTCCTCGCGCATCCGGGCGTAGGCCTTGGGATCGTAAAAGTTGGAGTGCGGGTCAAGCACGCGCAACATACCGGGAATTGCCCCGTCGTATATGGCGGTGTCAGCTTTGTCGCCGCTGATCGGCTCGGCGTAGTTCTCCTCTACCAGTGCGTAGACGTTGGAGAAGGACTTGAGGCTGTCGCGGAGCTGACTTTCGTCTGCCGAGGACTCGGCTCCCACCTTGCGCTGCAACACGCTGCCCACGACGGCGCAGACGGCAAAAAAGAGGACCACGGTGAAAAGGGCGCGGCGTGCGCGGGGAGTCATATGCGGGAGGAACCTCCGGACTGGGAAGCGGCAGACGCTCTGAAAGCGCCAGAAACGACAGTCGTAGGGCTAAAGTATACCACTGGAGCATTTGACGCGGGCCGAGGGGCTTCCGGTAGCGGCTGCGCGAAGTAAAACCAGAGCCTTTAAGGAAATAAGTGCTCCGGCGCGGGTGGATTCGCAAGCCGGAATCGCTTTGCCGCTTCCCAGCCGTTTACAATGAGGTCTAAGCAACAGGGAACAATTTGTGGTGCCCTGCGGTGTCCTGACCCTATGACTTTTCGACTTTTTCGCATTCCCGCGGCTTTCGTGTTCGTCACATTGCTGCTCGCAGGTTACGCATTGGCGCAATCGCACCCGGCCGCGCCGCAGAGCCCTTACGGCGGCACGACGGTCGAGGAGATCGTCGCCCGCGTTAACGACCAGATCATCACGCGCTCGGATTACGACCGGGCGATGAAGGAACTGGATTCAGAAGCGCGCCAAAAGGGCGCATCGATGCAGGAGATCTCGGCGGCGCACAAGGATCTGCTGCGCAACCTGATCGACCAGCAGCTCTGGCTCTCCAAGGGCAAGGAGCTGGGCATCACCGGCGAAACCGAGTTGGTGAACCGGCTGAATGAGATCCGCAAGCAATACAACCTGGAGACCATGGAAGACCTGGAAAAGGCCGCCAAGGAGCAGGGCGTATCGTTTGAGGATTTCAAGGCCAACATCCGCAACGGCATTATCACGCAGGCAGTGATGCGCCAGGAGGTGGGCAAGCGAGTTCAGTTCACCCCCGGCGAGGCCGAGCGCTACTTTGAAGCGCACAAGCAGGAGTACGCGCAGACGGAAAGCGTGACCCTGGCTGAGATTCTGGTCAGCACCGGCACGCCTGCTCCTTCGGTGACGACGCCCGGCGGCGTACAGCCGGATGATGCGGCGACGCTGGCCGCGGCCCAGGCCAAGGCAAACGACATCGAGGCCAGACTTCATGCCGGCGGCGACTTCAGCCAGTTGGCAAAGTCGTTCAGCGACGGCCCGACTGGGGCCGAGGGCGGCGATCTGGGACAGTTTCACCGTGGCGCATTAGCCAAGGTGCTGGAAGACCAGACCTTCGCGCTCAAGGCCGGGCAATATACGGAGCCGATTCGCACGCGGCAGGGATTTGTAATTCTCAAGGTGATCAGTCACATCCCCGGCGGTGTGCCCGCATATAAGGACGTGGAACAGCAGGTCGAGGAGAACTTTTACATGGCCCGGATGGAACCGGCCATGCGCGGCTATCTGACCACCATGCGCGAGCAGGCCTTCATCGAAACCAAGCCGGGCTATGTTGACTCGGGCGCCAGCGCGAAGCAGACCAAGCCGATCTACAGTGCCTATGTGCCGCCCGCGCCGAAAAAGAAGAAGAAGGTGGAGCGCACGCGTTTCCGCGAGAGCACCCGCAGCTACCGGCAAAAGGCGTCGCGGGCAGAGCCTGCGGGCGAAAGCGCAGCGTCGGCCGCGGAACCTGTTGCGGCGAAGAGCAAGAAGGGCTCGAAAGCAGCTGACCAGGGCGCAATGAAGCCAGGCAAGAAGGAAAAGATTCGCCTTGGCCAAGCGCCGACCAAGACCCTGCCCAGCGCGCCGCAGACCAAGATAGAAGACGCGGGCGCAGGCGACGACCAGCAAACGCAAGCAGCGAGTGCAGGCCAGGAGCCGGTGAACCCGCTGGAGCCGGCAAGGGCTACAAAGAAGGTCCGCTTCAGCGAACGCGCCAAACAGGCTAAGCAGGAAAAGCAACACAAAAGCGCGGGATCGAAGATAGATGCTCTGGCTCCCGAAGCGCCTGACGCGGCCGAAGTAGCCGACCGGCAAACACAGGCAGGTCCGTTAGGGCTGGCCGGCGATACGTCGAAAAAGAAGAAAAAGACAGTCACCACTACGGGCGACAAGACGCGGCTCTCCGATAAGAAAAAGACCCCGGCGGAGGACACCGGCGAACAGACGCTCGGCGATGCACCGCAGGCTCCCACACCTGCTCCGCTGCCTAAGAAGTAGCGAGGCATTCCACTCGAGCGACAAAGACTCGTTGCTCGGGATCCAAGCATAGAAAATGGCGTGGCCTCGGCTGCGCCATTTTCTTTTAATACTACAGCTGTATTTGCGATGGATTGCCTTGCTATCTGCAACTGTAATATTAGGGCTCGCTTCGTTCAGCGTATTAGAATGCTCGGGTTCAGCAATTCTTGCAGCATGGAGGTATTTTTGAAATCGAACTATGGATCGCTGGTCTTGGTGATTGTCGTTCTGCCTTTCTTTGTCATGCAATTTTGGGGACTACCCTGGACAGTTCCGCGCATCGCCGGACTTGCCGTTGCCATCCCGTGTTTTCTGCTGCTCGCTCTGGCCCGCATTCAATTGGGACGAGCTTTCAGCGTGCAGGCCAAGGCAAGCACGCTGGTGACCACCGGCCTCTACTCCCGCATCCGCAATCCGATTTACGTCTTTGGCGGCCTGGCGGTCGCGGGACTCATGCTCTGGGCAAATCAGCCTTGGCTGTTGTTTAGCTTTGCCGTTCTGCTTCCTTTGCAGTTTTATCGAAGCCGGAAAGAGGCGCGGGTGCTAACGGAGAAATTCGGCGCGCAGTATCTGGAGTACAAACAGCAGACGTGGTTCTGAGCTAGGGTTGGACTCAAAGGATGGGGCGAGCGTCCATTCGTGGCTAACCTAGTCTTTACTTTGAGGGAGACTGGATGCATTCTGAACGCGCATTTATGACGCGGCGCATGATTCCGATATTTCGGAAGCGAGATGCGGGGCGTCGGCTGTCCTCGGGAAGATTTCTATTGAGGGTAATCGCATGAAGATCGTCGATCGGATTTTTTCGCTGATTCTCATCCTAGGCGGCCTGTTGCATGGGATGGGATCGTTTGTGATGTACAAAAATGCACGCATCACTATGCTATGGTCGCTCTGCGCGGCGGTGCTAGCGCTATTGATAGCGGCCATAAACTTGCTGCGGGTGCAGAGGCCATCGGACCAACCGCTGGCATGGATTTGTTTTGCGGGAAGCTTGACGTGGGCGGTTGCGGCTTTTACAGACGGCGTGCTGATCGGCAACATCTTCGACTGGAGTTCGCTGATGCATTGGGTTATCGCCATTGTGCTGGCGGGCTTCAGTTTGAGAATGGCGCTCAGACCAGTCAACGCGAAGGTTCGGAGGCGGCGTTGAACAAATCCGACACGCCGAGATGTGAGGCGCGCGGAACCATCTGGTTCCTTATACGGAAGATTGAACGCTCATGATACTCTGAGATACATCTACCAGGAGGTGCGCTGTGCAATACGAAGAAGAAATAACCGACCTCTCCTCCTTTCAAGCGGACGAGTAAACGCCGCCAAGGATTCCCTTCGGAAACTCATGTGAAACGAGGTCACCGAGTTGTCCATGGTGACAAGGATCTCAGCGAAAAACTGGGACGGAACGACTTGTGTCCGTGCGGCTCAGGGCGGCGTTTTCAAGCATTGCTGCATGAAGTCCGGCAACTTTGACGGAAGTCAGCGCGACTACTTTTTTCCGCGAATAGAGGCCGTTGCTTGCCGAATGTCCTAGGTCTCGCCGCAGAGACCTGGGAGAACTTCAAAATTATTCCAAATACGACGCGACAACCGCGAGCGCGGCGATGGCCGCAGTCTCAGCGCGCAAGATGCGTGGACCGAGCGATGCGGCGCGCCAGCCGTTAGCGTCGAAGAGGGCTTCTTCCGAAGGCGCCCATCCGCCCTCGGGACCGATGGCAATCTCGAGCGTAGGCGTCTCCGTTTCAGCCGCAGCCACGGCTTCTTCCAGCGCAAAGCGCAAGGTGGTGGTGCGCTCCTGCTCGGCCAGCACAATGCAAGTAGTGCCGGATTCGGCGCGCGTGGCCTCCGATGCCGCCCGCACACGCGTGGCCAGCGGGGCCGGATCAAAGACAATCGGCACATCGGAGCGCCGCGCCTGCTGGGCCGCTTCATGCACGATGCGCCGCCAGCGTTCCGCTCGCTGGGCGGCGGCCGCAGCCAGGTGCTTCTCCGTCCGCCGCGCAATCACGGGCGCAATCGCAGCAACTCCCAACTCGGTAGCTTTTTCAATGGCCCACTCCATGTGATCGAACTTGTAGACGGCCATCACCAGGGTGACGGGCAGCGCCGGGTCCGCCTCCAACTCGGAGATCAAATTGAATCGGACCTCGCCGCCGGCGACTGCAGCCACTTGCGCGTGAAAGACGTGGCCGCCCGCCACCACGTCAGCTTCCATGCCCGGCTGCGCGCGCAGAACGCGGGTCATGTGTTCGGCCTGCGCGCCCACCAGGGTTGCGGTGGCCTCATCCCAATGTTCGGCAATCCAGCGGCGGCGTGTCATGGGTCTCTCGGTTCCTCGCGTACCAGTGTAATCCTATCGCGAAAAACATATCAGTCCCCAAAAACACATCAGGGGAGCGCTTGAAGCGTTCCCCTGATGTGTTGCCTTTTGGTTGGATTGCCGCTACTTCTTCTTCTTTGCGGCCTTCTTCGCGGGCGCTTTCTTAGCTGCTTTCTTGGTTGCCATTTTCCTATTCTCCCTTTCGATGCTTTTGCATCGGTTCTGCAAATGTTATTGCAGTTGAAGAATGTATAGAATCTTGCATCGCAAGTGTCAAGAGAAAAACGACATGACAGTGGAAAAATCGTCAATAATTTTTCGAGCGTGAAATCGCGCGCCGTTCGTTTTGGATCAGATCACGTGATTCGATCGGAGCAAAGCGAGCGTGAGACCGGTAATCAAATCATGCCAGGCATGCGCGAAAATTCCCGCGCGCAGACTGTGGCGATGGAGCGCCAACAAACTGAAGAGCACGCCGAAGATAGTGAGCAGAACCATTCCGCGCACGCCTTGATACGTAAGCGTGACGTTCTGGCCGTCTGGACGAGGGGTGGGGCTTTGTGAGGGATGGGACCGTATGTGTCCACGATTGATTGAAGTGGACACGACTGGTCGTAAGAAG
>Ga0255353_1002056_pt1 | contig 10444 bp, 11 predicted proteins | sample HBST25metaG_FD_189941 | JGI IMG/M metagenome (GOLD analysis project Ga0255353, IMG submission 189941) | Peat soil microbial communities from Stordalen Mire, Sweden - H.B.S.T25 | ecosystem: Environmental > Terrestrial > Soil > Wetlands > Peat | place: Sweden: Norrbotten County, Stordalen Mire...
CTGGGGCCGTTGGGCAGAGCCGAAAGAGATGGCGAGCAGGCTGTATGCGGGGTTGCGCGCGCTGGATGACAAGGGATGCACCGTGGTTCTTTGTCCCTGGCCTCCGGCTGAGGGAATCGGCGCGGCCATTCGCGACCGGCTGCGCAGAGCCGCGGGGCGGAAAAAGCGAGGAAACAGGGAGTAGGGATCAAGGAGCAGGGACCAGGGACCAGGGACCAGAAAAACCCGCCGGTTGAGAGACGTGCTCTTCTCTCTCTTCGAATTGAGCTCCGGGCTGACTTGCCGACCCGCTGACTCGCTGCTTTACTGCCCGCTCTCGTTCAGCTTGTACATGTATTTGATTGCGGATTTGTACACCAGGGTTTTTGTACGCCCGCGAACCTTGAGCGCATTCTTGTCGTACCACTCGATGCAGCCTTCCACCTGCTCGCCGTCTTCCAGCACAATCACCATCGGGGTCTGCGACTGAATCTGCTTTTGCAGGTAGAACAACTCGGCGTGCCGCACTGGAGCTTCCTGCTCGGCGTATGAAGGCAAGCGGAAGGGAAACAGCGCGGGCGAGGTCCGTTTGTTGCCGGTTTGCGGCCGTGCGTGTTCTGCGCCGTTCTTGCCGCGCCCTGTGGGCAGAATCTCTGAAAAGCTCATGGAAAACAACCCTTTCGAGAAAAATGCAACCTGCGCCTGCAGCGAAACCAGAGTTGATGTATCCCGAAACCACAGCGTTCAAGTCGACGTGACCCTCAGGGAACGGCGACCCTGCACAAAACTTAACAGGATTAGTTACTCTGGTTTCGCTCTAAACTTACGCTTCAGGATAAACCGGATACGTCACCGCGATGGCGGCTGATGCCGTTCGACTCTCGTCATTGCTGCCTTGTGCTTAAGTGCTTGTATAAAAAGATGCCTGGGCCTTGTTGCGGGTTGCTCTTTCTTTTTGAGCGGCATCGATTGGCGAACGCTCTAGAGCATTTTTGCTTTTGCTGTAGACTTCCGTGCCCCATCCTTTTCGCTTTTTTCTGCGGAAAGGGTGGGATACCAATGAAATTTGGGTCTACACCATTTCCGAAAACGCTCTAGTTCCGTTCCAGGCTGACTGCCATGGCGTCCAGCGAGAGCGAGCGCAGCAGATTGCGCCGCATTCCCTGTTCCACCTGCACCAGCGCGCGGGCCGCTCCATCGATCCAATCCACGGTGAGCCCCTGCGCCATCCGTTCCAGCTCCGCCGCCATGTCCAGATTGCGAATCAGCCCCGGCGTACCGGCCACCATCAGCAACAAATCTTCAACCAGGCTGCTCAGAGCGCGCAGCAGGTTGACGGTTTTTTCCTGCCCGTCGGCCCCGGCGCGGTAGCTCTCCGTGGCGTGGAACAGTTGCGTGTAATCCGGTTCACGCAGAGCGTTGTGCAGCAGCACCAGCGCATCCTGACGGCTGGCCAGATAAACGGCGAGGTCGATGGAGAGCGCGCGGCCCACGGCTCCCTGCGCCAGACGGGCGGCCAGCGCGCGGTCCTTCGCACTCAGTTCAGGCCGCCGCTGAGCCAGCAGGGCTTCCAGGTCCGCGGCAGGCAGCGCGCCCAGCCGGTAAATCACGGCGCGCGAGCGGATGGTGGGCAGCAGTTCCTGCGGGTTTTCGGTCAGCAGAATCAGAGACGTGTGATCGGGCGGCTCTTCCAGAACCTTCAGCAGGCTGTTGGCCGCCTCTTTCATGAAGGCCGAGGAAGTGAAGATGGAAAACGACCGCTTGGCCTCGTTGGGAGGCCGGTAGTACGCTGCGTGGATCACCTGCCGCACCTGCCCCATCTTGATCAGCAGTTGCGGCGGATCGGGCGGCACAACAATCACGTCCGGGTGGGTTTGGATCAGGATGCGTGTCTCGCGCTTGTCGGTATCGCGCAGAGTTTCGCGTGCCGCCACGGCCTCGGCCACGCGCTCCTCAAGATTTTCCGCCTCGCCAATGCGGACACAGTTCGAGCACGTGTCGCAGAAGTCCGGCAGGCCGTCGCTCTGCGTAGGGTGCAGGCAGTTGACCACCTTGGCCAGCATCAGAGACAGCGTATATTTGCCCGCCCCGCGCGGTCCGGCCAGGATCAGCGAATGGGGAAACCGCTCCGCGCGCACCGCCTCGCGGAGGTGCGTAACAGTGGCCGAGTTGCCAAGAAAGTCCTTGAAGCCCACGTGTTGAGTTTAGTGCATTTGCGGGTTGGCCAGCAGCAGCCGTTCGGAGACGGCTTCCGCGATCTGCTCGTGGATTTCGTCGATGCCGAGGTCGCCCACGATCAGAACGACGCGCTCCGGCTCGCGGGCGGCGATTTCGCGGTACTTTTGCCAGACGCGGCGGAAGAAGGCGTCCTGCTCGGCTTCGAAGCGGCCTTCATCCTTGCCGGTCTGCTCCTCCACGCGAGTGTTGCGGCGGCGTGCGCGGGCCAGCGAGGCGTCGAACGAGGGCAGAAGCAGCAGCGTCAGGTCGGGTTGCAGGTTGCCGCAAATCAGGCGATGCAGGTCCAGAACCATCTCGGAACCCAGCTCGCGGCCGCCGCCCTGGTAGGCTTCGGTGGAGTCTGTAAAGCGGTCGCAGAGTACGATTTTTCCCGCATCGAGAGCCGGCTCAATTACCTCGGCAATAGCCTGCGCGCGGTCGGCGAACATCAGAGCCATCTCGGCCATCGGCGCCACGCCGGTGGAGCGCGAATCCAGCAGAATCGCCCGGATACGGTCGCCGGTCGCGGTTCCGCCCGGCTGGCGGGTCACGACTGCCCGCAGGCCCCGCTTTTCCAGCCACGTCGCCAAACACTTGATTTGGGTGGTCTTGCCCGATCCGTCCAAACCTTCAAGAGTGATAAATAATCCGCGCGGCATGGGGTGAGTTTACCACCGCGACAAAAGTTCAAGCGCCGCGGCTTCGTTTGTGTTACAAAAGTCTAAATCCGCGCAAAAAAACGGAGGCGGACGACCGCCTTCATTGGAGTCGTCAAAAAATTGATTTCGTTTACTCTCTTCAAGATCTATATCTGCGGCTTGATCGTGCTTGCTCTGCTGTCTGCCGTTCGCCTCAACGCTCAACACATGACCCTGGAAGGCTACACCGGCGGTTTCATTACGCCCACGGCCTACGTCGTTCCTTCGTATAAAGGCCAGTTCTTTTCCCACCCGGCTGTCGGCTACCACTTCCTCGGCGCAAATAGCGTCATCGGCGACCTGCATACCTTCGGCATTGCAGAGGGGTTTGCCAACCGGGGAGAGGTTGCGTATGCCCGCAGCGTTCACATCAAAGGCGACAGCGCCCTGTTCGGTAATCTGTGGCACTCTGCCGGATTGAATGTGATCAGCGGCAAGGTGGTTGCGATCAAGGATGGCGAGCGCAGCCGGTTCATGCCGGGGGTGTCGGTGGGCGGCGTGGTCCGCACCAGCGACCACTTCGTGACCGGCGCACTGGATGGCAAGAGCCACACCAACGGCGACGTATACGTGGTGGCTACCAAGACCTGGCTGAAGCCGCCTGTGCCGCTGTTCCTGAACCTGGGCTGGAAGGCTACCAATGCGGAGATTCTGGGCATCGGCGGCGAGGCTACGCGGTTTGGCGGGCGGTTGTTCGGCGGCCTGGGCTTTCCGCTGCCCGGCTCGTGGAAAACGGCCATTGTGCCCTCGGCCGGGTTCAGCCAGGAGCCGCCGCAGGTGAAGAATCTGGGCGCCATTCTGGTGAGCGGCAAGGCGCACATTCCCACCACCATGGACTACGCCGTGCGCATTACGCAGGCTGAGAATCCGCACTTCTCCTTCGATCTCGGCATCGGGCAGGTGGCTGGGCAGATCGGCACCACGTACATCTCGAATCCGCCGCTGGGGTTTGTGCCGGTGAATCTCAAGGCGCGTCACGTCCTGGGCATGGGCCTCAGTTATCGCTACTGACGGTGCGGGGGTAAACCCCTGGCCTGGGGAGGCAGAAATAGAGAAATTTCCTTGTGCGGTTTTGACCAGAATGGAAATGAGGGCTTGGCTTACGCTTCGTGCGAGGTGTACAAGTTCTTGCCCCGCGCAGGGTAAATCGAATTTGCTCGGCGGAGCCGGCGCGAATGAACCAGGAGGTTCTTCTCATGCGACCGTTCCGTTCTCTGCGCTGGCTTTTGCCGGCGCTGTTTCTTTCTCTGCTTCCCGCATCTTCACACGCACAAATCAGCATCAGTGTTGGGTTCGCTCCACCGGAACTGCCGGTCTATGAGCAGCCCTACTGCCCCGAGCCCAATTTGATGTGGGCGCCGGGTTACTGGGCCTATGCGGAAGGGGATTACTATTGGGTCCCCGGCGCCTGGGTGGAGCCTCCCTATGAAGGCGCTCTGTGGACGCCTAACTATTGGGGCTGGTCCGGTGGCCACTACAGGTTCCATCAGGGGTACTGGGGACGCCACGTGGGCTACTACGGCGGTGTGAACTATGGCTTTGGTTACGAAGGCATCGGTTTTTCCGGCGGTGAATGGCGCGGCCGCGAGTTTGCCTACAACACCGCGGTTATGCGCGTGAATGAAACCGTCGTTCATACCACCTATATCGACCGGACGGTCGTGGTGCGAAACACGATCGTCAACGACCGGCACGTTGCCTATAATGGTGGGCCAGGCGGCATACAACACCAGCCAGGGCCCGAGGAGCGGGTTGCCAATCGCGACCAGCACATGGCTCCGACAACGTTCCAGGCACAACATATACAGGCGGCCAGGGCCGATAAGAGCGCGTTTGCCAAGGCGAACGGCGGTCACCCGCAGAACGTGGTTGCCGCCCGGCCGCTGGGTGTGCAAAACCACGCCGCGCCAGCCGGAATGAAGGCAGGGCCGCAGACTCCGGCCGCGCAGAAGGGTGCAGCGAATCCGGTTGGTCCGGTGAACGGAAAGACCCAGCCGCAGCAACAGGCGCACCCAACGTCGCCACAGGCTCATCCAACAACGCCACAGGTTCAGCCACACGCAACGCCTCAGTCACAGGCTCGTCCGACAACACCGCAAGTTCAGCCGCACGCAACGCCTCAGCCACAGGCTCGCCCAACAACACCACAAGTTCAGCCGCACGCAATGCCTCAGCCGCAGGCTCGTCCGACAACACCGCAGGTTCAACCACACGCAGTGCCTCAACCTAAGGCTCGTCCGGCAACACCGCAGGTACAGCCGCACGCAACGCCTCAGCCACAGGCTCGTCCGGCAACACCGCAGGTACAGCCGCACGCAACGCCTCAGCCGCAGGCTCGTCCAACGACACCACAGGTTCAGCCGCACGCAGCGCCTCAGTCGCAGGCTCACCCTGCGCCACAGCCGAAGGCTCATCCCGCGCCGACACCAAAAGCGGAACCCAAGCCCAAGGATCTTTAACGCCAAGTTGGTGTAGAGGAAGTCGATGCATCTGCGTACTATTTTTCCAGGAAAACGGCACCTTGCACGATTTTTTGCTACTGCGCGGTAACTCTGAATTTTCCCTGAGGCTAAAGTTTCCCCATTACACAACTTCTGTCGCAGGGTGGTGTTGAATCGAGGTAGACTGAACGCGCAATAGCGTTTCAGGCATCAACGGTTTGAAAGTTTGAAGGTTTGAATAAACCAGGAGGTATTTTCCATGCGACTGCTCCGCTCCGCGCGTTTGCTTTTGCTCGCTCTGCTCGTCTCTCTCGTCCCAGCGTCTTCTTATGCTGGAGTCTTCATCAGCGTGGGGTTCGCTCCGCCGATGTTGCCGGTCTACGACCAGCCACCCTGCCCGGAACCCGGCTTGATGTGGACGCCCGGCTATTGGGCCTACGGCCCGGATGGCTACTACTGGGTTCCCGGCGCCTGGGTGCCGGCTCCCTATGACGGCGCGCTGTGGACGCCCGGCTACTGGGGCTGGGGCGACGACTTATATATGTGGCATCCCGGCTACTGGGGCGATCATGTGGGCTACTACGGCGGCGTGAATTACGGCTTCGGCTACATGGGCATCGGTTTTGCCGGCGGCATGTGGCGCGGCCACAATTTCTTCTACAACTCCGCCATCATGAACGTGGACAGAGGCCGCTTCCACAACAACATGTATGAAGACCGGACGATTATCAACAATACGACCATCATCAACAACAATCATGTGTCTTTCAGCGGCGGACGTGGCGGTATTCAGCACCAGCCAAGGCCTGAGGAACGGATGGCCGATCATGATCGGCACATGGGCGGAACGCAATCCCAGATGCAGCATGAGAACGCCGCCCGGTCGGACCGGAGTTTCTATTTCAAGAACAACGGCGGGCATCCCAGCACTACGGCTGTCTCCAGACCCATGAGCGGTGGACAGAACAGCAGGATGCAGGGTGGTGCGTCCAGCGGCGCGCGGCAGGGACAGCAGAATAATCAGAATCAGCAGAGGAACAGCCAAGTCCAGCAACAACAGAACCAGCAACGGAACAGCCAGGTCCAACAGCAGCAACAGAATCAGCAGCGGAACAATCAGGTTCAGCAGAATCAGCAACGGAATCAGAACCAGCAGATTCAGAATCAGCAACGCAGTAATCAGGTTCAGCAGCAGAACAATCAGAACCAGCAACGGAACCAGCAACAGCAACAGCGGAATCAGCAACAAAACCAGCAGCGCAGCACTCAGCAGCAGTCCCGGCCCGCGCAACAGTCGCAGCCTGCGGCTCATCAGCAGTCTGCTCCGCAGCAGAAGGCCGCACCCAAGTCTGAGTCTCACGAAAAGGAAAAGTAAGCGGCAGTATTTCGCTTCTTAACCAACAAGGCCCACGGTCATCCGTGGGCCTTGCTGCATCTGTGGACGTTTTGTCTTGTCAGGCTCCCGCCGATTCCATGCCGGCGATCTCCACTTCCAGTCCGCCATACTGCGGATGGTCGTTTTCGCGGATGCGGTAGGCGAGATCGATGAGCGAGCCTCTTTCCAGCCCGAGGGCCGCGACGCGCTCCGCCTGATTCCACCCCACGGCGCGGATGGCGCTGCTTACGCCCGCCAGCGGCAGCCCTGCCTCCTGGGCCAGTTCCAGGCGTATGTGGCGTTCCTTCATCACACGGGGCGGCGTCAGCAGGCGTGCCCTGCGGGCCACAAACACCGGCTCCGGGTTGCCGTGCCCCAGCGGCTCCAATTTCCGCAGCCAGCCCGCCAGCACCGGCGTAATCCGGTTCAGCGGTAACTCGGCATGAATGTGCAACAGCCGCTCCGGTTCCCGCGCCGCCAAGTGCTCCTCGGCATACGCGTGCAGACGCCGCTTCAACTCCGGCAACGAGGCTGCGGGCAGTGCAAAGCCCACCGCGAAGGCATGGCCACCGAAGCGCGTGAACAGATCCGCGCAGCTCTCGATGGCATTGAGCAGTTGGAATCCTTCCACCGAGCGACCGGAGCCATGCGCCACGCCGTCCTCGACGCTCACTACGATGGCTGGCTTGGCGGTTCGCTCCACCACGCGCGAAGCCAGAATGCCGATGACGCCGCGGTGCCAGCCTTCGCCCTCTACAACCAGCAGACGTTCCGCTGCCAGTTCGGCATCTTCGGCCAAACGGGCTTCAATCAGGCTCAGCGCGAAGGCCTCGGTATCCCGCCGCTCGTGGTTCAGCCGCTCCAGCTTGGCGGCCAACTCGGTGGCGCGCATCGAGTCGTGCGTGCAGAACAGCTCAATCACTTCCGAAGCCACGTCCATGCGCCCCGCGGCGTTGATCCGCGGAGCCAGCCGGAAGGCCACATCGAAGCCGGTGAGCCGTTTGGTGCTGGGGTCCAGAGCCGCCACAGAAAACAGTGCGCGCAGTCCTGCACCCACGGGCCGCCGCAGCTCGTTCAGGCCGAGAGCCGCAATCACGCGGTTTTCTCCGCGCAGCGGAACCGCATCGGCAATTGTCGCAATGGCCGCCATCTTCAGAAAACTGGGCAGCAGCTTGTCGCGGGTGCGGGCCGGGTTGCGCCGTTCCAGCACGGCCTGGGCCAGCTTCAGCGCAATGGACGCGCCGCACAACGATTTCTCAGGGTATTCGCAGTCCGGTTGGTTGGGATTCAGAATGGCCAGCGCATGTGGCACGGCATCGCCCGCTTGCAGCAGATGGTGGTCGGTAATGATCAGGTCCAAGCCCAGCTTGCGCGCCGTCTCGGCCTCGGCAAAGGCCCTCATGCCGGTGTCCACCGTGATCACCAGCCGCGCCCCCTCGGCGTAGGCCTCCTCCAGCACGCTCGATTGCATGCCGTAGCCTTCCAGCATCCGGTGCGGCACATGGAAGTGAACCACGCCGCCCAGCATCTCGATAGCGGTTTTCAGCAGCACCACGGCTGTCGTGCCGTCTACGTCGTAGTCGCCGTAGAGCAGCACCAGTTCCCGGTTGGCAATGGCCCGCTCCAGCCGCTCGACCGCCGCGGCCATACCCTTCATCAGCATGGGATCGTTCAGATGTGTATTTTCAGGGTGCAGAAATGCGAAGGCCTGGCTGGCTTGTGTAATGCCGCGCGCCACCAGCAACTCCGCCAGAACCAGCGGCAGGCGCGCTTCCTTGGCCAGGGCCGCGGCCTCTTCCGGGTGCGGCTCCGCCAGAATCCAGCGCTGGCGCGGGACACTGCGCGGCAAAACGGAACGGCTGTCCGCCGTTCCGTTTACGCTAGCTTCGTCGGCCACCGTGGCCTACTCGTCCTCGTTGTCGTGATGATGCTCGCAGTTGCAATGCTCGTCGTCGAGGACAATGTCCTGCAAATTTTCAATGTCTTCCAGCAGCATCTGGTAGCGCTCGTACCAGTCGGTCGTGGTCTCGTGCAGGAACACCAGCCCCTGGTAGGCAAAGCCGAGCTGGATGTAACCCAGCATGCCGGCGTACTTTTGCAGCCACTTGGCTTCCACCAGTTCGGTGCCCTCTTCGTCGGAGAAGTTGAGGTCGCCGGTTTCCTCGATCAGCGCGTCCAGTTCCTCGCTGTCCAGTGTCATCTCGCTGAAAGTCACAAAGGGAGCGCCCACGTGCTTGGCCATCTCCACAAAGTCTTTCCACGCGTCAGGGTTGCCTTTTCCTTCCCATAGAACGGAAGGAACATCCTCGGTGACGTATCCGGGGAGGCGGTGTATACCGTGGCCCTCAATAAAGGCCACCATGTCGTCTTTCAGAGATAAAAGGTTGTCTGTGCTCATAGTCAAGTACTCATTTTCTCAGATCGGGCCGGGTGGGCGTGCGGCCGATGTGGAAACTCCGCGCCGTCGAACGGAACCAGAGCCGATGGTTCCCGAAACCGCAGCGCTCAAGTAGACGCGACCATCAAGGAGCGGCGACCCTGCACAATCCTCAACAGGATGTAGTTGCTCTGGTTTCGCTCTCCATGTGGCCGCGCGCGGCATTCGCAGCCTCATTCCTTCGTAACAAATGAGGATGCATATTGTGGCGCACCGTCAGGGCCGAGGCCTTACTCTTGAATCATCAGCTTCCTGGAGGTTCGCTTGCCCGCATTCGAACACCACGTTTTTGTCTGTCACAACTCCCGCCCCGCCGGCGCTCCGCGCCCCGCCTGTACCGTTGATGGAAAAAGTGATTTGCATGCCCGCCTCTCCAAGCTCGTCAAAGAGGCAGGCCTTTCCGGCAAGGTGCGCATCAACAAGTCCGGATGCCTGGACCAGTGCGAGCATGGGCCCGTGGTGGTGGTTTATCCCGAGGCCGTCTGGTACGGCAATGTCGGACCGGAAGACGCCGAGGCCATTGTGCAGGAGCACTTGCTGGGCGGTCATCCCGTCGAGCGTCTGCGCATTGCCGAAGAGTGCCTGAATACAAAATCCTGCCCCCATCGCGGCTGAGCGCACAGGAAATTCCGGAATTTTTTGATCACAGGGTAGCTGTGTTCCTTGCGCCCGCCGCGTCATTCTCCTTCGGTGTACAGACGATGGTCCGATAGGATATCCTGAACCTTAGCCAATGATTTTTTCCCGCGATTACATTGGGTATCTCGCCCGCCGCACGGTCAAGCACCTCATCGATGCCAAGATGATCACTACCAGTGATCTGAAGGCGACTGAGGCGCGTGTCCATGATGGTCTGATCGAAGAGCTTTCCCTCGAAGATCGCATCAACGAGGAGGTTCGCGTGATTCTGGACGCCTACTCCGATGAGATGCGTAAGACCGGTGCCCAGTATGCCGAGATGTTCAAGAAAGTAAAGGGCGAGCTGACCAAGAAATACAAGGCGGTGCTATGAGGATCAGCCCCGACAAGCTCAACAAGCTGGCCCACACCGTGGCCGACACCCTGGCCGAAATCGACGAGGTCGGGTTCCTGGAAGACCGCAACACCATCCGCCAGGAAGCCCGCAAGGCGCTCACGGACCTGCTTACCCAGGAGGCGGCCATCGATGCCGCAGCCCGGTTGAAGATCGCCAACCAGCGCAAGATCATCCTCGAAGGCTCCCAGGAGTGGGAGATTCTTTATCGCAAGTATTACAACGACGAGGTCAAGAAGCTGGGCATCTAGAGCAAATCCAGAG
>Ga0255353_1002057_pt1 | contig 10440 bp, 6 predicted proteins | sample HBST25metaG_FD_189941 | JGI IMG/M metagenome (GOLD analysis project Ga0255353, IMG submission 189941) | Peat soil microbial communities from Stordalen Mire, Sweden - H.B.S.T25 | ecosystem: Environmental > Terrestrial > Soil > Wetlands > Peat | place: Sweden: Norrbotten County, Stordalen Mire...
GGGATAAAGGCTCCAGCACGCTCCGGCCAGCATGAAGAACAGATACAAGCCAGACGCGAGGAACGCCTTTACCGGCTGCGCGTAGTGATTGAAAAGCCAAACGCCGGCCAATGCAAGAACCACGCCCGCGGGAATGGCAAAAGTAACCGGATAGTTGAAGTAGTTATTCACGCTCACCGGCCGCACCGCGATGGTAGCGATGAGGCTAACTGCGGTCAGCGCCACAACCACCAGCCACAGCGGCGTAACAATCTTCCGCGCCCTCTGCTCCAACGCGCCTGAGGTCTTGATGCTGAGCCAGAGCGCTCCGTGCAGTGTCAGCGACCCGAGCGCCACCAATCCGCCGATTACCGTGTACCAATCCAGCACGCCGGGATAAGTGCCTGGCTGCCAGTTCGTCCAAAGCGGCAGAAAGAAATATCCATCCGGCTGCAACGGCACGCCGCGCACAATGTTGGCCAGTGCCGCGCCGAAGAAGATGGCAAGCAGCGCGCTGGCCGTGCCGAAGACTCCGTCCAGCAACGTTTGCCACACACCCATGTCGACGTGATTGCGCAACTCGATGCTCACGCCGCGCAGTACCAGCAGCCACAGCACGATGATCAGCGGCAGATAGAAACCGCTGAAGCCCGAGGCATAGAGCAGCGGGAACACGAAGTAAAGCGTGCCGCCACCTGCCAGCAGCCACACCTCATTGCCGTCCCAAACCGGCCCGATGCTGTGCAGAGTGGCGCGGCGCTCGGCCTCGTTACGCGCCAGGAACAGGTGCAGTACGCCGACGCCCATATCGAAGCCGTCCAGCACCACGTAGCCGACAATCATCACGGCAACTAGCCAGAACCAGATAAATCCCATCATTGCCAGGCTCCTTTTTCTTCAGCCTTTTTCGTTTCGGTTCATAGAGACAGGCGTCAGTCGGCCTGCGCCGCATCGGCAGTCTTCTTCGGCTCCGGCCCATGGGTGATTTCGCGATAGACCAGCACCGTGAACAGCAGAGCCAGCAAGCTGTAAAGCCCCATGAAACCCAGCAGCGTAAACAGCCCGTTGCTCGCCGAAACTAGATTCGAGTAGCCTTCGCTGGTGCGCATCAGCCCATAAATCAGCCACGGCTGCCGTCCCAGTTCGGCGGTCATCCAGCCAGCGGTGTTGGCGATGTAAGGCAGCGGGAAACTCAGCAGCAGAGCCCACAGAATCCAGCGCGACTGATACAGCCGCCCCCGCCACAGCAGAAACGCGGCCACAACCATCAGCGCCAGGAACCACGTACCCAGCCCGGCCATGATGTGGTAGGCGTAGTAAAGCAGCGGCAGCGCCGTGGGCCACTGGTCGCGCGGAATCTGGTCCAGGCCCTTCACTTCGGCTTTGGTGGTCCCGTAGATAAGGAAGCTGAGCGCGTTGTTGATCACGATGGGGTTGTCGATCTGGCCGGTATCCTCGTTGGGCTGGCCCATCAGCACAATTCCCGCGCCGGTCTCGGTCTTGAACAGACCTTCCATCCCGGCCATGGCGGCGGGCTGGTGGTGCGCTACGTACTTTCCGTGCAGGTCGCCCGTGGGAAAGATGATGAGGACGGACGCAATCACACCAGCAATCACACCCACCTTCAGAAAGATGCGGCCATAGCTTTCGTTCCTGCGGTCCAGAAGATAAAACGCACCCACGGCAGCCATGACAAACGCGCCGGTAATCACCGACCCGGTCATGTTGTGCGCGTACTGGAGCCATGCCCAAGGGTTGAGCATCATCTGCCAGAAGCTGAGTGTCTCAAAGTGGCCGTCCGGCAGCCGCGCATACGAAACCGGGTGCTGCATCCATGCATCGGTAATGATGATGAAGAAGCCCGAGATCCACGAACCCACAAAAACCATCACCGCCGAGAACCAGTGCATCACCTTGGAGAGCCGCTTTTCTCCATAGAGAAACAGCCCCAGAAACGCCGACTCCATAAAGAAGCTGAAGACGCCTTCCATGGCCAGCGGCTGTCCGATGACGCCTCCGGAAATCCGCGAGAAGCGAGCCCAGTTGGTGCCGAACTCGAACTCCATGGGAATTCCGGTGACAACGCCGAAGACAAAGTTGATGGCAAAGATGCGTCCCCAGAAGCGCGCGGCACGGTCCCACTGCACGCCTCCGGTTTTCAGCGCCACGGTTTTCAGCGCCACAATCAGCAGCCCCAGCCCCATGGTGAGCTGCGGAAACAGATAGTGGAAGGTAATGGTAAAGGCGAACTGCAGCCGGTGGATTAACTCACCACTCATTCAGTGCCTCCTCTGGCAGGAGTATTCCGAGGGGAACTGCACAAGCCGCTCGGAGAGTTAGAATTTCTGACAATGGAGATTCGTGGACGAAAGCGAAATCTGATCTTTGTGTGCTGAACTAGGGGGGTGCAACATTACGGCCCTCCACGTGATATAAATCACATGCAACATGTTGCAGCCACTCTGATTCGAGCTTTTTATTGATAGATTCCTGGCACACGATAAAGTTTCCTTTTTTTCCGTGTGGCGCGATGCCCGGAAGTTACTGTTAATGATGGAGTGATGCCAAGAGTGAAAATTGCGATTATCGGTGGCGGCACTGCGGGGCTTGCAGCGGCCTATGAATTGGAAAAGGCGCGCGCGGTCGGCGCGGCGGTTGAGTACACGCTCTTCGAGGCGCGCCAACGGTTGGGCGGCTCACTGGCATCCGAGATCGTGGATGGCGCGGTGCTGGAACAGGGCCCCGACTCCTTCATCACCGAAAAGACTGCGGCAGCCGAATTGTGCCGCGAGCTGGGGCTGGGTGCGGAGCTGCTGCCCTCGAACGACGCGGAGCGCAAAACCTGCATTCTGGTTCACAATCGCCTGGTGGCCCTGCCCGACGGGCTCATGTTCCTGGTGCCCACCAAGCTGATTCCCACTGCGCTTTCGCCACTGTTCAGCATTCCCACCAAAATACGCATGGGGCTGGAACTGCTGCTGCCGCCGCGGCCCATCGACCACGACGAATCTGTTGCCACGCTGGTTGAACGGCACTTTGGCAAAGAGACCGTAGACCGGCTGGCCGATCCGCTGCTCTCCGGCATCTACGGCGGCGACGCCACGCAACTGAGCGCGCGCACCGTGCTGCCCGGACTGGTGAAGATGGAAAACCAATACGGCTCGCTGACCCGCGGCATGTTGGCCGCGCACGGTCAGATGCGCGCTCGGGCCAGGCAGAACGCCCGCGAGCAAAAAAGCAGCGGCGCAGCGCCACGGCCCATCTTTACAGCGCTGCGCGGCGGAATGCAGCAATTGGTAGACGCCATCACCGCGCACCTTGACCCTGCGTCCGTACGCCTGGGCACGCCGGTCAGCGCGCTGCGCAAAACCGCCGAGGGATGGACGGTGGAAGCTGAAGGCAAGGCCGAGCTTTACGACGCGGTCATCATGGCCTCGCCCGCATGGGCCGCCGGGGCTCTGCTTGAGCCGGTGAACCGCGCGCTGGCCGAAGATCTCCGCGCGATTCCCTACTCCTCGTCGATCACCATCAACCTGGTTTACGACGAGAGCAAAATCGGCCGCTTGCCTGATGGATTCGGTTTCCTGGTTCCGGCCAGCGAGGGCCGCTCCATGCTGGCCGCAACGTTTGTCCATCGCAAGTTCCTGGGCCGCACGCCGCCGGGCAAAGCCGTGATTCGCACCTTCTTGGGCGGCATGAAAAACGAATACCTTCTCAACGAAAGCGACGAAGCTCTGGTTGCAATCGTCCGCCGCGAACTGAGCGAAATTTTGGGCGAGCGGGTGATCGGCCTCGCTGTTGAGCCGGAGCACACGCAGGTTTCGCGCTGGCGGCGCGCCATGGCTCAGTACGCCGTGGGCCACCAGGAGCGCGCAGCTCGCATCGCGGAACATGCAGCCGCTCTGCCCGGCCTGCGCCTGGCCGGCAACGCATATGACGGCATCGGCGTTCCCGACTGCATCCGCTTGGGACGACTGGCGGCACGGGAGTTGGTCGGGTAAGCCAGATCAAGCGGTGTTTCTCCACATTGACGCAGCCCGCATGGACGCATATGCGCGGCGAGTGTTCGTCTCTGTGAACATCATGGATGTGTCGTCCACTGTATAGCGGCAAGCAGGCTGGTCATGGAAGATGTAGACCTGTACGCGGGGGAGAGCGGTATCCTCGACCACAGGATGCTCCGCATGATGCAGCAGTGCGCACACTTGTTACTCGGATACATGGCTGCTGCCGCGAACAAGTTGGACGGGGTGTTTGCCGGTACTTTGCCAGAACCGACGAAAGAGCCTAAAGACCCCAAAAACGGGTCAAGTTCATGTCCTATCGTGACCACAGTGTTACCAGAAAATTGTCAGGATAAATAAAACGATCTAAGCTACTGATTCTATTTGGCGTCCCCAATGGGATTTGAACCCACAGACGAGTCTGAGATGCCAGGCGCCTTGACTGGGATGGTAAGTGGCTTCCATAGTGGCTTTGAACGAACTCCAGTCGATGCACAATCCAAGAGAACCAGTGGATGGCTCATGTCGATCAACTGTTCCAGGTCAACTTGGAACAACTCCCGCTGTGGTTGCTCTGGTTCCTGCTTGGGTCGCATATTTTTCCCCAGAAAGCCTCGTCAATTCCGGTGCCTTCAGGGAAATTTTAGGCCATACAACATCGCATTTCATTAGGCTTTATGCACACTTCGTTGGCTTTTCAGGATCGACGAAGTACCGACGGAAGTTCCGGCTGTCGTAATGCTCGCCTTTCACTTCCTGAGCCTCCTTGCTGCAGCTCATGAGTAACAGCGCTAAGCTCAATGCCAGGAGCGCAACGAGCAAGAAGCGATCATATATTTAAGTATGGCGCAGAACAATCAGTCTAGTTTTCAAAGGAACGTTATTCACCACTTCGATTTGTAGCAACGCCTCAAAAGGAGGGGGAACGCCTCCACTCTTTGTATGAAGTTGACCTAAGAGATCTCTCATGGATGCTTCGTTACAGACGTAATCGACAGCTGCCTGGGTGCCGAAAGTTGAGATGCCTTCAAGAATCAGGATACGCCGAGCAGGATTGAGTCCTGTCACCAAGGCGATGATGGCGAAATCCGTACCCACTTGGCGCGCCGGTTGCAGTGTGGAACGATATGTGCCGGTATCACCAGCCTGCGGATGAAGATCGATGATAGCCCACCAGGGACTATTTTCCCTTGGCAACCTTCGAAAAACGAATTGACTGGTGGTGGGAATTTTATTCTGCGGAGGATCTTCGACGGGAGAACCGAGAAAGATGAGATTGTTGTTGAGAGCATCATCGAGTGTAAATATGCCTCCTCGCTTGACATGGAATTGCCTTCCAAACCCGCGAAACAAGCGGTCCAATTCCAGTACTCCCATTACTTCGCCGACCCCGGTATAATATTGAGAGACTTGATCACGGGAATCTCGGGTTGAGTCATAATAATGCATCCCAGTTACAGGATCACCGACGAAAGCCGCATTGCTGTATATGACGAAGGAATCATCGTGATCGCCGAGGAAGGGACTCCAGAAATCCAAGAGAGCAGACGGCGGATGAACAGTTCCACTGTGAGGCACGACGGGAGTAACCGATTTGTAATGTAATAAGTAGACTATATTTCCACAGAGCAGCAGAATATTTGCCAGAACCATCCAATTAAGCACTACATTGTGTCTGGGCCGAGGCGGGGGAGCGGAGGGTATATTATTATCTGTGGTTTTGCTCGTAGCTTCTTTTTCAAATGAGATGCCCCTGCGCTCAAATGAAAGGGCATACCGGCCTTTGGGCACGTCGACCAGAATGGGATCTTGTGCACCGATCGAATTGTAGTACTCGGCTAGCTTGGTGCGCAGACGTCCTACCTGTACTCGGACACTGGAATCGGATTGTGGGTCAAATTCAGATGGACGCCCAAGCACCTCAGTGGCTATCTGGTACTCCTTCAGATGGTCCGCAGGTGAGTTTAAAGTATGGTGTGCGAGGTACTGCAACAATTTGGAGAGTGCCTCGGAGCCATATAGCAAGGGACTGCTAACCATGTGGTCAATCTGTATAAGGCACTCTTGAGGAGAGATGCTATTGTTGGCTTCGGAACGACCATGTGACGTTTTGGTAACATCAGCCTTATGCCTCAATAACACACTTTTTTTGCAGTAAGATACGAATTCGGAAACTGCATGAAACATCTTGAAAACTTGCAGCATCTCCTTATCCTCTTCTACCTTAAGTCATGTTAACTTGATGGCGACACAATCTTCGCATCTTAGCGTTGCTATTGGCAATTCGAGAAGCCGTAAAAGAGGAAAAAGATGACATTGGCTCCGCAAAACCGATACCCTAGCGGGCTGCTCGAATTGCGAAAGGGAAGCGAAGATGATGAAGTACGCGGGAATGTTGCACCTCGGCAAGCTCTTCATCACGCCAAGTTTGCCCTTCCTGAGAAAAAAGATCTGTATCAGGGCCAATACAGCCATGTAACATTTTGGTAACATAGACGTTATGCTAATTAGAATCAATCGGTTGCAATGGGCAACCTGTCTGGAACCCGCATGAAACACTACGGGAACTTGCCACGCGTCATTGCCACTTCTACCCTCGCAAAAAAGGAGAGAATATGCATGAACTGCAACATTCTTTGATAAGCCAAGTGACAAGGAGCGCTGTATTATCAGTACTTTCAGTGCTTCTGATGCTTTGTTTCAACCAGCACACAGCACACGCACAAACAATTACCGGCAATATCGGCGGTACAGTAACGGACCTGACCGGAGCGGTCGTACCCAACGCGTCCATCACAGTAACCAACGTCGCCAATGGATTTGTCTTCACCACCACCAGCAACTCTACGGGGAACTACGATGTTCGTTTCCTGCCGATTGGACAATACAAAGTTGTGATTTCCGCCAGCGGCTTTGGCGAGAAAGAGTACGGTCCATTCAGTCTGGAGATCGGCCAGGACGCGAAGATCAACGCAGTTCTCAAAGTCAGATCCGCCACGGTGAATATCGAGGTACAAGCCGCATACATCCCTTTGTTGAATACCGAAGATAACGTAATCGGAGAAACGCTCACCAGCAACGCGATTCAAAACGTTCCTTTGAACGGACGTAATTTTTCTAGCTTGACGGTTTTCATGCCGGGTGCTGTCAGCACCCAACCTTCGGGTTTCAGTGGCCAAAATGGCACCGAACGCGAGGTCGGTGCCAACGGTTCAGCTTCAGTCAATGGGAACCGCCTGCAAAGCAACAACTACACTTTGGACGGCATGGAAATCAACGAGACCATCAACAACCTGATTGGCTATAACCCCAGTCCGGATGCTTTGGAAGAACTCAAAGTCATTTCAGCAAATGCGCCGGCAGAGTACGGCAACGTCAACGGCGGCGACGTGGTAGCTGTAACGAAGTCGGGCACGAACCAGTGGCATGGGAGCGCTTTCTGGTATTTGGAAAACTACAAGCTGGACGCCAATTCCTGGAGCAACAAACATTCCGGCGTCTCCATTACGCACTATACGCAACCCATGTTCGGCGGCACCATCGGTGGTCCGATCATCAAAAACAAACTCTTCTTCTTTGCCGACTATGAAGGCTTCCGTTTGCCTCAAGCCGGTCCGAGTACGGCCAACGTAGCAACGGCCGATATGCGCTCGGGCAACTTCACTGAACTGCTTACCAACGCGGCGAATGGTAATACGCAACTCTGGAATAACGTAAACAATTCCGCGACGACAACCCCGACGACCTATACGAATAATCAGATCAGCGTCGTCAATCCGGTAGCCCAGTATTTGTTTGCTCATCCAGAAATCTATCCTCTGCCAAACCATACGGCCACCGATGGCCTGATCGAAAATAACTATGTCGGCAACATGCATTCAGATAACCGCAACGATCAGGGCGACATCAAGATCGACTGGAAACCAACTCAGAAGGATACGTTTTCCGCGCGTTATCTGCAGGGTGAAGGTTCGGATTCGACAACGCCAGTACTCAAAATTGCTTTTCAGGGTACGAACTCTTACCCCGACAAAGGCATTGCCCTGAATGAAGTGCACACATTCAATCCGTCGCTGGTCAATGAATTCCGGGCAGGCTTTACCCGCATTCGTTGGATTCAAGGTTCTCCTTTTGATAGCACTGGTGCTTTTGGCCTTAAAGGCAATTCCCTGCTTGGCATTAACGCCGTGCAACCTTTTGCTGGCTTTGCATCGATCGAATTCAACTCGTGCCCTGGAAGCCAATCCTGCTATACCAATCCCACCAATTTGGGGAACCGCGCCGCCGGCCAGTTGCTCACCGATAACACTTTTCTCTATGGTGATGATTTAACTTGGCTCAAAGGTCATCAGCAGATGAAGATGGGTGTAGAGTTTATGCGTTATCAGCAGAATAACTATTACCCAGGCGGCAATGGCGCCAATGGATATTTCCAGTATTATCCAACCTACACGGAAAATGTTAGCACTGCCACGCCAGGATATGCGCTGGCGGATTTTGAGTTGAATGCCGCTGGTTCCATTGGTCAAGGTGGTTTGAATGCACAGGGCGTTGTGGCTGGCGGCAACGGCCAGCGGCAATGGCGCTCGGGTTACTTCTTTCAAGATGATTGGAAACTGTTTCCTAATCTGACTCTCAACTTGGGCGCTCGTTATGAATACGACCAGTCAATCTACGAAGTCAACAACAAAGAAGCCAACATCGATTTCGCCACCAAAACTATCATCTATGCCGGGCAGGACGGCAACAGCCGTGCGCTCTATGACCCGACCTACACCAATTTCATGCCCCGCGTAGGCTTTAATTGGCAGCCGACAAACAAACTTGTGGTCCGCGGCGGCTTCGGCATGACTGCCTATCTGGAAGGCACTGGTGCCAATCTGCGCCTGACTTATAACCCGCCCTCGTGGAACGAAACGAATGGAACAAGCATTGCTCCAACCATCACGTCGTCGGGTACCTTCTTCACCGTAGGAAATGGTTTTACAGAGGGTTCCTCGCCCTCTTTGGCTGGCAGCACCTACCGGGCATGGCACAACGTCAAACCCTCAGTTATCTCCGAATGGAGCCTAGCTACCGAGTATGCGCTAACCAATACCACGAACCTGACCGTCGCCTATATAGGTGAGTCGGGCCAGCACTTGGTTCAGGCTGTCGCCGCCAACCAATTAACCACGCCTTGCGTCGTCAATGGGGTGGTGGATACCGCTACGACCTCCGCAGCTTGCATTGCGGCTGATCCTGCACCTTTCTACTCTCTGGTGGGACAAAATGGCAGCGTAGTCGAAACTGCTTCGGAAGGCTTTTTAAGCTATAACGCCTTGCAAGCCAGTCTGCGCCAGCACCTTTACCGGGGGTTGGAATACACGGTCAACTACACCTGGAGCCACTCGTTGACCAACAGCGTCGGATTCTTCGGTATTCCAGACATCAGCGGTCCCAGCCCCTACGCTCAGAACGCGTATAACAACGCCGCTGAATATGGTCCAGCGGGGCAAGATGTGCGCCATGCGATCAACGGCACCGGCGTCTACGATCTGCCCTTCGGACATGGTCGTCAGTTTGGTGGCAACTGGAATCGTGCGCTCGACGAAGTTGCGGGCGGTTGGAAACTTGCCGCCACCGGTGTGGTCTATAGCGGCTTCCCTCTCACCATCTCGGGCGACGACAACTCTGCGACCGGTGCTCATGCCGCTCGTCCTAACCAGTACCGCAAGCTGCACGTTACCAATCGTTCCATCGATCACTGGTTCGGTACCGACGCTTCTGAAACGTCGTGCACCGGCCATGGCATCGATAATGGTTCCTGCGCGTATGGCAACACGGCGTATGGCACCTTCGGAAACGCACACGTTGGCACAGAGCGCGCTCCGAGCTTTCAACAGTACGACTTTTCCGCCTATAAGGATTTCTCGATCTGGAAGGAGCACAAACTAACCTTCCGTTCGGATTTCTTCAACGCTTTCAACATCAGTAGCTACGACAATCCAGATACGTACTATGCTGATTCGACCTTTGGTCAGATCACCGGCGTACGTTCGGTCCCACGGAAGATTCAATTTGCAGCTAGGTATAGCTTCTAGTACTACAGTTGTACCTAAGTGGCAGGAATCAAGGAGCCTCGTTTCCGGTAGTGGCAGAGACGGGCGAGGAATTTACGCTGATCCCAATTTCGGTCAGATTACAAGCGTGCGTTCAGTGCCACGTCAGTTTCAACTGGCCGCCAAGTATACTTTCTAAGCTTCAAAGCCTTTGCATACTTATCCCCGCCGTATAATACGGCGGGGATCTTTTTTCTCTCCCATTGGTCACACATTCTTTTCAGGAGATACTATGAAGCGATTGATGTTACTTCCCTTGGTCGTGTTCGCCGCAACTTTGGTCTCCGCCCAATCCAAACCGGTTGCCCTGTTTTATCTGAGCAGCAGTCCAGACTCCATCCGCTCGTTTTTTGCAC
>Ga0255353_1002060_pt1 | contig 10435 bp, 8 predicted proteins | sample HBST25metaG_FD_189941 | JGI IMG/M metagenome (GOLD analysis project Ga0255353, IMG submission 189941) | Peat soil microbial communities from Stordalen Mire, Sweden - H.B.S.T25 | ecosystem: Environmental > Terrestrial > Soil > Wetlands > Peat | place: Sweden: Norrbotten County, Stordalen Mire...
GATTCATTCTCTGTTCGTGTTCACGCATGACTCGATTGGTTTGGGTGAAGACGGACCGACGCATCAGCCTATCGAGCAACTGACGATGCTGCGCGCGATTCCGGATCTTACCGACTTCAGGCCTGCGGACGCCAATGAAACTGCGGCTGCATGGCGGTTGGCACTGGAGCGCAAGGGTCCCAGTTTCTTCGCGCTTACGCGTCAGGATTTGCCGGTTATCGATACGGCTAAGCATGATGTGTATTCCGGAGTTAGCCACGGTGCATACGTCCTCGAAGATGCTGCTAACCCTCAAGTCGTGCTGATTGGAACCGGCTCTGAGGTTTGGCCTTGCGTCGAGGCCGCAAAGACGCTCACGGCTGAAGGCATCGCAGTGCGCGTTGTCAGCATGCCGAGTTGGGAAATCTTTGACGAGCAATCGGACGGATACAAGGCAAGCGTTCTACCGACTGGTGTGCCGCGCTTGGCTGTCGAGGCGGGTTCGCCGATTGGTTGGTATAAGTATGTGGGTCTTGATGGCGACGTAATCGGTCTCGACCGGTTTGGTGCATCGGCGCCTGGACCAAAGGTGATGGCGGAGTTAGGCTTTACGCCCGAGAATGTGGTGGCCAAGGCTAAAGCGATTCTGAAGAAGTAGCTCATGTGGGCTATCTAACTGTGCTGACCGAAAGGAACAAGCTGTGAAGTTAGTCATCGCCGCGGATCATGCGGGTTTTCCACTTAAAGAGGATGTGCGCGCCTATCTTACCAAGGCTGGGCACGAGTTAGTCGACCTGGGAGCCTACGACGGCAATTCGCCAGACGATTATCCCGACTTCGCCGAGAAGGTTGGCGAGGCCATCAAGCAAGGCGTGGCGGCGCGTGGCATTTTAATCTGCGGCTCGGGTGTGGGTGTTTGTGTTGCGGCCAACAAGATTCCCGGCATTCGTGCCGGGATGTGCCACGACACTTACTCCTCGCACCAGGGCGTGGAACACGACGACATGAACGTCATCGTGCTGGGAGCACGCATCATTGCTTCAGCGCTTGCTTATGAATGTGTCGATGCTTTTATCCGGGCAAAGTTCATCACGAGTGAACCGCGCTTCACGCGGCGTTTCAACAAGGTCATGGCGATTGAGGCCAAGTATCGTTGCGGAGATGGCTCCGCGAGTTCGGCTTAAGGTCACATTTGCCGGCAGGCGTCGAGGTCAACAGACGCCGGCGCAATGACTCCAAATCTTCATCAATCTTCCTGTGCAACTGCGTTAGAAACAAGTAAGTGAGAGGCGCCGATGTTCCCCTTCGACGTAATTCTCTTCGATGTTGGTGGAGTGTTGCTGACAAATGGCTGGGATCACCGCGAACGAGCAGCGGTCATCAGCCAGTTTCAACTCGATTTGTCCGCTTTTGAAGCGCGCCACGCCGAAGCAAACGACGCGTGGGAACGCGATGTGACCTCAGTCGAGGAGTATCTCGATGCCACTATCTTTTACGAGCCGCGCGACTTCACTCCTGAGGAGTTCGTAGCTGCCATGTGCGCCCAATCCATGGCGCTACCGAATGGAGGATTGGGAATCCTTGCGGAAATTGCGGCATCTTCTAAGTGCATGGTCGGTGCATTGAACAACGAAGCGCGTGTCACTAACGAGTATAGGTTTCAGAGCTTCGAACTTCGCCAATACTTCGATGTGGCGCTTAGTTCATGCTATGTGGGGCTGCGCAAGCCGCACGCAGAAATCTATCAGCGCGCATTGGACATTCTGGGTCGGCCCGCCGGGCGTATTCTGTTCATCGATGACCGGCAGGTTAACGTCGCGGGTGCTGCAGCAGCGGGTATGAAGGCAATTCAATTTGACGGCGCCGAAGGGTTGCGCCGCGATCTTGAGCTTTTAGGTGTGTTCTAGAGATTTCGACGGAGGGAACGATGCAACTTGGATTGATTGGCCTAGGTAAGATGGGCGGCAACATGGCGGAACGGCTGCGGCTGGGCGGCCATCAGGTGGTGGGCTTCGACTTTAGCGCCGAAGCGGTGGCAAAACTGGCGGCCTCGGGCAATGTGGGCGCTTCGACCCTCGAGGAATTGGCAAAGAAGCTCACGGGCCGCAAGGCTATCTGGATTATGGTGCCGCAAGGCGCTCCGGTCGACGAGACCATCGCCAAGCTTGAACCTTTTCTCAACCCCGGCGACATACTTATCGACGGCGGTAACTCGAATTACAAGGATTCGATCCGCCATCACAAGGAAGTTACTGCCAAAGGCTTCCAATTTGTCGATGTGGGAACGTCCGGCGGCGTATGGGGATTGAAAGAGGGTTATAGCATGATGGTCGGCGGCGACAAGGAAGCCGTCGAGTATCTTAGCCCTATCTTAGAGACGCTGGCGCCGGCCAAAGACAAGGGCTGGGGACATGTGGGGCCGGCGGGCGCGGGTCATTTCGTAAAGATGGTTCACAACGGGATAGAGTACGGAATGATGCAGGCCTACGCAGAAGGCTTCACCATCATGGAGAAGAAGGAAGAGCTGGATCTCAACCTCCCGCAGATTGCGGAGATATGGCGCTATGGCAGTGTGGTGCGCAGTTGGCTGCTTGACTTGACCGCTGATGCACTCTCGAAGAACCCGACGCTCGATGGACTTGAAGCGTATGTTGCCGATTCAGGCGAAGGTCGGTGGACCGTGTTTGAGGCCATCGACTTGAACGTGTCGGCACCCGTAATCACCGAATCACTTATTCGCCGTATTCGCAGCCGTGAAGAGAATAACTTCACCGACCGCATGATATCGATCATGCGCAACGCGTTCGGCGGCCATGCGGTAAAGAAAGACTAACGACCCGGAGGCGAGAAGAGTTATGGCAACCATTCAGATGAAAGTGAGCCCCGAGGATCTTTCCCAGGTTCCAAAGGGCGGCGAGAAGATTCCCGAACCGGGGATCATGGTGATCTTCGGAGCCTCGGGCGACTTGACCAAGCGCAAGCTATTCCCCGCTCTGTTCCATCTCGACCAGGCAAACCTCCTGCCCAAGGAGTTTGCGATCGTGGGTGTAGCGCGAAGACCACTGGGCGATGAGTTTGCGGCCGACATGCGTGAAGGCATCGTCGAGTCAGGCGTGGAGCAGAGCGATCCAAAACTGGCCAACTTCGTCAACCAGATCAGTTACTATGCACTCAAATTCGATGACGCCGCAGGTTATGCCGGACTCAAGGCTGAGTTAGATCGCATTGCCAAAGAAAAGGGTATCGGCAACGATCGGCTTTTCTACTTAGCTACCGCTCCCGAATACTTTGCGCCTATTATCGAGAATCTGGGCGCACAAGGAATGGCGCAGCCCGAGAACGCACGCGTAGGCGTAGTAATTGAGAAGCCGTTCGGTCACGATCTTGACTCGGCACGCGAACTTAATCACCAGGTCAATGCTGTCTTTCACGAGAACCAGGTGTTTCGCATCGACCACTATCTCGGCAAGGAGACGGTGCAGAACATCTTGGTGTTCCGCTTCGCCAACGGTATTTTTGAGCCTATATGGAATCGCAATTTCATCGATCACGTGCAGATTACGGCTGCGGAGACGCTGGGCATCGAGGGGCGCGGGCCGTTCTATGAGAAGGCCGGCGCGTTGCGCGACGTGCTGCAGAATCACGTGATGGAACTGCTGAGTTTTGTGGCAATGGAGCCCCCGTCGAGTTTTGATGCCGAGGGTGTGCGCCGCGAAAAGCTGAAGGTGTGGCAGGCCATTCCGAATGTGCCGATCCTGAATGCTGTACGCGGTCAGTATGGTCCGGGCGTCATCGATGGCAAGCGCGTGGTCGGTTATCGCGACGAAGAGCGCGTTGATCCTCAGTCAGGAACTGAGACCTATGCCGCGGTTCGTCTGCAGATAGAAAACTGGCGCTGGGCGGGTGTTCCCTTCTACTTGCGCGCCGGCAAGCGCATGAAGAAGCGCGCCACGGAAATCACCATTCAATTCAAACAGCCACCGCTGCTGATTTTCAATCGCCTGCAATCGAGTGGTCCGTGCCAGGAGATTCAACCGAACGTAATTTCTATTCGCATTCAGCCGGATGATGGGATTGCGCTGCGGTTTGGTGCGAAGGTGCCGAACACGCCGGGAATGGCGGTGTGCCCCGTGAACATGGACTTCGACTATGCGCAGGCGTTTGGCAAGTCGAGCGCCAATGGCTACGAGCGACTGCTGCTCGATGCAATGCTGGGCGACCAGACGTTGTTTTCGCATCGCGAAGGCGTTGAGACAACGTGGGGGTTATATACGCCGATTCTCGAGGCATGGGCAGATAAGAAGCCGGAAGTGTTTCCTAACTACTTTGCGGGATCGTGGGGACCGGAGTGCGCCGACCATCTGCTGGAGCGCGGTGGGCATGCATGGCGCAATAAAGTTGGTAAGCCCGAATAAATCTGGCTTTGGGAAGAAACAAGGTTGTAAATCAACAACGCTAAGACGTGCTCATTGAGACTTGTGGTCTCCACCCATCGAGCAAAGAACGCTCGATGGATGGGGCACCCAGTATTGATGATGGAGAATAGAAGTTACAGTCAGGTTTCTGTTCCTTGCCAACGTTTCATTCGTATCTTAGAGCTTCGATTGGATCTAATGTCGCGGCCTTCCATGCGGGATAAATACCGAAGAGCAAACCGATCACGCATGACACGCCCAAGCCGATAAGTACCCACATCGTCGAGAGAGTTGCCGGTATGCCGACGGGCAGGAAATAGACGATCCACGTCAGTATCGCGCCGATCGCAACGCCTAGCACTCCGCCGACTGCGCATAGAGTCATGGCCTCGGTTGTGAACTGGGTAAGTAACATGCGCCTGGTTGCGCCGATAGCTTTGCGGACGCCGATTTCGCGGGTTCGCTCAGTAACTGATACCAGCATGATGTTCATGACGCCGACGCCACCCACCAACAGGCCTACGCTTGAGACCGCGATCATAAACAGGACCAAGCCGCCAGTTAGTTGTCCCCAAAGCTTGGTGATAGCTTCGGGCGAGGTTATTTCGAAGTTATCGTTTGATTCAACTCTAACTCTGCGGCGCGCGCGTAATAACTCGCGAATCTCTTCTTCTACAAGGGCTTTGTTGACTGGAGTGTCGTATTTCACAATCAGTTGAAGATCGTTGGTTTCGGGGTGAAGATTGCGAAAGGTTCCCAGAGGAAAATAGATCAAATTGTCATTGGGGTTTTTGCCGCTGCCAAAGGGCATTTTGAGTTTGTCGAGTACGCCAATCACCGTGTAAAGACCGGGGCCGACGCTCACTTGCTTGCCGACCGCGGGGTTGCCATCGAAGAGTATTTCCCAGGTATCGTGCCCTAGGACGCATACGTGATCGCGCCGCCTGTCTTCGTCATCGGTATAGAAGCGGCCCTCAAGTAAGGGCATGTCGGTGACTTCGGGAAATTGCGACGTGTCCCCTTCGAGAATGGTGCTGCTGACTTTTTTGCCGTTGTATTTGGCGCTCACGGCGCCGACGTTGAAGGCCGCGAAGTACTCCGCCTCGGTGTCGGTCGCGATGACGTGGGGCAGCGAGGCCAGGGCCAGACCGTCTTCAACGGTGAGTTTTTTGCGGGTCAGTTGCTCGGTAGTTGGGTCGACACCCATGAGCGGTTCGCGCGAAATCCAGAAGACATCGGACCCGAGGGATGTTACAAAGTTGGCGACGCGAATATTAACTCCGTTGATAACGGAGGAAATGACAATTACCGTCGTCACCCCGATAACGATCCCGAGGATCGTGAGTCCGGAACGCAACTTATTGGCCCGCAAGGTATCGAGGGCCATCTTTACTGACTCCCTAGCTTGTCCCTTTGCCATGTCTGCTTTGGGAGTCAGAGTAACAGATAACTTAGGGTTAATTCACATTATTCGTAGCGAAGCGCCTCAATGGGGTCAAGGTTGGCAGCTTTCCAGGCCGGATAAATGCCAAATATCAGCCCGATCGCGCAGGAGACACCGAAGCCGATCAGGATCCAGGTAGTCGACAGGGTGGCGGGCAAACCGATAGGGAGAAAGTAAACGATCCAGGTGAGTACGGCTCCAACCGCGATGCCTATCAACCCGCCCACCGCGCAAAGTGTTACGGCCTCAGTGGTGAATTGAGTAAGAAGGTTTCGCTTGGTGGCTCCAATAGCTTTGCGCACACCTATCTCGCGGGTCCGCTCGGTTACAGAGACCAACATGATATTCATCACGCCCACGCCGCCAACCATCAGCCCAACGCTCGATACCGCGATCATAAAGAGCACTAAGCCGCCGGTGAGCTGACCCCATAGCTTCGAGAGAGAATCAGGACCGAATATCTCGAAGTTATCGGGCTTCTCGACTGGCACTTTGCGGCGCACGCGCAATAACTCGCGAATCTCTTCTTCAACCAGCGCCTTGTTCTTGGGATCGTCGTATTTCACGCTGACCCACATGTCCTTGTCTTCGGGATGCAGATTATGGAATGTACCGAGGGGGAAATAGACCATGTTATCGGCCTGATTCTTGCCGCCGCCGAAGGGCTGCTTCTGCTTATCGAGGACGCCGATCACGGTATACATGCCGGTCTCGACATTGACTTCTTTACCAATCGCATTGGCGTCGCCGAACAGTGTTTCCCAAGTATCATGGCCCAGCACGCAAACGTGCGAGGCGCGCTGATCTTCCTGGTCGGTAAACAGGCGACCTTGAAGGAAGTTAAGATCGGTAACTTGCGCCACTTCGGCGGTCGAGCCTTGCAGGATGGTGCCTGCAATTTTCTTCCCTTCAAATTTCACACTGACAGCGCCCACGCGAAACTGGCCGGTGTGCTGAAATCCACCATCGGCGGCAACAACGTGGGGAAGCGTGCGCAGGGCAATCACGTCGTCGAGATTGAGTTTCTTGCGGGTCAGCATCTCGGTGGTAGGTCGCACGCCGATGACGGGCATATGAAATACCCAGAAGACATTGGAGCCGAGCGAACTGACCCAGTCATTGACGCGGTTGTTGACGCCGCCGATGACCGACGAAATGGTGATCACGGTGGTGATGCCGATGACGATGCCCAGGATCGTCAACCCCGAACGCAGCTTGTTGGCTCTCAATGTATCGAGGGCCATTTTGATGGATTCCCGAGTTTGTCCTTGTGCCATGGTTGCTCCGCAACGGTGAAGCGGTGGAACGAGTGTAGGAAAAAGTGAAACGAGTGAAGGAGTGAAATGAGTGAAGAAAAAGTGAAACGAGTGAAGGATTGAAGAGAGTGAAGGATTGAAGAGGCGAAACAGACGCTATCTACCGGCCACCGTTCACTTCTTCACTGTCTTTTTCACTTTCTCCTTCACTTTCTTCACTGTCTTTTTCACTTCTTCACTACATTTCCGCCCTCAACGCCACTACTGGATCGAGCTTGGCGGCCTTGCTGGCGGGGTATACGCCGAAAAAGATGCCCACTGCAGTTGCCAGGAAAAGCCCCAGGAAGACAGCCCAGATGGGTACCACGGTCGGGAAGCCCACAACCAGGGTGATGAGTTTGCCCACCAGCACACCGCCGAGCACGCCCAGGGCTCCACCGACCAATGCCAGAAACGCACTCTCAATCAGGAATTGCAACAGCACATCGCGCTGCTTGGCGCCCAGCGCCTTGCGCACGCCGATCTCGCGGGTGCGCTCGGTGACTGAGACCAGCATGATGTTCATGATGACTACGCCGCCAACCACCAAGGCGATCGATGCGAGGCCGAGTACGACGGAGGCAAACAGCGAACTGATCTGCTTCCAGATGTCCAGAAACGTATCGTTGGTTTCAACTTCAAAGTCGTCGGGCGTGCCGGGCGCGTCGTGGCGGCGCGTACGCATAATCACGCGAGCCTCATCTTCGGCGCGCATCATGGCTGCCGAGTCACCGTTGGCGCGGGCATAGATGTCGACCGAATCGTTGTAACCATAAGTCTGCTGATAGGTGGAGATGGGCACGGCAACCCAGTTATCCTGCGACTGGCCGAGGGTCTTACCCTGGCGATCGCCCACTCCCACAATCGTGTAAGGAATGCCGTCGACGCGGATCTCCTTGCCGATTGGATCGGCATCGCCCAGCAGGTTGTCGACAATGTCGTAGCCGACAATCGCGTCTTTGGTGGCGTGCTCATCGTCGGCGGGAGTAAAGCCGCGACCGAGAGCGATGTCGATGTTGTTGAGCGAAAGCATGGTCCAGGTGTAACCGCGGACGCTGGTGTTATTGCTGGATTTTCCGTTGGCCACCACGTTTGTGGACTTACTGAGCAGCGCACCAACCTCCTTGCACTCGATACAGGCCGCCTTGATCGCTTCATAGTCGTCGATACGCAGGATCTTGCGCTTCTGGTACTTGAAATATTCCTCCGGCGTAAAGATCACGCTCGACATGCGGTTCACGGTAAACACATCGGCGCCGTAGCCGGAGAGCTTGGTGCTGACGTAGTTATTGGCGCCGTTGACCAGCGTGATCACCATGATGACCGAGGCCACGCCCATCACCACGCCAATGAGCGTGAGAATGGAGCGCAGCTTGTTGCCCCACAGGGACTGCAGCGCGAGTTTGAAGGCCTCAATGAGTTGCATGATCCTGCTTTCGTTTGAAATCGACACCGGTACGAATCGCGCTCACGTGTTGCACGCGTGCACACTCGAGCTCAGGAAAAAACGAGACGGTTTCTTTATGGACGGATGACTCGAATCCCTGGACCCACAGTGGGCGAAGCCGGCTGTTTTCGCCTGCCTCAAAGAATACGCGGTCAGTGGGTTGGCGGTTCCGGTTTTTTCTGCGCGCCGGTCCGCATTGTGATTGCGACGGCTCATTCGGCTATCGAACCGGACGTTAATCCGGCCGCAGTTCCCCGCGTTGAACACCGGAGAGTTAGGGCAGACCCTCACCGTCCCGAGCTGCCGAACCCCTTTGCTGCGCGGGCGGAGTCTTCCAGGTTTTCCACATCTTCCACAGCTCCGGTCAGTACTGGAACCGGAATCATCTGGGCAATCTTGTCGCCGGCGTTGAGTTCCACGGCAACGTCGCCCAGGTTGGTCATGAGCACGAGGATCTCTCCGCGGTAGCCGGCATCGATGACACCGCCAGTGGTGGCGACTCCGCGAGCCGCCATCGATGAGCGGTCACGCACGAGCAGGCCCAGGGGCGCGCCGGTGTCAGGATGGCGCGCTTCGACGGCGATTCCGGTGCGTACTTTGGCGGTGGTTCGAGGGGCCAGGGTTACGGCCGCAAGTGCAAACAGGTCGTAGCCTTCTTATACCCGGCCGTGAATACATAGTTTTCGCTTTTTTGGGTGAATATGCCCTCTCCTTAGGGCGCATTCCCCCACAATCCCCCGTTGGAAATTGCAATATTATGCCCTGTAGTACATAGAGATGTAGTTTAGTAGATTGAATAGCACATTGCTGAGTACCTGCAAGGGTATCGGCTCTCCAGCGCGTCAAGAGGCTTTCGCGGCATAAACGGACTCCTCCCCGCTCCGCTGGCGCCCTCGATTTAGTCGACGGTCCTCTTGCGCGCCCTCAGTCAGACGAAGATAGCCTGGTCGAGAATGCCAAAATGTGGCCCATACGTAAAGAGCACGTCGAGATTTGATTCCCAGGGGCGGCTTTGCCCTGCAGTGAGAACAGGCGCGGTACGCAACATATCAGATGCGGCTCTTTAGGCTTCCCTTTATTTCCCTGTGCTCCCAAACCCACCTTCTCCTCGCGAAGATGTTGCCAGCACATCGCTCAATCTGAACGCCGCAGTATGACATTTCGTCATTCTAATTTGGGCAATTCGATCACCGATCTGGACTCTATATGGCGCGGATCCTAAGTTGATCAGAACGACCTTCAATTCGCCACGAAATCCAGAGTCGATCACCCCTGCTAGTGTGCAAACACCCTTTAATGCGAGGCCGGAACGGTCCTCGATCAACCCACCCCATCCTCGCGGGAACTCGAGCGCGACTCCTGTAGAGACAGTCCTTATTTGTCCCGGCAATAGATCTAGGACCTCGACTGAGTACAAATCCGCGCCTAGCTCCCCTTCGTCGGGCGCGTGAGCATACGAAGGCAGCTTTGCATCAGGATGCAATTTCTTTACTTTCACTTCTATTTCGGCCAAGTGTCCTCGCTTTTTTCGATTGTAAATGCCTCAGTTCGATCTGGTCCGGACGTGCTTGGCGGCTGTGACCGCCGCGCTGAAAGCGTCACAGGCCGCGAAGTTGCATTAACCGTGACTGATCGCTATTGCGCCCGCACTCCTGCGGGATTTTGGGTGGCGAGTACTACTATCGGGAGCTACCGGCTCGCGTTCAGTCGTGATTTCGATTGTGTCGACTTCGTCGGCAGTAACACTGACCACAGACTCTACGTACTTCTGTGCCGGATCAGGCTGGCGCAGCATCTTGCGCACTGCGTTGACAAAGCGAATCCCAAAGACAGTTCTTCCGGCCCTATCGAGGAT
>Ga0255353_1002069_pt1 | contig 10393 bp, 12 predicted proteins | sample HBST25metaG_FD_189941 | JGI IMG/M metagenome (GOLD analysis project Ga0255353, IMG submission 189941) | Peat soil microbial communities from Stordalen Mire, Sweden - H.B.S.T25 | ecosystem: Environmental > Terrestrial > Soil > Wetlands > Peat | place: Sweden: Norrbotten County, Stordalen Mire...
CATCGAAGTCACCGTCGCGAGTCGCCGGTCGCCCGAGGAGTTGGCACCGCAGGCCCGGGCGATTGGACCCACGGTTGTCGCCAAGTCGCTGCGGGATGCACTTGAGGCCGACACAATCATCTTGGCGGTCCCGTTCGGGGAGCATCGCGAGGCTGCGAAGGCCCTGCCGAGCTGGAAAGGCAAGACAGTCATCGACGCGATGAACTCGTTTCCAATCCCACCTGAGGAACTGGACGGTCTTCCGTCCTCCGCATTCGTTGCGAAGTCGTTCACCGGCGCTAAGTTGGTGAAGGGTTTTAACCACTTGGTTGCAGCCACACTGGCTACCGACCCGATCGTCGAGGGCGGCCACCGGGTCGTCTTTCTGTCGAGCGATGACGAGGACGCTATCGCTCCCGTGGCGGATTTGGCCAAGCAACTTGGGTTCGCACCCGTCAAGCTGGGAAAGTTCAACGAGGGTGGCGCGCTGGTGCATGCACGTGGTCGCACTTGGGGTCAGCTCATCTTCCAGGATTTGTTCAAGAAGCAGCAGTAATCGACCCACGACCGCGTGATTTGGCCCGAGAAGGATGATTCCGAAACGTCCGATTCGATCGGACACGATCCGATGTAAGGGAAATGGAGAGTTTTCGATGAGCATCGAAAAGAATGTCCAGATTGTAAAGAGTTTTCTTGCGGCACTCGGTGGCCGCGATAAACAAGGTTTGCTGGCGTTGTCTGCCGAAGATATTGAGTGGATCATTCCGGGCGAGGACTGGCCGCTGGCTGGCACGCACCGCGGGCACGCGGGATTGGAGAATTTACTTCAGAAGGCTAACGAGACGGTGGAAACTTCCTACCCAAAGCCCCCCGAATTTGTAGCGCAGGGAGACCGGGTTCTGGTCGTCGGCTTCGCTACGGGGAGAATCAAAGCCACGAATAAGACGTTCGAGGACCACTGGGTCTTCGACATTACCGTTCGAAATAGCAAATTGACGAACGTCCGGGAGTATATCGACACGCAAGCACTGGCGCGGGCCTCTGAGACGGCCGCGAGCCCCAGGCCCTGACCCATCGAGACTGATACCACACGAAACGATTCGTAAAGTCTACGAACACGTTGAACTGCGGCAACGCTTTCTGAACCGTAAACAGCGTGCCGTCCTGAGAAAATTGAGACGGTCGCGCTGTTTCTTGCTTCAGACGATTCGAGCTACGTTGATGGGGTGGTGTTGGCGGTCGACGGCGGCTTCTCGGCAATCTGAATCGGCGGATCTCGGTGAGCGCATGATCGCAAGGCACTCACCGAGATCCGATAGGTAACCAAAAGTCGCCGTTGCTTCAGAAATACAGTCAGAACAACTGCCCTTGAGTGTAATCAATTTTCGTCTCGACAGGAATTCTAACGTGCATCCTCACAGTTCGCAGGCGTCGGCGTAGAAGAGCAACTTCGCCGGCTTTCCCGTGCGATCTGGCCATTGTTCATACTCGCGAATCACCAGCATTCGATCAACGCACGACTGGCGTGTAACTTCTGCGTACCAGAGGAGTTTTTCGTTCGAGGCCGGTGCCGGAATTGGAGCCTTAAACTCGACTGGAGCGGTATCTTCTCCGTCGAAAGCATTATGAACAACATCCCAGCCCAGCGAGTCGGTACCCTCGCAGTGTTTTCGCTCAATCGTTACTTCAAAGAGATTCTGACCACCTGATGGCGCTGTCGTACCCGGCCCTGGGATTCCCCAGATAGAGATTGCAAGTCCGTCTTCCACCTTCTCTTTATTGTTGTCCTTTGCCGGGATTTTCACCTTGCACCGTGAAATTGTCAGAGTCCGTTCAGCCGACAACTTCGCAAAGTCGGAAATGACTACCGTGGACACTTCGTTGGCGATCGTAGATACTGGCTGATACCTGACGATAGCGAGCCGTACGTAGGTGCCGTAGCGAGGCGCGCTATCAAACACCACGTCCGCGTACCACATTCCGGCGCTGATGTCGTAGCCCGGTTTATAGCCAACCACAACAGCGCTAGGTACATCCGGGAAGTCTTGTAACTTGAGGCCCCAGCCGCAAGCTCCCAGTGGTTCTCCACTGGGAGGGGGAACAACTGAAGATGATGGGAAGTCCCAATCTGTCAGCGCCAATGTCACATCTGTGTGTGCTTGGGCCGGAAATTTCGGATCGAAGCCCCAGCCGCTGAGGTGGTCGAATTCATGTTGCAGAGTCGGATTCTGTGAAATGTTTGCGGGCGAATCCTCTCCCCGGGCTTGCGATCAGTCTGCCACCGAAAAGGAGAAAAAGACGATGAACAAGATTATGATACGAGCGGGTTCCAAAATGAATCCGAGCATTAGGAATCCCTCCATATGCGCCAATCTGCCCATCACACCTCGGCGGTGAGCAGATCAAGTCAGAATGTGAGTCGGTTAGGGGAAAAGTAGTTCAAACTACGGTGAACATTACCACGTCAACGGGATCGCATCCAAGCACCATTTTGTTTCTCTTCACAAGAAATCGACCGGCCACTGATGGTGGCGTTGTTCATTACGGAACACCAAGTCGTCGGCTAGAATGCCGTCATGCTCTCAGATAACGTGATTATATTCATTGCATTACAAGGTGCAGTCTCGATCCGCTTGCAAGTATGGCTTATACGCTGAACACAAACATCAGTCCTGCCGAACCTGCCCACGTCATCCAACAAGCAATCGAAGAATACAAGCGAGCGTACCCTCAGGACGTATCGGCGTACTCGACGCTGGCGGAGTTCATGGCGGCGCATCCGAAACCGTCCATGACGCAGGATCTCACGTGTGACTCGTGGCCGATGCCCCCCGCGCTGATAGTGTGATATCAGCTCCTCTAAGAACTTAACGCAGCGCTTCGGAAGGGCAACCCAGTGCAAACTACAGCAAAGAACTTGGCTTTCTCCGATCCATTGCTCGTGGCATGGGGACCCGCCCCATGTCAGCTTAGCGTGTCACGCAAACGTATCTTCGCGCAGAGCGCATGGCGCTAGCCCACCCCTACGGCGAAGGGATTATCGTTCTCAACCGCGCCGCAGTCGATGCGTTCGACAGCTTGTCCGAGTCGCTTGTCACGCATACTGCATAGATGGAATGAGGGACAACCTTTTCGAATGTTAGCTCTGAGCTTTTGAATATGATCGCGAAATTCGTCAATAGAGATACGGATGCAATCAAGGTCGAGGCCGTGTCCACGCTACACACGCACCTCCAATAGTGGTTCAGTGAACGCGCGGCGTCCCGCCAGTTCTTCATTCCATGCGCTATTTCACCGTGGGAGGCTCCTCGATTTTCAATCGGGCCAGTGTTGTTCCTCTTTGATGAGCAGGTCCCTCGAAGCGAGTTCTACCCGCCGCGCGGCAGCGCGAGTTCCCTCTGCGCGCGGTCTTCAATGCGCTGCGCTACGTCGCGAAGACCGGCCGTCACTGGCGCATGTTACCGAATGATCTGCCGCTGTGGCAGGTGGTTTATCAGCAGATGCGGCGCTGGATTGAGTCGCATTGCTTCGAGGCGATGGTCGAAGACCTGCAAGTGCTTTTGCGCGAATACGACGGCGCCAAGCGACGCAAGGGATCGAAGGTACACGCCGCCGTCGACACGCTCGGACACCTGCTGGCGCTGCACGTCACCGCTGCCGACGAGCAGGATCGCGCGCAGGTCGGCGCCTTGGCCGAGGCGGTGCAAGAGATCACCGGCGAGCATGTCGAGTTAGTTTACGTCGACCAGGGGCACACGGGCGCGACCGCCCCTGAGGCCGCCGCGCAGCATGGCACACAGCTCGAAGTCATCAAGCATACCGAGGCCAAACGCGGCTTCGTATTGCTGCCCCGGCGATGGGTGGTCGAACGCACCTCGAATGGGCAGCGCGCTTCCGCCGTCTGGCAAGAGACTACGAGCGACTCGCCGAAACACTCGCCGCGCTGCACTACCTGGCCTTCGCCATCCTCATGCTCAGCAATCTCGGACGTTCGCTGGCGCAAAGTTAATAACAGGCTCTGAGACAGCGTGATGCTGGCATAGCAGACGGCGGGAGTCAGAATGTCATCTCCAGCACACCGAGGATCTTTTCGACTTCGTCGGCTATCTGACAGACAATCGTGCCAGATGCGCGATTTCGAAAGACCTCAGGTTTTGCGCGCCCGATATCGAAGATTTGGTAGAGCGTTTCAAAGCGTCTGGGCTGTTCGCCACGAGAACTTAGTAGCCAACCTGAAGCGGGAGCGATCCATCTCGCAGAGGATTCAAATACTCTGGAGCATTCAAAAAGACACACGGATGTTCAGCCAAGAGATCGAACATACGCGCTCGAAACAGCCATAGCAGCCATACGATGGGGACTCAGCCGCTGAGTTAAGCAAGGAAGGCGCTATCGAGCGGGTAAATTCGCTGACGATCCTCTCATAAATGCCGTCAGGCTCTCTGTCAATTTTTCATGGTTTTGCAGGTCGCATTCCCATACCGTTAGAAGTGACCAGCCGAGTGAGGCTAACTTGGCTGCATTTGTCTCATCCCGCGCCCTATTTCGCGCGATTTTTGGGAGCCAATAGGATTGATTTGATTTAGGCTTCCTTGACCCTTCCCGGCAGGTGTGGCCATGCCAGAAACAGCCGTGAACCTGTATGGCTTTCTTGCGTGCGATAAAGACTATATCTGGCTTGCCTGGGAGATCCGCACGATGAATCCGGTATCCCGGAAAACCAAGCATCCGGAGAAGCCGGCGCACAGTAAGCTCAGGTGCGGTATTCTTGCTGCGGATGCGCCGCATGTTATCGCCGCGGCTTATACTCATGCGCGTCCTTCATACAGCAAGGTCTAACGGCAAATCTGAAATATCCTTGAGTCTGTTGCCGTTGACCATCACAGCGAGCATGTCCATTGCATCGCTCATGCCCAGTGCTTCAACTGTTTCTTGCAGTTCATATAAGGCGTAGTGATAAACACAGTCGATATCCCCTGTCCCTAGCGCAATGGACGCGAGGCGGCTCGGAGTTGGCTCAACGGTCACAACCATGACGTGTGGCAGGCGGCCTTTGCGATTCCGTACCAGGTTGAGTCCTTCCGACCTTGCATTCTGCGCACGATCGCTGCGAATCGTCCATTTGCATGAGATGCTGGCATGCAGCAGTGGAAAGGCATTGTTCTTTTTACGCAAACTCGCAAGTCTGGTTACGTTGTCATCGACCAGCAAGCCATGGGCATTGATCGCGTCATCATCTTCGGTGCCACGGACAACAACAATATCGGGCGTGATTGTGTAATCGCTACCGAGAGCCGCGGCTAACTCGGGATCGTTTTTTGCTGCTTTGTCCAGAGCGACCAAATGCGCATATTGTTCGTAACGGGCAATCTCCAGGCGGTTCCGCCCAGAAACCTGATGCACATCCCACGAGCCTGGCCGCAGGTGTGTCAGCTTCAAGAAGGTGTCACGCACAAATTCAGCGCAGATGGATTCGAACTGATTTCCAGAAGTCTGTCCAGCGATACGTTCCCCTTGCGTCTCAGCCTTCAGCAGGTCAGCAATGCCCCGTGCCATTGCGATACTGGCGTTGTTGCTGCTGTCGGCGTTGCTTACCACGCCCATGCTGTTGATAGTCAGTGTTTTCAGCAGCAGGGCTTTATGGAACGCTCTCCGGGCTTCTAAAAACTGCGCAGGATCGCTCATCAAGCCACCTCGAAGAGGCGTCTGGCCGTAAGAGCCCGGAATATGTTCCTGGCGACTGCGGCAGCAACCGGCGGGGGAAAGGCATTGCCGATTTGGCGGTATGCAGCGGTTTTCTTTCCCGCAAAATTCCATGTGTCCGGAAACCCCTGGATACGGGCCGTCATTCTTGTGGTCAGCCTTGGCATACCAACGAAGTCACGTGCAGGCGGCTCATCCCACAGTCCCATGCCATCCACACCAAGACCTGCCCACGCACGCTTTGCCCGTGTTGGGCCAAGGTCGGGACCGCCATGCTTCTTTGATCCGCCAACGAGTGTTGGGGCGATGGCATTTGCGCGCTCGCGCCACCTGTCTGCGCCGCGCCACTTCTTAGCCTTCATCAAATCATGCAGCAGCTCGCCGACTGTTGGCGGTACATTCTGATTTGGTTCCGGCCAAGCGAAATGCTCCACGAGATCTTTGCGGATGCCGACGAACACAACGCGCGGGCGCAATTGCGAGACGCCATAGTCAGAGGCGTTCAGGAGATGCCAGCTCGGCAAATAGCCCAGCTTCTTAAGCTGTTTTTCAACTTTATTCCGGTAGTCGTCGAAGACGGCGTCCAAAAGACCACGAACATTCTCCAGCATCACAGCCCTGGGGCGGCACTCGTCAACCAAACGAATGGCCTGGGGGAATAGATCGCGCTCATCGCTTGAGCCCAGCTGCTTACCCGCTCTGGAAAATGGCGGGCATGGCACTCCGCCCGCAAGCAGGTCGATGCCTTTGTATGGGCGGCCATCGAACGAGTGTAAATCGCCTTCAACGACATTCCAGGAGGGGCGGTTTAGGCGAAGGGTGGCGCACGCTGCAGGTTCAATTTCCACTAAAGCTGAGTGATCGAATCCAACCAATTCAAGGCCGAGAGCCTGGCCGCCAGCGCCACTGCATATTTCCAGAGAGGTAAGGCTCATAGTTTTCCCTCTTTGACAATTCGGGAGTTCTTCGCGTCGGCTGCTTCAGCAAATAGACTCGCCTGTCTGCCGTTAAAGCTGCGGTCCGCAAAAGAACGCATGAATTCCCTCAGCACGTCCGATGCGACCCTGTTTTCGGCCAGGCAAGCCGCTTGAAACTCCTCACGGAGATCCTTTTCAATGCGGATGCGCAGACCGGCGCTTTTCCCTGCCATGAACTGGAGCATAGCATGGATACACAAGCGTGTATCCATTTTATTACGGCCAGCGCTCCGACTCATGGCATTGACGGATATATTATTGATGTGACATGCCTTACGCGCCTATCGCCGCTGTTTCTTTTGAGGACTGCCGCCGGGAACTGATCGACTCTGGCGATGCTGCCCGCATGGCCTATGAAGATTGGAATACCCGTACAGACTTGAAGAATGAGGTGGTTCCATTTGTAGAGGGGTTTACTCATCGCGCTTTCTTTGCGATCAGCGAGGAGATGATCGAAGAGACCAAGAAACGCTCCGAGCACGCTTTGGGAGACCTCAAGAAAGAAGAGGCATCCGATCCGCGCATTGAGGATTTCAGTACGCCTTTTGCTCTGGAGCATCTCTTCCACATGTATTTAGAAGGAATAGGTTCAGTCCCCACCTGGCAAGAATGGTGGAAGTGGCTGACGGAAGGCAACGGCAAGAAATTCTATATTGCCAAAGTGCAGGAACGGTTCAATTGGGGCCGCCTTTCGAAGGATCAGCCCGCTGAGGTTGAGCACTTGAGGCACGCTGTGCAGTGGCGCGTAGGAAAGTTCTATTATTCAGCAATGCGGGAGCTGGAGCTATGCACTAAGCTCCGCACGCGTTTCAATCTGGCGCTAAAATACAATTTCTTTGCCGACTTGCAATTGAAGGCCGATCTCTGGATAGACAAGGTAATTGTCAGTGTGTACCTCAGCAAAAATGAGTTTTTGAAGAGGAAGAAATAGCCGGAACACTTCCTTGGAGCTGACTTCCGTTTTGAGAAAGTGACACTGTCCCGGCAAGGGTTCGGCAACTTCTGGGGAGTTAGCGATGAAGACGTCACGGCTCTAGCTCAGAGGTTGAAGGGCGCTTAGTGCGATTCCTTTCTTCCCGCTCCTTCTCGAATTTCCGGATGGTTCCGGTAGGGTCATTTGGCCAGGGCAGAAATGACCTCAGGATATAGTTCGTCCTGATCCGGCCATTTGTCTTATATCGCTGGTAGTCATAATGCCATCCGATTACCGGATATCTAAGTTCACGCAGCCTCTTTTGCCAGTCTTCCTGATCGGCGATCAGGTCGAGCAGATAGGCAGGAACGGGCTTATCGACTCCAGACGCTTTGAGTGTTCCCCCTATACGGACGTGTACGCTCTCCTCGGCCATCACCCGCTTCATGAGTTCGGCATTAACGCCCACTGATGAGAAATAAGCCTTCTTGCCACCATTGCACTCTTCGCAAATCACCCACAGGTTTTCGGGGTCGTTTGTTCCTCCCAAATCTTGCGGCCTCTTGTGGTCAACAACGAGGGTGATGCCGTGTTTTTCGATGGTCCGGCCGCACATCTAGCAGCGGCCGTGCGCAGAGTGCAAAATCATGGCCCGAAGCCGGCCGCTTACCTGGGCTGAGTCCAAATTGCCCTTCCGCTCACCTTTGAAGCGATACAAGACCACTTTGCGCGAAATGCCGTCTGAAGCAGGCTGAGTAGCTGTGATTTTCTCGATTACAAACCACTTCTTCAGGTCCCCCTTGCGTCTGTCGAGTTGCGTCTGGTCTTCTGGACGCAAGCCTAGCTCAAGCCGGATCTGACCACCGGTAATTCCGTCAGGAAAGCGTTTCATCACCTCCACAATCTGAAGGTGAATGGTTCCAGGTCTACTCTTCGCCATGGTTTCTCTTACCGGGAAGACTATCAGACTCTACCGCAATGAGGCTGTCGCCCAAACCTGACCGGCAGGAAAGCCGTAAGCTGGAACCTGAATGAGACTGGACCTGCACACCATCACTGTCTTCTCCGTTGTTGAGTTCTCCGGCGTGGCTGCCGGGGTCTTGGCGGGAGCACTAGAAGCGCGCCGTAACCGGACGTATCACTATGACCTGATCGGCGTGCTCGGCTTGGCCGTGATCACCGCGCTTGGCGGAGGCATCACCCGTGACGTTTTGACTCAGAAAGGCCCACCGCTCGCTTTCCTCGACGTCCGCTACCCGCTGGTTGCGCTCGGTGGGGGCATCCTCACCTTGCTGTTTGGCTTCAGTGCCAGTCCGCACATGTCGCGCTTCATTTGGATTGCGGATGCTGCTTCACTGGGCCTGTTCTCCGTTGCCGGGATCAGCCGTGCACTGATGCGGGCCTGCCGATTCTGGCCGCGCTCATTCTCGGCCTCATTACGGCTGTCGGCGGCGGTTCCCTGCGCGATGTGCTGATGAGACGTACGCCGCGCGTCTTCGAGCGCGGCAAGCCTTATGCCATTGCTGCCTTACTGGTTGTCCTGGTCTTTCCTTTTCGACCATCGATCATCTCCGGTGGGATTTGACGCAGATCTTCGATATGGCACTTGCTGAGGGCCATATCGTGCGTAACCCAGCTTCGCTCTTGTTCACGCCGCGCGAGGCTTCTCGCTCCGAGCGGCGGGTCATGGGCGTCGAAGATGTCAAGAAATGCTTCGGGGTTCTGGGACAGCGGGAGCGTCTGATCGTGAAACTCGCCATTCTGGCGGGCATGCGTCCCGGCGAGATATTCGCGCTGACCTGGGGCCGCCTTACGGCCACTTCGGTAGACATCCGGCAACGGATATACCGGGGCATGATCGACACCCCGAAATCGAGCCTTTCGGTGCGGCAAGCCGCCCTGCCCGAAGGTCTGCTCCGGGAAATCGAAGCCTGGCGGGGAATTTCGCTGGTCACGGACGATGACGCCTGGGTGTTTCCATCGGAGAAGCTATCGACGCCGATGTCGAAAGACAACTGCTGGAACCGCAGCATCAAACCGAAGCTTGCGAAGGCCGGTCTTGCCTGGGCGAACTTTCAGGTGATGCGGCGGACACATTCGACGCTAGATCTAAATTGTTTAGTCCCACAGTGTGATGGAGTAAAGTACGAGCAGTTGCCATCATGGGAGGCATTGTGGGACAAGTACTTCACGGGAGCGCCCGCACGACAGCGGCAGTGCGTCGAGCAATACAAGATAGTCAAGCGAGCTTGAACCGTCTGGCGGGGCGGTATGGGATCAATCCGAAGACGGTCGCCAAATGGCGGAAGAGAGCTTCGGTTGAAGATGCACGGATGGGCCTGAACCCCGCTCCACTGTCTTGACCGAGGAACAGGAAGCGGTGGCGGTCGCCTTCCGCTAGCAGACGCTGTTGCCGCTGGACGACTGCCTCTACACCCTCCAGGCCACCATGCCGCGTCTGACCCGTTCTGCGCTGCTCCGTTGTTTCCAGCGTTATGGCATCAGCCGTCTACCCGATATCGAGGGAGATAAGCCAGCCAGGAAGAAGTTCAAGCAGTATCCCATCGGCTATTTCCATATCGATATCGCCGAGGTGCGCACCGAGCAAGGCAAGCTCTATCTCTTTGTGGCCATTGATCGAACCAGCAAGTTCGCCTACGCCCAACTGCATGAACGGGCTACGCGGCGCATTGCTGCCGATTTTCTGCGCGCTCTAGTTGCAGCCGTTCCCTATACCATCCATACCGTGCTCACCGACAACGGCACCCACTTCGTCGACAACACGCCGGAACCAGCTCTAACAGAAGAGGAAATCGAAACC